>Ga0194126_10006616_pt1 | contig 16466 bp, 13 predicted proteins | sample TA2KigC150mmetaG_FD_148641 | JGI IMG/M metagenome (GOLD analysis project Ga0194126, IMG submission 148641) | Freshwater microbial communities from Lake Tanganyika, Tanzania - TA2015035 Kigoma Deep Cast 150m | ecosystem: Environmental > Aquatic > Freshwater > Lake | place: Tanzania: Lake... | reverse complement strand
ACAGTAGGGGCCCTCGCGGCAGACCGTCTGGCCCCGGTCGGTCTGGATGCGGACAACACTCGAGAAGAACGGGTTCGCCTTCTTGGCCCACAGGAAAAGCGCCTGACCCAGGATGTAGACGGCCACCGCCGCGGCGTAGAGCGCAACGGGAACAGGCCTGCTCCAGCCCGTTCGCCCCACGTCCACGCCGGCCAGGATGACAGCCGCGAAATACAGCGGCGTGGACACGCCGAAATAGACCTTGTCCCACCACCTCGTGCCCTTGCCGGGCCGCAGCCTCTCGGCGACCAGCCCGGTCTCGTTCCGCAGGACCCAGGTGGTCGCGACAACGATCGCCAGGTTGAGCCCGAAGTAGATCCAGCCCTGCCAGTAATCCACGCCGCCGTAAGAGCAGAAGATCAGGAAGGCCATCGCGGCGATGCCGAGGGCGCCGGCCGACCAGGCCCTGCCCTTGAGCCCGGCCCTGCCCGGGGGCTTCCCTTCCGAAGGCCGCCCGCCGCGAATGATGATGCTGATGTCCATCAATCCCCGATCACGCCGGCCCGCGCCGGTCGCATGCGGCCGGTCACGGCTTCCCGCGGACGACGCGGAATCCCGTGCATTCCGGCGAGGCCTCCTCGGCCCGGGCCGTCGGATCGGACGGCCGGTCGGCGCTGCGGCCCGCCTTCTTCCCGGCGCCGTCCTTCCCGACGACCCATTCGGCCGCGTTGCCGCCGAGGTCGAAGACCGGCTCCTCCCCTTCCTTCCCCGCCCCGGCGAAGCTGCCGGCCTCCTTGAGCAGGGCGGCCGGTCCGCCGAGCTCCCGGACCTTGGCCTCGAGCCGCCGGGCGTCATCCGGATTGACGGCGTAACCGGCCCAGTGGTCGAGCGTGTTCTCGCCGCTCGCTCCCTCATAGAGTTTGGCCGCCTCGTCCTCGGTCGGCAGGCGCCACGCCTGCCCCGTGACCTTCGTCAGCCATGCCGCATAGGCCCGGGCCTGGTCGAACGAAACGCCGCCGGCCGGGAAATTCTCCGTCCCGGCAGCGAACCGGTACGACGGGTCGAAGGCCGCGAACTGGGCCCGCGTCACTTCGAATCGTCCGATCTCGAGCTCTCCCCTGCGGACGGCCTCGGGGATGAGCGTCTTGCTCCCCTTGGCCCGCACGCCAAAGCGGCTCCCCACCCGGGCCGCGGCCTTCAAGCCCAGGGCCAGACCGAGCGGGGAATCTTTCTTCAAGGCCTCGTTCACGGGCTTTTCGGTCTTGAAGAAATGGCGGTCGAACCAGGCCATCTCCTCCTCGAGCTTGCGGGCCTGGTGGGCGTAGACCTGCAGGGCGTGCGGCTCGCCGGGGAAAAGCAGGAATCTCACCGGGACCTTGTCCAGGTGGTAGAGGGCCCGGTAGTGGGTCCAGCCTTGGCTGGTCGGCACGTTGCGGTCCTCGGTGCCGAAGAAGATGAGGGTCGGGGCCTTGATCTCGTCCATCCGGAAGAACGGCGAGAGACGGATATAGAGGTCCGGGTCCTCGAGCGGGGACTTGCCGAAGTAATAGGCGTCGAAGGACTGGCCGAACTCGACGTTGGCCCAGTCGCTGATCCACTCGACATCGCCGGCGCCGACGGCCGCCGCCTTGTAGCGGTCCGGGTTGGCCAGGCACAAGGCGACCGACAGGATGGAGCCGTTCGACCAACCGAACGTCCCGACGCGGTCCGGGTCGACGAGACCCTTCCGGATCAGGAAGTCCACGCCCTTCTCGATGTCCTCGACGGGATATTCATAATACTTTCCGCAGCAGATGGACTCGACCCACTTCAGGCCGTAGTTGGCGCTGCCGTGGTAGTTGGGCTTGAGGATGAACGCGCCCCGCTGGGTCAGCAGTTGGTGGGCGTAGGACCAGCTCTCGTCCCACTGGTCGAGGTCCATGCTGGCCGGCCCGCCGTGGGGCGCGGTGAGGAGCGGGTATTTCCTGCCGGCCTGGTAGTCGGTCGGGTAATAGAGCACGCCCTCGACTTCCTCTCCGAGGGCGCCCGTCCAGCGGACGACCTCGGTCCTGGCCACGGCCTTGTCCTTGAAGCCGGGGTTCAGGTCGGTGAGCTTCTCGGCGCCGGCGAGCGCGCGGCCGTCGAGCGCGGCCCGGTACCACTGGGTCGGAGTGCCGGGCGTCGAGTATTCGTAGACGACGGCCTTGGCGTCACGGCTGACGGTCAGACCGAAGGTGTTCGTCGTGTGCCCGCCCTCGATGTCGGCCCTCGTCCAGCTCAGCCCCGCCTTGGTGTAGCGGGCCGGGAGATAGCGGACCCCGGCGGCCAGGAGGGCGATGAACCCGTCGGGGGTCGTCTCGAAGCCCTGGGCGGGACCGTTCCCCGCGGCCAGGCCGTTCTCCCAGCCGAGGTCGACCCGGACGTCCCGGCCCGAGGCCGCGTCGTAAAAATAGAGGAGCGTGATCGAGGCCGTGAAGAACCGCGGGTCCGAGGAATAGGGCGCGGCGATGTAGAAACCGCTCCCGTCCCGGGCCCCGTGGACCTCGAAGGGGACGATGCGCCGCCCGGCGAGGATCTCCCGGCGCGAACCGCGCTCGAGGTCGCAGATGAAGATCTTGGGCAGCACCTTCTGGTCCCACATGAAGCTGAGATACTGCTGATGGACGGTCATGGCCGTCTTGCCGTCGGCCGAAAGCCCCCAGGTCGCGATGAAGTCGGCGTTATCGGTGAGCCGGGTGATCTTCCTGTCCGTGACGGAGATCTTGAACAGTCGCACGGGCGGTTCGTGGTCCACATCATCGACGACCCGTGTGCCGTCCTTTTTCTTCTTGAGCTCGAGCTCGTAGAGCGTCGGATCCTCCGGCGCGCTGAACACGATGGTCCCGTCGCCGGACCACTCGAAGGCTTGGACGCCGCGAACGGATTCCGTCAGAGGGTAAGGCTCGCCGCCGAAGGCCGGAATCAGCCAGAGCTGGGACTTGCCAAGCTCGGGGTTGGGTTTCGGAAGGGGCCGGCCGCTCAGGAAAGCGATGAGCTCGCCGTTCGGCGACCACCTCGGCCGGCCATGGGTCTCAGTACCCCTGGTCAGGGCGATCTCCTTTTTCGTCTCGAGGTCGGTCAGGACGAGGTTCGAGACGCGGCCGTTCTTCTCTTTGTCCATCCGGGTCTTGACCCAGACCGCCCTTCGGGCGTCCGGCGAGATCTGCCAGTCGGAGGAGGACTCGGCCAGCAAGACGTCTTCGACCGTCCAGAGCCGCGCGGGCCCGGAGGCTGGGCCGGCGGGGGCCGCCGCTGAAAGAAGGCCCCCCGTCAGCGCGAGGACGAAAAGAACGATCCCTTGGCCGATCTTGCGTCTTGTGGTCATGGCCCGCCTTTCAATAGAGGGACGGCCCGGGCGACTAATTATCGAGAGCCGTACCTCGGGAAATGTGCCCGTAATCCGGTCGGCCGGAAGCCCGAGGCCTTCATTCTCGGGCTTTTACGGACGGGTGTCAACCGGCGGAGCCGGACGGACGGCTCAGATCACCAGGAGGTATCGGATATGAACGTCAAGAGAGTCTTCAAGCCCCTCGCCGTCCTCATCCTCATGACCGTGGCGGTCTCGTCCCTGGGCCTGGCCCAGACCAGGCGCCACGACGTCTCGTTGTCCTACGGGCTGGTCACGATCGACCAGATGGCCGACGTCATCGAGGATCTCGTCCTCATCGTCATCACCCTCGGGTCCTTTTATAAGAGCGAGATGGATTTCACCGGGGCCCCGTTCCTGACCTACCATTTTTCCCGCAACTCCCGGTTCGGGTTCGGAGCGGCCGTCGGCGGCTACCAGTCGAATGGCACGCTGCTCAACAACATCACAGAAGAGCCGGTCGGGCCCTTCAAGGAGACGAACATCGTCGGCGCGCTGGAGATCGACTACCGCTGGATCATGAAGAAGGGCTTCCAGCTCTATTCGGGCGCCGGTTTCGGGGCCAGGTTCCGGAAGGGGACCTACACCGACGGCGACGAGACCGAGACATACAACAGGACCCTGCCGACGTTCCATCTCAACGCCCTCGGCCTGCGCTTCGGCGGCAAGGTCGGGTTCTTCGCCGAGTTCGGAGCCGGCTACAAGGGTGTCATCAATCTCGGCTTGAGCGCCCAGTTCTGATCAGATCCCCAGCGACCAACCGAACGAGGCCGTGAAGTCCGGCGAGGCCTCCGACAGGCCGATCGAACCGTTGATCATCAGGCTGCTCTTGGGCCCGACCTTGAACGACAGCCCGGCGCCCGCGGCCGAGGGCGGCTCGACGCCCTCGATGATCCGCGTCAGCCCGAAATAGGAGACGAGCAGGGCGGCCTTCCCTCTCGACAGGGGCAGGCCCAACGAAACGGCGTAGGACCAGGGATCGAGGATCTCGAGATCCGGCAGGTCCCCGAGGATCCAATAGCCGACATCGGCGAAGAAAATGACGGCGCCCAGCCTCTTGGTCAGAGAGACCCCCGCGCCGTAGTCCCACGTGCCCGTCCCGAATCCCGTCTCCACGCCGGCCAGCGGGAACTTGGCCTGTCCCGACAGCTCGACCGACGGCAGGTACGGGCCCTCCCTCCAGAGCCGGACGCCCAGGCGCGCCAGCGGGTCCCCGACCCCGAATTGCCGGAATTCCAAGGCCTCCGTCTCAGGCAGGACGACCGGATTGCCGCCCGGCCGCCGTCCCGACTGGGAGCCGACCGCGGAGCTTTTTGAACCGCCGGAGGGCAGCACCCCGACGCCGCTGTAGGACACATAGGGGGAGCTCTGGTAGATCAGGGGGACGGTGGCCGTCAAGGTGACGGCCCCGGAATGGAAAGAGAAGCCGTTGAAGAAATACACCCCCCGGGTCGCTTGGTCGAAATAGTAATTCCCTTGGGCCAGTTGGAAGGACCCGGTGTAAGAGAGCGTCCCCGCGGCCGAGGGGAACGCCGCGGCCAGGGTCATGAGAACGACCCCGGCCGCGGCCGGCACGGTCGCAAGGCGAAACTTGCGGCGCGCGTCCATGGACGTGTCAGTTGCCGCCGAGACGGTTGGCGATGCCCTGGAGGATCTCGACGGCCTCCGTCATGTTGGCCGTGACCTTCTCCAGGGCGATCTCGAGCCCGTTCATGGCCTTGTTCATTTCCCGGTTCTGCGTGAACTCGCGGTTCTGGGCCATCTCCTGGAAGCGCTCCATGTTCTGCTTCATGTTCTCCGCGACCCGCTCCATGGCCTCGCCCATCTTGACCAGATTGCGGTGCTGCTCCTGGGCCCGCAGAGCGTTCTCCGGAAGGTTCTGCAAGCGCTGCTCGAGGTTGCGGACCATGTTCTGGGCCCTTTCCATGACCTGGGTCAGGGCCTGGGCCATGTTCTGCATCCGGAGCATCTGCTGCTGTTGCTGCTGCTGCTGGAGCTGCTGGGCCGGGTTCTGGGCGAACGAGGCGGCCGAGAGCCCGAGGATCAAGGCCCCGACCAGAAGACCCTTGAGACCGGCTTTGGCGTTTTTCATTTTGACCTCCTTGGTCTTGAGATTTGGCTTGCCAGCCGCGACAATTATCTGCAGGAGGCGTGCCAATTATTAATATATTTATATTCAATAAGATACATTGATTATCCGAGGACGGCTCAAAACAAATAGGTGAACTATTGAACGTATTTGTCGGCATCCTATATAATCAGGTCAACGAATCCACCGGAGGGGAGGCCAAAATGAAAAAGTTATTCGCCTTGGGCCTGGTTGTGGTCCTGACCATGGGGGTCCCGATGTCGAGGGCCGCCCATCAGGAACAGCAGGAGGCCGCCGCGGAAACCCAGGTCGTCTCTTGGGACAACTGGCGCGCCGCGAAACTCAAGGCCGAGGAGCATGACGGCAACGGGCAATTCGTCGAGGCCCTGCAGTACTACCTGGAGTACATCCGTCAGGCCGAGGGGCTTGACCGGCCGGACATCGTCGCCTGGGGCAAGAACAACGCGGCCTACATGATCATCAAGAGACACAAGCAGGACCAGACCGTCGATCTGGCGCCGGCCAGGCAGATGCTCGAGGAAGGATTGGCCATCGGCCAGGCGACCGAGGACTGCCGGAAAGCCCTCGAGTCGAACCTGGCCTATGTGAAGATGTTCCTGGGATCTACTCCGTGACGACGCTGACGAGCGTGACCACGGGCCTCATGATGTAGAGCCCGTTGCCCGTCGGGTGGACGTGGACGGAGCTTTCCGCGTCGAAGTCGATGGTGACCGTCGTCAAGTCGTCGCCTTCCTCGATCGTGAATTCGACCGGGATCTTGATCTCGCCGCTCGGAACGAACAGGTCGATCTCGGTGTCCGTGTCGTCCCCGAAAGCCACGTAGGCCGCCTTGGTGAGGATCAGCCTGATCTGGGTGTAAGTCCCGGCCGGGACCGAGCCGCTGAAGATCGTACCGAGCTTTGCCTTCTCGCCTTCGATCTCCCTCAGCTCGAGCAGGTCGACCCTCAAGGGATTGCCTTCGTCATCCTTGGTTTCAATCGTCACGGGCGGCTCGCCTTCCGAGAATAAGGTCAGCTCCGCGAACGTGACCCATACGTGGTCCATGTCGATGGGCAGGTCCTTCATGAGCAGCTGGAAGTTGCCGACCTCCCCGCTCGATGTGCAAGCGGCGAAGCCGAGAGCCAGCAACCCGAGGACATACAGCGCTTTCTTCATCTTCCTTCTCCTTTAGGGAATGCCGTCATTGATATGTTTCGTCCTCCCGAACAAGAAGCGGGAACCGTGCCAATCCGTATTTGATTATTTGTCAATAAGATGGCCGTTCCGGCCGGCGCTCTTTTCCGACAATCTTGTCGGGCCTTCCGACCTATTTGTCAGGCGACGGGTGTGTTGACGAAGATGGTCTGGGTCGGGTAGGCGAACTTGATCCCCTCGGCCGCGAACTTGCGGAGCAGGGCCAGGTTGATGGCCTGCTGGATATCCATGTAGACCAGATAATTGGGGTCGGTCACGTAATAGGACGTCTCGAAGTCCAGGGAGAAGGCCCCGAACTGCTTGAAGTGGGCGCGGTCGAACCGGACCCTCTCCTGGGCTTCGACGATCTCCCGGATCATCCCGGGGATGGCCTCGAGCTTGTCCGCCGGTGTCTGGTAAGTGACCCCGACCGTGAACAGGATCCGCCGTTCGATCATCCGCTTGTAGTTCTTGATCCGGCTCTTCAGCAGGTCGCTGTTGGAGAAGACGATCTCCTCGCCGGTCAGGCTTTGGACGCGGGTCGTCTTCAGGCCGATGTGCTTGACCGTGCCCATCAGGTTGTCGACGATGATGAAATCGTCGATGACGAACGGCTTGTCGAGAACGATGGACATCGAGGCGAACAGATCGCCGAGGATGCTCTGGAGGGCCAGGGCCACGGCGATGCCCCCGACGCCGAGCCCGGCGACCAGGGCCGTGATGTCGACGCCCAGGTTGTCGAGGACGAGGAGCAGGGCCACCGACCAGAGGACGAGCCGGCCGGCGAAGGCCAAGGCCGAGAAGGTGGTCAGGCCGGCTTTGTCCTCCTCCCCCTTCTTCTTGCGCGCCCGGTGGATCAGGAAGTCCAGGACCGCGCCTCCCCAGACGACCGCCTGGAGGAGGAAGGTGACGACGGCCAGCTTTTGCAGGAAGGTCTTGAGGGCCTCCGGCAGGGTCAGGAACTGGGAGCCGGCGTAGAGCGCCACGGCCAGCAGGAAGTAAAGCTTGACCCGGCCGATGAGATCGGCGATCAAGTCGTCGATATCCGTGGCGGTCCTCTTGGCCAGGGCGGCGAACCGTCGATGGAGGAGCCCCTTCAACAGCCTGAGGGCGACGAAGGCGACGACGACGACCCCTAGGGCGATGATCCAGGTCTGGACCGTATTGTGATAGAAAACGGTATTTAGCAGCGGCATGCCGTCCTCCTCGCCTATTTTTATAGCACGCGAAGCGGATCGCGTCAAAGACACCCGGGCCGGCTCAATTGTACTTTCGGCGGAGGCGTGGTATAAACGGCTCCGGACACGCGCATGAGGACCCTTCTCGTCGTCAACCCCGCCGCCGGCCACGGCCGCGGAGCAAAGGCCTTTCGCAGCCTCGAGGCCCGGCTTCTGCGGGAATTCCCCGGCCTCGAAGTGCGGGTGTCGGAACGCTCCGGCCAGGCCGTCGAGATCGGGCGCCAAGCCGCCGAGAGGGGCTTCGAGCGCGTTCTCTGCCTCGGCGGCGACGGCACGCCGTTCGAAGTCGTCCACGGCCTGCGTTCCGCGGGGCCCTCCCCTCGCCGCGTCGAGCTCGGCCTCATCCCGGCCGGGACCGGGAATTCGTTCCTCCGCGACTTCGGCGTGACGACCGCCGAGGAGGCCATCGACGGCATCCTGGCCGGGCGGCGGCGCCGGGTCGACCTGGTCGAGTTCGAGTATCAGGACGAGGGCCGGACCGAGCGACGCTTCTCTCTCAACATCCTCGGCGTCGGCCTCATCGCCGACATCCTCAAGCTGACCAACGAGCGTCTCAAGTTCCTGGGCTCGGCCGGCTACAGCCTAGCCGTCCTCCTGCGCTTGGCCAAAGGCATGAACAATCGCATCGACATTACGGCCGACGGCCGGGCTTGGACCATCCGCGACAGCGCCCTGGTCATATCCAACTCTAAGTTCACGGGCGGCAAGATGATGATCGCCCCCCCGGCCGACGTCTCGGACGGCAAGGCCGACCTGGTCGTCTTCCGCGAGGTCAACCGCCGGGAGATCGTGGCCATTTTCAAGGGCGTCTTCGCCGGGACCCACGTCGGGCATCCCAAGGTCGAGATGACCTCGGCCGCCGAAATGACCGTCGTCGGCGACCCTCCCCTGCTGATCATGGCCGACGGCGAGCTGCTCGGCCGCACGCCGCTGCGGCTCAAGGTCCTGCCCGGGGAGTTGACGATCCTGGCATGAGACGCTGGCGGGCGGTCCTTCGGTCTTTCGCCCTGTGGACGGTGGCTCTGCCCGTCTTCGCCGCTTGCTGTCTGCTCGTGCTGACCGCGGCCCTTATCCACCGGGGAAAGGCCCTCGACACCCTCATCAAGGCCAGCTGCCGGCTCGTGCTCATGTGTTGCGGGATCCGCGTCCGGACGCGGGGCGGCGGCAACATGGTCCCAGGCCGTCAATACGTGGTCATGATGAACCACGTCAATTTCTTCGACCCTCTGGTTTTCTACACCGGTTTCCCCGGCTTGGCCCGCGGCGTCGAGGAAGAGAGCCATTTCCGCTGGCCGCTCTACGGGCTCGTCCTCAGGCGCATCGGCATGATCCCCATCGCCCGCAAGGACACGGCCCGGGCCATCGAAAGCCTGGCCCGGGCGTCCCGGCTGGTGGGCGAGAGACCGGATCATTCCATCGCCATCCTGCCCGAGGGAACGCGGAGCCCGGACGGCAAGCTCGGGACGTTCAAGAAGGGCGGCTTCCATCTGGCCCTGGAGACCGGGCTCGACATCCTGCCGGTCATCCAGAAAGGCGCCTACGCGATCAACCGCAAGGGCAGCCTGCTCATCCGGCCGGGCGTCGTCGAGATGATCGTTCGCCCAGCCGTGCCCGTAGCGGGATATACGAGGGAGACGGTCGGGGGGCTCGCCGAAAGGACCCGGGGGATCTTCCTCGAGCTTCTCGGCGCCTGAGAAGACCAAGCCGCCCGCCCTCTGTTCCCAGGGTCGTTCGGGCTCGGGGCGCGGCCAACGTCGATGGAGAGCTTGGCCGGATCTCAGGGCGCTCTGGGGGACTTCGCGTGCCGGGGGCCGGGATCGAACCGGCATGTGGCTCTCGCCACGAGGGATTTTAAGTCCCTTGCGTCTGCCAATTCCGCCACCCCGGCAGCAGGGGAAAATTATCACGAATCCCCCGCCTCTGGCAACAGACCTCGTGTCAGGCTCCTTGAGAAAACCGCTCTTCCCGAGCGTCTTTCCTACGGGAGAGATAGAAGAACTGGGTCAGAGGGGTTGACACAAAGCGCTTAAGCGCTTAATATTCCATCAAGGGAGAGAAAGAATGGAAACAGCCACGATCCGCATCCCGGAAGAAAAAAGGGACCTTCTCAAGGCCGTGGCCTGTCTTGAAAGAAGGAAGATGAACGATCTCCTTGTCGATCTGATCGACGAATATATCGACCGCCGGAAGGAAAGCCTCGAGCTCATGGCCATTCCCGGACTTTACGAGAGCGTCAGGGCCGCCTCGCGAGAATTCCGGGCCCGCAAGAGCGTCTCTCTAAGAGATGCAAGAAAAAGGCTGGCTCCTTGAGCTCTCTAAGTCCTCTATAAAATCTCTCGAACGGCTGGAAGACAAATTCTCGAACAGGATCCTTGATCATATCGAAAAGCTCGGGGAGTGCGAGAATCCCCTTCAGCACAGGGACGTCCGTTCCCTCGAAGGGAAGCTCAAGGGCTATTATCGGTTAAGGGTTGGAGAGTATCGAATCATATTCGAATTGGATACCCAACGAAGACGGATCGGCATCCTGGCCGTTGTTCCGCGCGGAAAAGGATACTGAAATCAGCGGACGACGATCTCGTCGACGAAGAACCAGGACGCCCCGCCCGCCGAGACGTGCCACTCGGGAAGGGCCTTCGTCCCTACGACCCTGAAGCGGACATAGCGGACGGCGGCCAGCGCGGCCGGATCGACGAACTCGCCGGCCCGCCACCCGAAGGCCCGGACGAACTCCTCCCCGCGATGGTCGCCCTCGACCGTGATCGTCCCGAGGTCCCGGTACGTAAGACCGTCGGCCGAGACCTCGCAGCCGACGCTTCCGGGGTGGAGGATCCAGCTCCTCTGGTCGGACAGCGTGCTCAGGGCGATCTCCCGGACCGCCTTGGCCGCGCCGAGATCCAAGGTCAGGGTCGCGTCGACGCCTTCCCAGCCCAGCCAGTGGACCCGGAAGTCGTTCGCGCCCCACACACCGTCGGTCAGGACCGCGAGGTTTCCCTTGGCGTATTTGGGGGACGGCGGTGGGTCGGCTGTGACCGCGCGCCGGAAGGCCAGGTTGCCCTCGACCTGAACCTCGATGAACCTCTTCGAGGCGTCATGATAGGCTTCGGGGGTCAGCCCCGCCTCGTTCAGATTCCGCACGTCGGCCGCCCGGCAACGCTCGAGGAATTCGTCAAGCAGCGCGGCCATCGCCGGCTTGACGGCATACCGCCCCGACCGCTCCACGAAAAAGCCCCGCGGTCCGAACAGGTCGTTCTTGCCGATCTCGATCATGGCGTACATGAGCGGCAGACGCGCGGTCCTCACTCGAAACAGGACCGCCGGATCGCCGGCCGCCGAGGCCTCGGCCTTATCGAAGATCGCGTTGTAGGCCGCGACATCGGAGGCGGAAAGAAAGCCGTCGGCGTGGGCCGTCGGCGGCTCGTAGATGTCGAGCCCGGCGCCGCTCCTCTCGAGGGCCCGCTGGAGGGCCTCGAAGTACCGCCTGATCGAGGGCCCGGCCTGACCGTAGTAGCCTTCGAGGAAATCGCCCGTCGCTGCCTTGACGCCGCCGTTCGGGTTCCACAGCAGCCGGGCCAGCAGATAGGACTTGAGCTCGCTGAATTCGTGGCCGGGGCCGGCGTTGGTCTGCTGGAAATGGCGTCCGACGCCGTGGTCCATGAATAGCCTTATGTTGGGCTCGAGGACCTGGAGGTTCGGGAAGGGTGAGACGAAGTGCGAGAAGTTGACCGTGTAGTCCCAGAGATAGACGCGGCCGCAGATCCGGGTCCAGTCCTCGAGGTCGCGGACGAACGCCCGGCCCGACGGCGTATCGGCCAAGGGCCGGCTGCGGTCGCACTCGATCGTGCACAGCATGATCTCGACGTTCGGCGCGGGCCTCGTCAGGCGGGGGGCCGGCCGCGTGGACTGATAGGCTAGGGTCGAGATGATCTTGTCCGGGAAAGAGGCGGCGACGCGATTGACGAAACGCAGGAGCGGACCGGACGGCGAGCCCTCCTCCCCGATCGCCGCGCTACATTCGGGACATTGGCAATAAGAGAAGTTGTCGTTCTGGCTCACGGACCAGACCTGCTTGTCGGGTTGGGCGGCCATCTCTTCGCGGAGCTTGGCGATGACCATCTCGAAGACGTCGGGCCGCGAGAGGCAGGGCTGGTCGATGACACGCTTGCCGTTCATCCAGGCGAAATACTCGGGATGGGCGGAGAAATGCTCCTGCCAGGGGACGAGCTTCTGAAAGGTGTGGACGTAATACCCGGAGCCATAGATCTCGTCCGGAACATGGAGCCTCATCCAGTCCCGGTAATCGGGGTCCCGGGCGAAGTCGCCGTTGACGATGCGGACCTCGTTGAGGGGGTTTTCCCGCTCGAGGATGCAGCCGAGGGCGATGTCGTCCCGGTGAGGGAAGACCTCGGCCGTCGGGCTGAACTTCCGGCACCCGTAGTATTTCTCCAGGAGATGGACGACGCCGTAGATCGCGCCCTTGCCGCCGCCGCTGACGATATAAAGGTTGCCGGTCGTCGTGCCGAGGAGGAAGCCGTCGCGCCGGATGGACGAACGCACGGAGGCCAGGGTCGGCGGCAACTGCTCCCCGTCGAACCCGATGGCGGCGACGCGGCCCACGCCGGGGGCGGCGACGGCCCGGATGGGAAGCGTCACCCCGCTCATCTTGCGGATCGAGGACTGGAGGATCTCCGCCGCCCGCCTCTCGATCCCGTTGTCGCCTTCGGGGATCTCGATCGCGGCCGCCGGCCGGCCGCGGTCGACGAAGACGAAGGCCCGGGCGCACGGGGTCACGCCGGAGGGACCCAGCCGGCCGGCCGAGCAGGCCGCGGCCCCGGCGAGAGCCAGCCCGAGGGCCGCGGCGGCGACCTTTCTCATTCGTCCTCCGCCATCAGCAAGCCCTCCAGCCGCTCCTCCAGGGTGCCCATGTCGGGCAGGACCTCGACCGGGAAGCCGACGAACGCCTCCGGTTCTTTCGACAGGATGAAGACGGCGCCTATCCCCGCGTCGATGGCCGCCAGGACATCGAAGCGGGTGTCGCCGACCGCGAAACACTCATCGGGACGGAGGGCCATCCTGTCCATGGCTTCCCGCAAAGGGGCCCCCGACGGCTTCCACAAGCCGCTCTCCCGGGTGATGACACAGTCGAAGCACAGACCGAACTTGCGGAGCAGATAATCCGTGTTCTTGTGCGAATTGTTCGTCACAAGGGCCGAGGCGACACCCCTCGACCTGAGCAGCGACAGGAGCTCCCTGACGCCCTCCCGGAGCGCCGAGCCCGCCGTCTGCTCGGTCTCGTGACGCTCGAGCACGGCCCACTTCCTGGAACGCTCAGGCTCCTCGAGCCGGCCGAGGTAATCGAGGATGGACAGGCCCTCGACCTCGAGCTCCTCCTTGATCCGGGGCCAGTCGTACGAGTTCTCGACGACCGTGCCGTCGAGGTCGAAGATGGCGCCCCGGAAGCTCATCGGGAGGCGCGGGCCGCCCGCCTTGCGCAGCTCATGGACATCGGCGGCCTCCTCTCTATCGTAATGAGTATTCCTTTCCGTAGCGCAGCATCTGCTCGACGTAGCCTTCGTCGAAGGAGATCTTGACGTCGACCATACGGCCGTTCTCGAAGACCGGCGTGTAGACGGGATTGACGAAGCCGCTGTAGGGGGCCAGGTCGAGCTTGGCGTAGCGCTCGAGGACCTCCCGGTGGAGCTCCGGGTCGACCTGGACGCCGTAGGTCTCGATGAGGTCGCGGGCGGCCGCGTAGTCGCCCTCGCTCGTGATCCGCTGGACATCGGCCAGGAGCTCGCCGAAGAGGCGCCGCAGCTGGACGTAGTCGTTGACGACGAAGAAGGTCTTGCCGTCCCGGGTCTGGCGGGAGATGACGTTGTCGGGCTTGCCCTTCTCGTAGGCCCAGTGGGCGACCATGGCCCGGCCGCGCATGTGGGCCTGCTCGATGGTCTTGCCGGGCTGGATGCGCGTCAGCTGGGTCATCAACCCGTTGCGGATCTGCCCGTCGTAGGCCGCCTTGGCCGCGTCCAGGCTCGGCAGTAGACCGAGCTCGACCATCTTTTCGTCCATGATGTAGTAGAGGGCGAACAGGTCGGCCCGCGACTCCTCGACCGGCGAGTGGTAGTTCCGCAGGGCCTCGGAGCTGACCCCGGGCAGGAGCTGCCCCGAGCCGTGCCCCAGGACCTCGTGGAGGTCGGTGTGGATGTTGCCGGCCAAGGCCCCGTATCTCTTGGCCCGTTCGAGGATCTCGTCGGACCAGGTGAACTCCTTGCCGAACCCGGAGTCCAGCGAGGCCTGGTCGTAGGCGTAGGTGATGTTCTCGATGGTCACCGACTTCGAGCCGTGGTTCTTGCGGATCCAGTTGGCGTTGGGCAGGTTGATGCCGATAGGCGTCGAGGGGTAGCAGTCCCCGCCGAGGATGGCCGCGGTGATGACCTTGGCCGAGACCCCCTTGACCTCCTTCTTCTTGAACCGGGGGTCGACCGGGGAGCGGTCCTCGAACCACTGGGCGTTGGCGGAAATGGTGTCGGCCCTCTTGGTGGCCGCCAGGTCCTTGAAGTTGACCATGGCCTCCCAGCTGCCCTTCATGCCCAACGGGTCGCTGTAGACCTCGATGAAGCCGTTGATGAAGTCGACGTGGGAGTCGAGGTCATGGACCCACAGGATGTTGTACGCGTCGAATTTCCGGAGGTCGCCCGTCCGGTAGTATTCGACGAGGGCCTCGATGACCTGCCGCTGGCGGTCGTTCTCGGCGACGCCCGCGGCCTTCTCCAACCAATGGACGATCTTCGAGATATGCGGCCCGTAGAGGCCGTCGATCGAGGCGACCTCCTCGACGACCTTCCCGCCCTTTTTGACGACCCGCGAATTGAGACCGTAGGAGACGGGCGTCGGGTCTTTGGGGTCGGCGAGCTTCTTGTAATAGGCCTCGACTTCGGCCTGGGTGACCCCATCGTAGAAATTGACGGCCGAGCGGGTCACCAGGTCTTTCGTCGCGTCCTGGGAGACCTTCTTTCCGTCCACGTCCGGGTCGAACAGGATGGGCCGGAGGAAGGCCAGGAGGTCGTCGACGGTCCCGCTGTCGCCGACGGGGAACGCGGCCCCTTCGGATCCCTTGATCAGGGCGGCGAGATACTCCGGCGTGAATTCCGGCGGGAACTTGTCGTTGGAATAGTGGTGGTGGATGCCGTTGGAGAACCAAACCCTCTTGGCCCAGGTCATGAAGGCCGTCCATTGGGGGTCGCCGCGGTCCCCTTTATAGCCCTCGACGATGGCCTCGACCGTCCGGCGGACGGCGAGGTTGTGCTTGTAGTTCTGGTCGGTGATGATGTCGCGGCCCCAGAGGGCGGCCTCGCTCAGGTAATAGACGAGCTCTTTTTGAGAGGGGGTCAGGTCGGCGAAGCCCGGCACCTGGTAGCGCAGGATCCTCAGGTCGGCGAACTTGTCGACCTGCCAGGCGAACTCCGGGGCGGCCGCCGGGGGCTCGGACTTACGGCACCCGGCCGCGAGGACGGCCAGGGTCAAGGCCAGGGCGAAAATGAGGGTTTTTTTGATGTTCATGCTTTCGGACCTCCCGTTCAGGGTTCTCGAGCCGTCGGAGCGGCTAAGAGCTCATGATATCCCAACGGCCGGCCCGCGTCCATCTTCGAGGGGGCCGGGCGGACGGCTACGGGCCGCGACCCGCCTGTTGACAAAATACTGGACGGGAGCCATGACCAGGAGCCAGGCGTTGGCGATGACGATCGTATAGACGAAAAAGACCCTCGGTTCATAGAGGAAGGCCGAGACGACGAGAACGACGATGTGCACGGTCAGCTCGATCATGAACCAGCCCCGCAGGGTCCAGCGGTTGTACCGGGCGTATTCCCGGGCGTCGAACCGGCGCGGCCCGGCAGCCAAGCGGGCCTGGCCCTTGTGATAGGCCAGGGAAACTTTGAGGACCAGGCGCCGGAAGCGCCGGCGCCCCTCCTTTCTCAGCGAACCCAGCATCTCCTCCTGGCGGCGGATGTCGGCGAAGAGCGAATCCTTGGCCCCCAGGGCGTGGAAGGCGTACTGGCCGCGAAAGTAATCGACGACGCCGCAGTGGAGGGCCATGGAGGCCCCGGCTAGGGCCACGACGGTCCACGAATCCAAGGGCAGGTCGAGGCCCATCCGGGGGAGGCCGAGGCCCAGGCCGACCATGACCGCGACCCCGTTGGAGTAGTCGATGAACCCGTCGACGACCCGCCCGAGCGGGGTGCCGGACTTCTTCAGCCGGGCCAGCATGCCGTCGGCGCAGTCCAGGACGACCGTGATCAGGTAGATGAGCCCGGCGAAGAAAAAGCTCCGCCGCGTTCCAATGGCCAGGCAGAAGCCGCACAGGAGGCCGGTCCCGATGGCCGAGAAGGAGACCTGGTTGGGGGTTATCGGGAACCTCTTCAGGAGCTGAACGAGAAGGAAGGCGACGGGCCGGAAGATGAGGAGATCGGGGGCCCCTTCGATCGCCAGGGGCTTGAGGAGGGCCCGGTATTCCGATATGAGCTTGCGCAATTCTCTCCAACCCGGTCTTGCGGATTCCCGAACAGGGAATATAATGTCGCCT
>Ga0194126_10006615_pt1 | contig 16466 bp, 14 predicted proteins | sample TA2KigC150mmetaG_FD_148641 | JGI IMG/M metagenome (GOLD analysis project Ga0194126, IMG submission 148641) | Freshwater microbial communities from Lake Tanganyika, Tanzania - TA2015035 Kigoma Deep Cast 150m | ecosystem: Environmental > Aquatic > Freshwater > Lake | place: Tanzania: Lake... | reverse complement strand
GCGGAACCGATGCCATTGTGATGAACAGGCAGAAAAAGATCTCTCCTGATGTCTTCATCTCCCTCCGGGGAATTCCTGGTCTGGATCAAATCGAGTTTAACGGGATTTTTAAAATCGGGGCGCTGGTTACTCACCGGACAATCGAACAGTCCGAACTGATCAGAAAGGGGCTCCCCGTTCTGGCCGGGGCATCAAGCGTTCTCGGGTCGGTTCAGGTCAGAAATGTCGCAACCATCGGCGGCAATCTCTGCACGGCTTCTCCTTCGGCTGAAACGGCTCCGTCCATGCTCGTTTATGAAGCGGAGGCTCATCTGGTCAGTCAGAATGGTGAGAGACGCCTTTCCCTTGAATCTTTCTTTGTTGGACCCGGTGAAAACGCCCTCGATAAAAAGGAGATATTAAAAGGAATCCTCCTGCCCTCTCCTCCTCCCAATAGCGTGGGAGCCTATCTCAAGCTGGGTCGCCGGAAGAGCGTGGACCTTTCCGTGGTCAATGTGGCTGTCCTCTTAACCCTTGATCCCAAAACAGGGATATGCGAGCGAGCCCGGATCGCACTCGGAGCCGTGGCCCCAACTCCCCTGAGAGCAAAAGAGACGGAAAAGTTCCTTGAGGGAAATCTCCTCGATGATGGCATCATCAGGAAGGCAGGGGACTGCGCCAAACAGGAGTGCTCTCCGATCACCGACATCCGGGGCTCCGCAGATTACCGTAGGGAGATGGTCGGAGTTCTTGTTGAAAAAGGGATCAGACAGTCTATGAGAATAAACGTCTAACGGTAAGGGTAACGAGGCCCGTATCGTTAATAAAAGGCTACGTTTATCGTCTGTTAATTCTTTCTACGTAACCGTTACCGAATGACGAAACGGGCTTCGTAACCGTAACCCAAACACCCGGAGTTTTTTTTAGGAAGAGACGGGTCATATTGCCGTAGAAAGGATTGTTGAGCGATGAGACAGACCATCCGATTTAAACTGAATGGCGACCCCCTCCAGATGGAGGTTGAACCCAGCCTCACCCTCCTGCAGGTTCTGAGGGACGAACTGGAACTGACCGGAACCAAGGAAGGCTGTGGCATGGGAGAATGCGGGGCCTGCACCGTCCTGATCAATGGGAGGGCCGTCAATTCCTGCCTCTTTCCCATAATGGAGACGGATGGAAAGAGCGTCACCACAATTGAAGGATTGGCTGATGTGGATGGAAACCTGCATCCCATCCAGCGGTCTTTCATCGAGAATGGAGCGGTCCAGTGCGGCTTCTGCACCTCCGGGATGATCCTGTCGGCCAAGGCCCTTCTCGATGAAAATCCGAAACCCACCGAGGAGGAGATCCGGACCGCCATATCAGGAAACCTCTGCCGCTGCACCGGCTATCTCCAGATCATCGAGGCGATTAAAGAAGTGAGCAAAAATTCATAAATTCGAAGCACGAAACAATGATGGATAGACTAATGGGTAGCGGCAGGTCTCCTGACCTGCCCAACAATAATCACCCCTCGGGTAGCAGCAGGTCTCCTGACCTGCCATCGAAAAAACGAAAATATAACGAAGGCTACCATTTTATTACAATGGTCACAAATAAGCGTGTTGAGGTATTTAAGTATAAAGACATTGCTAAAGCGGCTGTAAGCACTTTGTTGTTTTATGAACAACGAGGGGATTTTAAACTAAAAGGGTTTATTGTCATGCCCGATCATATTCACATGATTTGTGAATCAGTGGGTAACAACAGATCTCCTAACCGGAACACCCCCTCGGGTAGTGGAAGGTCTCCTGACCTTCCAGACAATAATCAATCCCCGGGTAGCGGCAGGTCTCCTGACCTTCCCAACAATAATCACCCCTCGGGTAGAGGAAGGTCTCCTGACCTTCCGGACAATAATCAATCCCCGGGTAGTGGAAGGTCTCCTGACCTTCCAGACAATAATCAATCCCCGGGTAGTGGAAGGTCTCCTGACCTTCCAGACATCATACGAGATATCAAGAAATATATTGCAAAAAAAGCCATTGAATATCTTTTGGTATGGGATAAAGGAATACTATTAAGAATCCTGCTACCGATGCCCAAAAAGAAAGGACACACTTATCAATTATGGCAGCCAGATTATTACGATTTTAACATCCTCAGTGAAAAGAAATTTACTGAGAAATTAAGATATATGTATCAAAACCCTTTGAGAAAAGGCCTATGTGACAATATATTCGAATATGAATTTTCAGACATCAAGCGTTATTTCGGGTCAGGAGACCCGAAACTACCCGGTGGGGGTTAGAAGCCCCGAGACTACCAGGGTAGGGGCAGGTCTCCCGACCTGCCAAATAATAACGAACCATCGGGTAGTAGCAGGATTTCTGACTTGCTTAAGGAGGATTTATGCCAGATTTTATCAACATCGGAAAGCGAATTCCCAAGATGGATGCCCAGGAGAAGGTCACCGGAAAGGCCGTCTATATCCAGGATTTGAAAGTCCCGGGGATGCTCTGGGGGAAGATCCTCTATAGCCCTCATCCCCACGCAAGAATTCTCAACATCGACACCTCCGCGGCTGAGAGACTCCCGGGAGTCAAGACCGTCTTAACAGGATATAATACGCCGCTCATCAAGTTCGGTTTTTACAAGGACAACATGCCTCTGAAGGCGAATAAGGTCTGTTCCTGCCGCGATGAGGTGGCGGCTGTAGCCGCGGTTGATCCGGATATTGCAGAAGAAGCCATCAATCTCATCAGAGTCGAATACGAAATTCTCCCCTCCATTTTCGACCCGGAAGAGGCAATGAAAGAAGGGGCACCCATCATTCATGAGGAGCATCTGGGCGGAAAGGAGAAGAAACCGACCAATACCCTCAATCTCCCATGGAAACTTGTCGCGGGAGATGTGGACGAGGCAAGAAAAAATTCGGTTTATGTTACGGAAGACCGGTTCAAACTTACCTGGGTCAACCACTGCTGCATGGGAACGAGCGGATGCATTGCCCAGTTCGATCTCAGAAACAACCTCACGATCTATAGCAACACCCAGATTCCCTCGCTTGCACAGCGGGATTATACAGAGGCGCTTGCCGCCATGGGGCTCGAAGGGAAAAAGGCCCGGGTCATCAAGGCGACGATCGGAGGGGCGTTTGGAAGCAAACTCGACACCTATGCCTATGAATATATCGCCATCCTTTTAGCCCACAAGGCACGGAAGCCTGTTAAGATTATCTTCACCCGTGAGGAGGAGTTTTTCGCCACCTCGCCAAGACAGCCTGCGGTCATTGACGTGGCCCAGGGGTGCACAAAGGATGGGACATTCACTTTCAGGGATGTCCGGATGGTCCTTGATAACGGGGCCTATACCTCCTGGGGGGCGACCACGCCTTCGGTCATGATGATGCCCATCTCCTCTCTCTATAAAGTTCCCAATGTTCGATATGTGGCAAAATGCGTCTATACCAACAACACCTATTCCCAAGCCTTTCGTGGATATGGAAACCCTCAAGCGACCTTTGCCATTGAGTCTCAAATAGACGCCCTTGCTGAAATGGCTGGAATCGATCCACTGGACTTCAGGATGCGAAACGCCAATACGCCCGGAGAAGTCACCCCTCAGCATTTCAACATCATCACCTGCGCCCTGAGGGAATGCATCGACGTTGTGGCTCAGAAATTGGACTGGCGGCAGAACCGGGGAAGAAGAGATGGAAGAGGCATCGGCATGGCATCGATGATCCACGTGGGCGGAGGCGCCCGGGTCTACAAGTCGGACGGTTGCGGGACGATTATCAAGATCGATGACTTCGGAACGGTCAATGTCATCACCGGCGCCACGGATATGGGACAGGGAGCGGATACGGTCATCGCTCAGGTCGTCGCCGAAGAACTCGGGGTAAGAGTGGAAGATGTGGTTGTCACCCATACCGATACAGACATCTGCCCCTGGGATGTGGGAGCCCATGCCAGCCGGACAACCTTTGTGGCAGGAAACTCCGCAAGAATGGCCGCCAAAAAAGTGAAGGACCAACTCCTCGAAGTGGCTTCCCGATCTCTCGGAGAGAACCCTGAAAATCTCGATATTCGTGACCGCACCATCTTTTCAAAAATCGACCCGGAAAAGAAATCTTCCCTGGGCAAAGTTCTCAGGGCTTCACACTACACCACCGGCGGAAGAATGGTCATGGCAGAGCATTTTTATGATCCCCCCAATGAAAACCTTGACAGGGAATTCAAGGGAAATCTATCCGTCACGTATGCCTATGGAACCCATGGTGTTGAGGTTGAGGTGGACAAAGAGACGGGTCAGGTGAAGATCCTTAAGTATATTGCAGCCCACGATGTGGGCAGAGCGATCAACCCCATGCTTTTGGAAGGTCAGGTCTATGGCGGAGCAACAATGGGAATCGGCTACGCTCTGACGGAACAGCTCGTTCTTAAGAACGGAAAGGTGATCAACCCCGATTTCCGTGATTATAAGATTCTGACCGCCGCCGATGTTCCGAATATTGAAGCCATCTCGATCGAAACAGACGACCCCTTTGGCCCCTTCGGAGCCAAAGGCATTGGCGAACCAGGGCTCGTCCCAACCGCCCCTGCCATTGCCAATGCCATTTATGACGCAATAGGGGTGAGAATTAAAGACCTTCCGATTACTCCGGAGAAAGTCCTGGCAGCGCTAAAAGAAAAAGCAAAGTAACCATTGGAATAGTGGAATATTGGAATAATGGATCAATAAAAGAACTGGAGAATATTCAAATTGTTTAGCAGTTTTGCGCTTTGAAACTGGTCAATGACTTTTGTGCGGAGAAATACGGGCATCAGGTGACCAGAATATCAGGATGCAGAATATCAGGATACCAGGATCTCAGATAAAGAATAACAGCTTTTGGGCTTGACCTGATATCCCAATACCCTGATGTCCACTTCCTGATCGCCTGATCTTCTGATAACCGCTTCAAAGGACTAAAGTGTTTCCATTCTTCCAATATTCCACTATTCCACTATTGATGGTCTCGTAAAAAGTCGTCTCACCGGTGAAAACCGGTGTCCAGTGTTTTCCTAATTATCTGAAATTACTGGATTCCGGCTTTCGCCGGAATGACGATCTGTAGTGTTTTTCGACTTTTTACGAATTTGTCACTATTCCATTCTCTTTTTTTGTCCAAAATTGTCATTCTTTTGGCAATATTGTCCTAAATTATCCGCTTTTAGCGTATTACCCCTGCTTAATAATCTGCTTACTCCACGCGTTTAATACCTGAATACATATTTAATATTAAATAGATACACACAGTATTTGACTTTTTATGAAAATGTGGAGCATTTTGGAACAAATATTGCTATTTGTTCATATTGTTTTTCTCTCAGGCCAATATTTCTTGAAAGGGCTTCTCTATGGAAAAAGGGAAAAAAGGGGCTAAATTGCCCATTCGAAAAAACCAAAAATCTCTAAAAATATCAGCCCAAAATAAAGAGGCAAAAATAATCAATGCATATCGGGAATCCGAGAATATTTACAAAAAATTAGTTGAAGCATCCTTACAGGGAATCGTCATTGCTCAGGGTATCCCCCCTCGCCTCGTCTATGCAAACCCAGCGATATCCAGGATTTTGGGCTATTCCTCCGATGAACCAACCTCCTTGACACCCAAACAGATTGAAAACCTCGTCCATCCGGATGATCGATTAACATTTTTCAACCAATATAAAACCCTTTTAGAAGGAAAATCAGTTGGTCCCAGTTATGAAATCCGGGCAATCCGCAAAGATGGAAGCACCGTATGGCTGGAATTATCCGCCATTCAAATCGAAAACAATGGTGAGCCGGCTGTCCTGGCCACTTATGTGGACATCACCGAACGGAAACGCGCAGAAGAGGCCCTTCGTGAGAGTGGAGAAAAATATCGAACCATTCTCGAGAACATCGAGGATGGCTATTTTGAAGTGGACCTTGCCGGCAATTTTACCTTCTTCAACGATGCAGTATGCCGGTTGCTGGGTTATTCCAGAGATGAAATGATGGGCATGAATAACCGGCAGTATATGGATAACGAAAACGCTAAAAAATTGTATCAAGCCTTCAATACCGTTTACCGCACCGGAATTCCTATTAAAGGGTTCGAATGGGAAGTGATTATAAAAAATGGGACGAAACGATATGGGGAGGTCTCTGTCTCTTTAATAAGAGACCCATATGGTCAAGCGATTGGATTTCGAGGTATTTTCCGAGATACCACCGAACGTAAGAAATTTGAAGAAACCCTTGCCCAGAGTGAAGAACGCTATCGAACACTGGTTGAAGAGAGTTTCGACGGCATTTTCATTCAAAAGGGGTTTAATATCATCTTTGCAAACCGTCGCCTGCATGAGATGCTTGGTTATGGCAAAGGCGAATTGGAAGGTCTTGATCACTGGCTCGTTTATCACCCTGATTTTCAGGCTCTCACACGGGAAAGAGCGCGTGCGCGTATGCAAGGAAAGTCAATCCCCTCTAACTATGAAGTAAAATTCCTTCGGAAAGATGGTTCGTCATTTTGGGGAGAGATCCATGCCAAAGTCGTCAATTATTTAGGAGAACCCGGAGTCCAGGTCTGGGCCAGAGATATCAGTGAGCGCAAACAAGCAGAGGAGACTCTGCGTGCCGAGAGGGAAAGATTTCAAACTCTAACAGAAAATGCTCCTTTCGGTATGGTGATGATCGATAAGGATGGCATATTCAAATATATTAACCCCAAATTTAAAGAGTTGTTTGGATACGATCTAAACGATGTCCCGGACGGGAAAACCTGGTGCAGAAAGGCATACCCTGACCCCAACTATAAACATCAGGTCATTTCCGCATGGTTAAATGATTTGAAAAGTTTGAAACCCGGAGAGAAAAGGGGACGAATTTTTTCCGTCACCTGCAAGGATGGGGCGCAGAAGATCATCAATTTCATCCCCGTTCAATTAGAGTCAGGTGAAAACCTGATGACCTGTGAGGACATCACTGAGCGCAAGCAGGCAGAGGAATCTCTGCGACGGAGCGAAGAGGAGTCAAAGAAGCTGGCCAAAGAGAATGTTGCCATAGCAGAGATTGGACGAATCATTAGCTCAACATTGAACATCGATGAGGTGTATGCACGTTTCGCCGAAGAAGTACATAAGCTCATCCATTTTGACAGGATTTCAATTAATATTACCAATTTCAAAGACAACACCGTCACGGTTGCTTATATACTTGGACTTGATGTGCCAGACCGTCGCATTGGGGATATCTTCCCTTTAGGAGGGTCGGTTAATGAGTATCTCATGCAAACCCGGTCAAGTCTTCTCATCCTCATCAAAGATGATAACGATATTCAAAAAGTTACAGCTACGTTGCCTAATCTTCTCCCCCATTTTCAATCAGGAATTCGATCGTTGATTTCAGTCCCATTGCTTGCAAAAGATATTGTCATTGGGGTTCTGCACCTTCGATCATTGAAAGAGAATGCTTATTCTGAGGTTGATCTGAGGTTAGCCGAAAGAGTGGGAAATCAGATCGCAGGCGCTATTGCCAATATCCAATTGTTTAAAGAGCTTATGCAAGCAGAAGAGGATAAAATTGCCATCCAGGAGCAGCTTCGGCAGTCGCAGAAGATGGAGGCCATCGGAGGGCTGGCCGGGGGCATTGCCCACGACTTTAACAACCTCCTCACCGTCATCAAGGGTTATGCAGAACTTTCCTGCCTTGGATTAGATAAAAGCGATCCATTACGGGGGAATATCGAAGAAATTTTGAAGGCGTCGGAACGAGCCGCCAATCTCACACGCCAGCTTCTGGCATTCAGCCGCCGTCAGATTCTCGACTTCAAGGTCATCAATCTCAACACCCTGTTGAAAGACTTGGATAGGATGCTTCACCGTATTCTGGGTGAGGACATTGATCTGGTCTATCACTTTTCCGAAGACATTGGAAAGGTGAAGACCGATCCGGGTCAGATCGAGCAGGTGATCCTCAATCTCGCGGTCAATGCAAGGGATGCCATGCCATCCGGGGGAAAACTGACCATTGAAACATTAAATATAAAACTTTCGGAAGCTTATGCTCAAACCCATATGGAAGTAACCCCCGGCAATTATGTGATGCTTTCGGTGAGCGATAGTGGCGCCGGAATAACCCCCGAGGTCAGAGAACGAATATTTGAACCATTCTTCACCACCAAAGAGAAAGGGAAAGGAACAGGGTTGGGATTGTCGACGGTTTATGGGATTGTGAAGCAGAGCGGTGGAAATATAAATGTCTACAGTGAGCCAGGTCTTGGAACCACATTCAAAATCTATCTCCCGAGAGTTGAAGAGGAAGAAGATAATCTGCAACGGAAAGACCTCGACATTTCCCTTTTAACAGGAAACGAAACCATCCTCCTTGCAGAAGATGAGCAATCGGTTCGTGATCTGGCGGCTCGAATTCTGCGCGATAGGGGATATCAAGTATATGAAGCCCCTGATGGAGGGGAAGCTTTAAAATTCATTCAGGACCATCCGGCTAAAAAAATCCATCTTTTACTTACCGATGTGGTCATGCCCGGGATGAGTGGTAAGGAGCTTGCAGATCGTTTAAAACTTTCAACGCCTGATATCAAGGTTCTCTTTATCTCGGGTTACACGGATAATGCCATTGTGCACCATGGGGTGCTGGATAAAGGAGTGAACTTCATTCAAAAACCTTTCTCCACGGAAAGCCTCACACGCAAAGTCAGAGAGGTGCTGGACCGTTAGCAATTGCGGATTGCGGATTGCGGAGTAAAATGATAACGATTCAAGAAAACATTTAAAGGAAAATATGGACAAAAAGGACCTTAAAGAAAGAACAAAACGTTTTGCATTAGAAGTTATAAAAATTGTTGAAAAACTTCCAAAGGGAAGAATACCAGATATCCTTGGAAGACAACTGGTTAAGGCAGGGACTTCCGTGGGGGCAAATTATCGGGCTGCTTGCAGAGCTAAATCGACTGCTGATTTCATATCAAAGATGGGTACTGTGGAGGAAGAGGCTGATGAAAGTATGTATTGGATGGAACTTCTTATTGAAGCTGGTTTACTGCGCAAGGATGATCTAATTTATCTTTTGGACGAAGCAAATCAAATTCTGGCGATAACCATTTCTTCTATTAATACTACAAAAAGAGGGAAAAAATGAATAAACATTCCGCATTCCGCAATCCGCAATCCGAAATTTACTTCAGAGAGATCCTGACCCCTCGTGAGGCGGCTGAATATCTGAGCATTCATGTACGGACCATCTACCGTCTGGCAAAGAACCGTGACATTCCATGCCGAAAGATCGGTGGAAGCTGGCGATTCAAGAAGGACGCTCTGGATGAATGGCTGTCGGGAAGAGAAAATGAAGCCCCGGAGGAAAAGGGATAATGGAAAATAGAGTTTTAGTCGTGGATGACGAGAGAGACATCAGGGACTTTCTATTCAAAGCCCTAACCCGGATTGCCGGGTTCCAGGTGGAGTTGGCGGAAAACGGCCAGGAAGCCCTGAAAAAAATGGAAAAGGAGAAGTTTGATCTCGTATTGACTGACCTCAAAATGCCGGAGGTAGATGGTCTCCGTCTAATAACGGAAATTTCCAGGTCTAAGCCCGAAGTCCTTACCGTTCTGATGACCGGCCATGGAACCATCGATTCGGCGATAGAGGCGATGAAGAATGGGGCAAGCGACTACCTTACCAAACCCCTCAATCTGGACGAAACTATCCTACGTTTGAAAAAGGTTCTTGAGGAAAAACAGCGGTTTGTGAGACTGAAAGACTATGCCGATCAACTGGAAAAAGCCAATAAGGAACTGAAAAATATCGATGCGATGAAATCCGAATTTGTCTCGGTTGCCTCACATGAGTTAAGAACACCCCTGGCCGCCATTAAAAATTCGATTCAGCTCATCCTTTCTGGAAAGACCGGCGAGATCAATGAAAATCAGACAAAATTTCTCTCCATGGCTGAAAGAAATATCAACCGGCTGACCAATATTTTGAACAACCTGCTCAATCTCTCAAAGATTGAGTCCGGGAAGGTCGAGTTGAAGTTTGAGGATGTAGCGTTGAAAAGCCTCATTGAATTAACCGCATCCTCATTGCGGCCCCAGGCCGATGGAAAGTCTATTGCGATTGAGGTGGAGGTCCCTGAAGACCTTCCGACCGCCTTTGCGGACAAAGATAAAATCGAACAGGTTCTGGTTAATCTGATCGGCAATGCAGTCAAATTCACGCCTGAAAGGGGAAAAATTTTTGTGTTGGCAAAAGCCTTCTCCGAAGAGAGGGAGGGAGGGATCGTCAACAAGATTTCCGTCTCTGTCAAAGATACCGGGATTGGAATTCCGGCTGAGCACCTCAGCTCCGTCTTTGAAAAATTTCATCAGGTGGAAGATTCGCTTCACCGTTCGACGGGTGGGACGGGGTTAGGTCTTGCTATCACCAAAGGGCTGGTCGAAGCCCATCGAGGGAAGGTCTGGGTGGAGAGTGAGGTAGGAAAAGGAAGCATCTTCAACTTCACCCTACCTGTGTCAGAAGGGGAGCGAAGAGAACCTCATTTCCGCTTTGTTCTGGACAGGGAATTTCATCAGGCGCAGAAAAATGATTCACCTCTTTCCCTTTTTCTGATAGAATTGGCCGAACAGAAGAAAGAAATAGAGGATGACTTGCTTGAGGAGCTCGAAATGAGGATAAGACAATCCCTCTGCAGAAAGGGGGATATTCTGTTGAGGAGGAAACAGGAGAAATTACTGGTGGCTCTTTGTGAAGCGGATCTGAAAGGAGCACAGGCGGTCCGTCAACGAATGGAGGAGGATATTCAAAAATTTCTGATTCAGGGGCCCGATAGGGCTCTGGTCATTAAAATCGGGGCGGCGACTTTTCCTGAAGAGGCTCTCTCAAAAAAGGAACTCTTCAGAAAAGCAAAAGAACAATTAAGGAGGGATATCACTTTAGGGCTTTGAAATAAATATCTAATCCCCCTTCATCCCCCTTTGGCAAAAGGGGGAAATTCTTTCTCCTCCCTTTGGCAAACCTGTCCTGAGTTTGCCGAAGGAGGGAGGTGGGGAGGGATTTTACAAGTTTTTTCAAACAGCTAAATTGTTACGAGGAGGACAGAATGAGTAAAAAGAGAATACTGGTTGTCGATGATGAAGTGGATCTGGTGGAAACGGTTCGTTTCTCTCTCGAACTGGAGGGGTATGATGTGCTCGTCGCTTACAACGGCGAAGAGGCATTGAATCAGGCCCGGAAGGAGAACCCGGACCTGATCCTTCTGGACCTCATGTTGCCCAAATTGGACGGATACAAGGTCTGCCGATTATTGAAATTTGACGAGCGATACAAACACATCCCCATCTTCATGCTGACCGCCAAAACCCAGGAGAAGGACAAAGCAACCGGGATGGAGACAGGGGCAAACGAATACATCACCAAACCCTTCGAGATGGACGAATTGATGAAGAAAGTGAAGAATTATCTGAAATCATAGTTCGGAGTTAGGAGTTCGTAGTTCGTAGTATGGTAAGAGATAGGGAGATAGGGTGATGGGGAGATGGGGCGATAGGGGGATAGGGAGATAAATATGGAAAAGAAATTGATTCGGACTCATCGGGATTTAGATGTTTATAAAATGGCCTTTGAAGCGGCTATGCAGATATTTGAAAAAAGCAGATCGTTTCCAATCGAAGAGCGTTATTCACTGACAGATCAAATCCGTCGTTCATCGAGATCGGTTTGTGCCAATCTTGCTGAAGCCTGGCGAAAAAGGCGGTATGAAGCTTCATTCGTAAGCAAACTAAGTGATGCTGAAGCAGAAGCTGCTGAAACTCAGGTTTGGCTGGAGTTTGCTATTAAATGCGGTTATCTCTTAAACGAAACAGGACAAGAATTATTGATCAATTACGACAATATCCTGGGTAAGATCGTTAGTCTAATCAACGATCCTCTCCCATGGTTATTACCTGGAGCAAAACAACGCTGAAGATTGGATGGGTTTTAGGTAGATGGGCTCCCTATCGCCCCATCTCCCTATCTCCCTAAATCTTTAAAGGGTAAAAGAAATGCCCACTTTTAAATACAAAGCGCGAGACAGAGCTGGCAAAGCGATGGATGGAAGGCTTGAAGCCCCTACCCTTCAGATGGCCGGAGACCAACTCCACCGTCTCGGATATCTTCCGGTCTCGATCGAGAAGTTAGAAGGAACCCCTCTTTTTAACTTTTCGGATTTGACAGACCGTTTTAAAAAGGTTCGCCTTGAGGATCTCGTCATCTTCAGTCAGCAGCTTTCAACACTCTATAAGGCAGGACTCCCCCTTCTCACTGGTTTATCCAATTTAAAGGACCAAACAGATAACAAGAAACTGCAAAATGTCCTGGATCAGGTTTGCAGAGACGTTGAGGCCGGTAATCCGCTCTTCGCATCCATGGCGAAGCATCCTGGTGTTTATTCACCCATTTATATTAATATGATTAGAGCCGGTGAGACCACCGGTAGATTGGGAGAATCCCTTGACCGATTTGTTACCCTTGCAAATCGGGAGTTGAGCACCCGTCAGAGGGTAAAAGAGGCAACGCGGTATCCCAAGATTGTCATCTTTTCAGTGGTCATTGCCTTCGCCGTCCTGATCGCATTTGTCTTCCCCCGGTTTGCCGCAACCTTCGCACAGTTCAACATGCCACTGCCTCTGCCCACCCGAATGATGATCGGGATTAACAAAATATTTCAAACATACTGGTATTTTGTCCTGGGAGGACTTCTGGGAATATCTATCTTCGTTAAACGATATTTTAAGACAGAAAATGGAAGATACTTCTGGGATAAATTTAAAACCCGGATTCCAGTTTTAGGCCCGCTTTTTTTGAAAATCGGTCTCTCTCGATTTACCAATACTTTTGGGATGTTGAACCAGAGCGGGATACCCATTTTACAGGCCCTTGAAATCACTTCAACCACGGTGGACAATGTTCTTCTCTCACAATCCATCGAAACCATTCAGCAGAAGGTCAGGGAGGGAAGCAGTTTGACCGACGCATTGAAGGAGAGCAAAAGGTTCACCCCCCTTGTGATCCAGATGATCTCTGTTGGGGAATCCTCCGGAACCCTCGATGAGATGTTGACGAGGGTAACGGACTATTATGATGTTGAAGTCGACAACGCCCTGAAGAAGCTCCCCACTTATATTGAGCCGCTTCTGACGCTGTTTCTTGGTGGGGTGGTTCTGTTACTTGCCCTGGCCGTATTTCTCCCATGGTGGAATATGGCCTCGTTGTTTAGATGAACGAAGGATGATGGACCTATGAAATGCGGATTGCGGATTGCGGATTGCGGAATCAAAACTCCGAACTCCGAACTCCGAACTCCGAACTCGAATGGAATGTCTCTTATCGAGGTAATTCTTGTCACGCTTGTCATTGCCATATTAGCGGCTGTGGCAATCCCGAGGGTGGGTTTCGATATTTCCCCGAGGGCTTCTGTTGAAGGGGGCGCTTACATGATCGCTTCTGATATTCGGTACACGCAGGAATGTGCTATGGCTAACAGGCTTTCGAAGAGCATCGCCTTTGTATCCGGCCAATCCATTTATACATTTCCTGCCACCGATCCATCTACCAGTAATCTTGATCCGTCCGGCAGGCTTCCATCCGGGGTAACGGTTGGCACCACGATCACGATTACCTTCAATTCTCTCGGAGAACCAACGACAGGGGCTGCATCGGTGACGGTTTCAGGAGGCGGAGGGACGAAGACGATCAGCGTCGCTAACTATACGGGAAAGGTGAGTGTTTTGTGATTGCGGATTTCGGAATTCGGATTTCGGAATAAAGAACTATGGAAAAGAGAGAGTTAAAATATAAAACGCAAGTTCGAAAACGGAGCAATTTTCGGTTTTTTCATTCCGCATTCCGCAATCCGCATTCCGCAATGGGAAAAAGGGGTTTCACTCTCATCGAGGTCATCATCCTGATTGTGATGGCGGGGATACTTCTGCCGGTCATCATCGTCCCCTTTGTCACAGGCGTCAAAAGCAGCGGAAAGCCCGAAATGGCCACCAAGGCTATGTATCTTGCCCATCAGAGAATGGAGGAGTTTACCAAATTCCAATATACGGACGCAACCCTTAATCCCATCGCTCTTACTGCGTATGCGGCCATACCCGGTAATTCAGGGTATGAATGGCAATGGGAGATCGCCTTAGTAGATAATAATTTTAGCGCCTCTGGTTCGGATGTCGGATACAAAAAGATTCTCATCCGGGTAAAAGACCCTCAAAATGACATTTATGAAATCTATTCGGTGGTTACGAGGTTTCCATGACAGTTCGGAGTCAGGAGTTCGTAGTTCGGAGATAAAAGACAAAAAGTATTTTGCAGTTTGGAGTAATGAGTTCGCCTGCCCGCCGTACAGATACTCTGGCAGGCGGGGAGTTCGGAGAAATTCATAATGATCAGAAAAACCATTAAATCTTTAAAAAGCCATTTTAAAAGATTTGGGATAAAAAACTACGAACTCCGAACTACGAACTCCGAACTTTTATTACAGAGGGGTTTCACCCTCATTGAAATCATCATTGTGATTGTCATTTTATCCATTGTCTCGGCGATTACGATTAAGTTCTTGATTGACAGCCTGAAAATCTATACAATGACCGCCAATCAGAAGACGCTTTTCGACGAAGGGAAGCTGGCATTGGAGAGGATGTGCAGGGATATTAGAGATGCGAGGAGTATCACCACACCTGGCTCAGGAGGGTCCGGAAATACAATTACCTTTCAGAGAACAAATGCAACAGTGGCAGGTCAAGATTTGGCCAATGAAATTATCACCTACCGACTAAGTGGTGGCGCCATTCAAAGAGAAAAAGCATCATATTCTCTCCCCTACCCCATCTTGGCATCGAATGTTTCCGTCTTTACCGTAACCCGAGGAGCGACAAATGACGAAATAACAATTATGCTCACACTTTTATTGGGAACAGGCGAGAATATAACCTTGCAGACAAAGGTTTATCCAAAGAATCTGCCAACCAGTTCAACGTATAAGAATTTTAAAGAATACTGGCGAGAGGAGCCAAGCAGTTGAAAAGTTTTAGCCTTAAATCCATTATTAGCTGTCTCAAAATGGTAAAGACATCTTGTAAAATCCCTCCTAACCTCCCTTTGCCTAAAGGAGAAATTACCCCTCTTTGGCAAAGAGGGGGAGGGGAGATTTTCCAATGCTTATATCAATTAAATCATAAGACTTTTAATAAATTGAGGGATTCCCAAGGCCTCTCCGTCCTTTTTCTGATCATTGCCATGATGCTGATGGTCTCGATCGGTTATGTCTTCTCATACTTGATCCCCACTAAACAAAAGTCTGTTTCTCTCACCATCAGCTCCAATCAAGCCTTATTTATTGCACAATCCGGAGTGGAATTCGCTATCCGTTATGCTACTGGACAAAGCTGGGCAACTAAACCTGCACTTAATAATCTCGCTAATATGACCAGAAACCTCGGGCGTGGAAGCTTTACCCTTGATTATGATGAACCCAATGACAGACTGATCTCGAGAGGACAAATCCCTAATGCAAGCGAAAGGCGAATTGTTGTCTCCAATTTTACCAGTTTCTTGATTACTTATTTTGGATCAGCCTCCACTCCTGCCGATAACGGGACAAATACAACCAATCCAACGGTGGTAACTCCTCCCGGGGGTATGCTGGCAGGCGATCTTGTCCTGATGGTGGCTCAAGTTCGCAACAGTTCAGGAACACTCAGCATACCTGCCGCCGGAGCAGGAGGCCAAAGCTGGACAACGTTGGCTCAGCAAAACCAGACCTTATGCCGGATAAGGCTATTCTGGTGCATTTACAATGGCACATGGACCGCCACTCCATACGTTTCCTTTAATCTCGCTGGCACATATACCATTACTGCCGTCATGCACGTCTTCCGGCCCTCCAACATCAGCAGTGCGTGGGTAGTAGATGTAGCACAGGTTTCCGCCAACTTCGCCGCTCCTGCTTCACCTTTCACCGTCACTATTCCGGGGATCACGACGATCACGGACGCAGCCCTCGTCTTTGCAGTCTGGGCCTCTAGGGATGCCAATACCTGGGGAGCTCTGACCGCTGGGTGGTATACTCCGGGCTTGGCTCAATACCGGAACATGTCGGGCGCCTATCAATCTCAAACCCATGCCTACAGGATCATGGCGCCCGCAGGGGCTACCGGGGACGTCAGCAAAAACCAGCTGACTCTTGGAGGAGATGCCGGTCGCCGTTTGATCATTGCCTTTAGGAGAAATTAACAGGATGCTGATTTTTTCAGCACCCTTTTAAAATTTAGGAGTTAATTATGCCAGAAACAATCGGTTTAGACATTGGTTCTCATTCCATTAAATTGGTGGGGCTGAAAAAAACCTCGAAGGGGCCTTTCCTCGCCTGCCTCGGGATAAAGCGAATTCCCCAGGGGATTGACAAGGATGATATCAGCTCTATTTCCATCCTTCTCA
>Ga0194126_10006614_pt1 | contig 16467 bp, 14 predicted proteins | sample TA2KigC150mmetaG_FD_148641 | JGI IMG/M metagenome (GOLD analysis project Ga0194126, IMG submission 148641) | Freshwater microbial communities from Lake Tanganyika, Tanzania - TA2015035 Kigoma Deep Cast 150m | ecosystem: Environmental > Aquatic > Freshwater > Lake | place: Tanzania: Lake... | reverse complement strand
CACGGCACATCATTTGTGACCACCGGCGCCTCACATACTGGAACAATGGCATGCGGCTCTTATCATGGAGGCGCAGGCCTTGCCCACTTTATACAGAATTTTATAAGGGTGCCCCCTCCATATTATTACAGGCCATATTTTGAAGTATGCAATATTGATGATAGGGACGAAATTGACAGAAGATGCCTTGATATGCTTGAAATGCAGATAAAATACGGCTCAACAGGACCTGTTTGCGCGCTTGTCATGGAGCCTCTGCAGGCAAGCGGGGGCCAGGTAATATTTTCGAAAAATTACCTGCAGGGCGTAAGGGATATATGCAATAAATATAATATTGTCCTTATCTGGGACTGCATACAGACAGCCTTTGGCAGAATGGGCACATGGTGTGCTGCAGAGTATTATGGAGTTACGCCGGATATAATGGTACTTGGAAAGTCCATGGGCGCAGGTTATCCGATTAATGCCATTATAATAAACGACTGCCTTGAAGGCGTAAAAATGGACGGAATAGACCTTCACACATTCGGTAACAACCAGGTGAGCCAGGTGGCTTCCCTTAAAATGATTGAAATAATTGAGCGGGATAATATACTTCATAATGTCAGGGAAGTTGGCGCCTTTATCAGGGATGGCCTTCTTGAAATGCAGAAAAAATCTGCACACATAGGGGAAATAAGGGCCGCCGGGTTCCACATTGGAGTTGATCTTGTTAAAGACAGGCAGACAAGGCAGCCTGATTACAGCGGCTGCACCGCAGTGCGTGACGGCGGTTTTAAAAATGGCATTATTTTTGGAGTAGGCGGAACAGGAGAGGGCAAGTCAGTGCTTAAGATAAAGCCGCCGCTTATAACAACAAAAGAGCAGGGAACTGAAATACTTGAAAAATTTGCGGCAACCATGAAAGATGTTTATGGCGAAAAGCTTTAAATAAACGTAAAAAGCAAGCAAAGGGGACTGTCCCCAAAGCAAGCAAAGGGGACTGTCCCCAAAGCAAGCAAAGGGGACTGTCCCCAATGTTTATCTGGATAAAGATGTAAAAATAAAGTAAATTATACAAAAGCAAAGGGGACTGTCCCCAATGTCTTTTATCTTGATATTCAAATAAATGAAAATACCTGAAATAAGAAGACAGGAAATAAGGGGCTTAATACAGCAGGAAAAGTCTGTAAGCGTTGAAAAGATTGCTGATGTTTTCGGCATATCTGTTATTACGGTAAGGCGCGACCTTGAGAAGCTGGATGAACTTGGCTATATTTCCAAAGTACATGGCGGGGCAATTGTAAAAGACAGCTTCACTTATGAGCCGGTGTTTGAAACACAGAAAAACCTTTACAGGGAAGAAAAGCTCAGGATTGCAAAAGAAGCTTCAAAGAGAATAAATGACGGGGACTCAATAATAATTGAGTCAGGAAGCACATGCCTTGCTCTTGTAAGCTTGCTGGGGGATAAGAAAAACCTGAAAATTTCAACGGCAGGCGTTTCTGTTGCAAATGAGCTCTTAAAACTTGTCCAGGACAAAAAGGATTTTGAAGTGAGCGCATGCGGAGGCATAATCAGGGAAGGCTCAAGCACATATGTGGGGCCCCATGCTGTCAGTTATTTCAAGAACTTAAATGTGGATATGGCTTTCATTGGAGCTGTTGCAATATCTGTTGAAAAAGGCCTTTCAACCGCAACACAGTTTGATGCTGAGATAGTAAAATCCGTTACGGAATGCGCAAAAAAAGTAATCATACTTACAGACAGCTCAAAATTTGAAAAGGAATCATATATAAACTTTCTTTCTTTAAAAGATGCTGACGAGATTATTACTGACAGTAATTTAAAGAAGGATACTGCAGAGAGCCTGGTTAAGCAGGGAATAAAACTTACCTTGGTATAATATGGAAATAAAAGATAAACCGCCAGCAAGTTCAGGAATAATTTTTGCAGATGTTAATTTCTGGATTGGGGAAAATTATCTTTTTCCAAAATACTCCGTTGATGATAATAAAGCAGAGCAAGAAATTATTTCCGGCTTTTTAAGAAACAGCATTGGCACTGTATTTGTATCAAATTTTATTTCCCTTTATTACAGCCCTTGCCGGGGAAATGAAATTACTGCAGGTTTTTTAAAAGCAAACAGCAAAAAAAAACCGCAAATACATGGTGTTTTATTTTTTGAACAGCAGGATTTTGCAAGTCCTGAAAATTTCAGGGAGAAAATAATTGGAAAATATAATCAGGGATTTTGCATATTAAGGCTGTTGCCAAAAAGCCATAAATATCCCTATGAAAAAGAATTGTTCCACAAATTTTATAAAGTATTAAACGATATTAAATTTCCAATTATAATAAACATAGATGAGATGGATATTACCGCCAATAAAAATATAGAGTGGCATAAGATAGCAGATATAGCAAACAGTTACAGCGAAATCCCCATTATCCTTGATGGAGGCGATTCAAAAGAACTGATGTATAACAGTTACCTGCTTTCACTTCTGGATAATTTTTCAAACATTTATATAGAGACGCATAATCTGCTTGGTTTTAACCAGGTAGAGGACCTTGCAGTATTTAAAGGGGCCCAAAGGTTAATTTTTGGAAGCTACTGGCCGTTTATGGAAAGAAATATTTCTGTTTCCAGGATTTTAAATTCAGGTCTTGAGAGTTTAGGCAAACAGGAGATTGCCGCAGGAAATATACAAAGGATTATTAAAGAAATTAATACATTCGGGTAAACACTAAATAATTAAGCCAGGAAGCTGCCATGGCAGCCGGGAAATATACCAATAGAAGATTTACAGGGCAATACTAAGCATTTATGAATGATTTTAAAGATTTAAAGCATAAAACATCAGAATATTTAATAATAGACAGCCATCTTCACCTTGGACCCCTGGCAAACCTTTATATGCCATCAAATGATGAGAAAAAAGTTGTTTGCCTGATGAAAAGCTTCAATATTAAAAAAGCAATATGCGCAAACCATGGAGCACTCTCAACGGTGGCGCACGGCACCCTGGAGATTACAGGGCTGCTTGAGAGATTTGACGACTTTCTTTACGGCTATCTTGTGTTTAATCCTAATTTTGAAAACCTGTCTCTCTCCAGTATTGCAAAAAACCTTGAAAACAAAAAAATAGCCGGCATTAAAATACATCCTTCATGGCATTTATGTTACCCGCATGATAAGAAATATGAAAAATTCTGGTCTTTTATTGAAGATGCGGGGTATCCGGTTTTAACCCACAGCTGGAATCCCGATGTTGCCAATAAAATACAGAAATTTTCAGACCCGTTCTTTTTTGAAGATATTATAAAAAAGCATAAAAAACTAAAACTTATACTTGCCCATGCAGGCGGCAGGGGGGAAATGCTTTACAGGGTGATTTCACTGCTGGAAAAATATGAAAATCTCTATGTTGATTTTGCCGGGGATATTTTTGTGCCCGGGCTGCTTGAAGCTTATGTTGCAAGAGTCGGATCAGGCCGCATACTCTTTGGTTCTGATACACCCTGGATTGATTTCCGGTTTCATCTCGAAAACATTATAAGCTCCTCCATAAGCAAAGCCCAGAAAGCCGATATACTTGGGCTTAACGCTGCAAGGCTTTTTAAGATAGAGCTTTGATGCGGCAGTTTATTTTTGCTTTTTTTAACCACTGTTTTTTCAAAGTTATTTTATTTCCAGCCACACCCGCCCGGCTATTGTGACTGCTATATTTAGTGGTATAAACAGGAAAGCCATTGCGTTTATGATACTATATTTTGAGCCCGCCTGAACCAAATTCACAATTCAATATATTTTATACCGGCAGATATGCTGCATGCAAAAGCCTGTAAAAATTCGTTATTTGTATATATACATAAATATGTAAATATGATATAATGCAAAATATTTCAATATAAAAACAGGGGCTTTAACATATTTATCCAATAAATACTGCATGGAAAGCTTTTTAAACATAAGAGAAAAGATAAACCGTATAAGGTTTTTTATTGACAGGCTGAAGTATAAAAGAGAGCGGCATTTTTACCTTGCGGTGTTTTTAATTGCCGGGACTTTATGCCTGGTATCTGTTTTGATTTTTTTCTACCAGAGAAACCAGGTAATTGTAAGGGAAAATATTATTTCTTCATATTATGAAGAGGCCGCAGTTACAGACGGCGTTTTAAATGATAGTACAAAAACTGTTGATGCTTCAGTAAGCGGTACAGATAAAAACACAGAACTAAAAAGTCCCGGGAAAATAAAGGTCTATATTTGCGGATATGTAAACAATCCCGGGGTTTATGAAATTGACGAGGGCTCAAGGCTGGCAGATTTAATAAAGCTATGCGGCGGCACAGGCGAGCAGGCAGCGCTCGAGGCTGTAAATCTTGCAAGCGTTTTAACTGATGCTGCAATGATTTACATACCCTCTGCCGAGGAAATCAGGGAGGGAAAAATTCCAGCTGAAAATGCGGGCAGCTCTATAGGTATTAGTAGCGGCTACACGGTCAATATAAATACTGCAACGCTTAAAGAACTTGTCACGCTGCCGGGAATTGGCGAAAAGACTGCGGAAGCAATAATAGAATACAGGAATAATTTCGGTCCTTTTAAAAGTATTGAAGAATTAAAAAACGTAAAAGGCATTGGTGATAAAAAGTTTGAAGCAGTAAAGGATAAGATATCAATCTGATATTAAAGCATTACCACCTTTTATGGGCACTTTCTGCATATTCAGGTGTTTTGCTCTGCAGGATTATGGCAAACCGTGGCAAAGAGCTTACCGGTATTTTAAATAGTGCTGCAATAAATTTGCCTTTATTATTTCTTATTATTCCTCTTATACTCATATTTTTTGCTGCTTCGGCACCTTTGGCAATACAATTGCAAAATAGCAATGTATCCGGCAAAAGCTTAAGGCTCAATTCTTTTTCATTATTAAAAACTTCGATTGTCCTGTCCTGTGCTGCATTATTTTTTGCCGGGTTCTTATCAAGTTTCAGTATGGATTTGGGCAAGGAAAGCCGGCTGTTTGAGCTTTGCCAGGATTTAAAAAAAACAGGCAGCAGGTATATTATGATTGCAGAGGGCAGAATCATGAATCATATAAAGCCCGGCAGCGGCAGCCTTTTTTTTATGTTTAAAACCAGCAGGATAATAATAAAGGATAGTTTTTTAAAAACTGAGACAGCGCACATTTCAGGTGATGAAATCTATGTAAAAGTTTTAACAGAAGATAAATCATTCCTGGCCCGGGATGATTTTATTTCTTTCAGTTTTATACCAGTAAAAAAAGGTAATTATATCCATTTTCTCACTTATGAAGAGAGGGTTTTAAGGTTTGAGAGACCTGTATCAGGAGTGAGGGAAAGAATAATCTTTGCAGCCTTTAATATAAGGCAGAGATTTTACCGTTGTATTTCCCGGGTATTTTATGATAGTTTAAAATATGAACACGCAGCCCTTTGCGATGCTATTATTTTGGGTAACAGGAATAATCTTTCAATATATATTATTGATAATTTCAGGAAAAGCGGCATTTATCATCTTCTTGCAATTTCCGGTATGCACATATCTTTTTTTATCATCATAATTTTTTCACTGCTGCAGTTAATATTCAGGTTTTTTACCAAAGACGGGCATAGAAGCGTAAAGGCCGGCAATATTTTACTTTTAGCAATTATCATAATTATAGTTTTATATAACTTTATTACGGGCACAAAGGCAAGCGTAATGAGGGCATCGATAATGTCGGCATTTGTTCTATACGCCCGCCACCTGGGGAGGGATTACTCAAACAAATACCTTTTAAGCATTTGTTTTATTGTTTTGCTTATATTAAATCCTTTATTTTTTTCAGATCCCGGGTTCTGGCTTTCATTTGCTTGTATGTTTGCAATCATATATACAAATGGTATTTATAAATCCATGTTTTCTTATTTAAAAATGAAGTTTGGTAAAAGATTCATTGCTCCAAAAAACACGGCTGAATATAAAGCGAATTATTTTTGGCAGCTGGCCCTCAGCACAGTTTCAGTTAATATTTTTATCTTTCCGTTGCTTTTCTTTTTTTTCGGGGAATTTTCATTCTTGAGCCTGCCAGTAAATATGGCAGCGGTGCCGGTTTTCTACTGCATGCTTTTTATATTGATTCTTTCCTCTGTTGCAGGATTGTTATGGCCGCCAGCAGGAATGGCAATTACAAAAGCAGCAAAACCGGCCATAATTATTATCCTGAAAATATCAGAACAGCACAAAAAGGCAGATTTTTTAATAGTTCATTCTGCAGATTTTTCTGCCTGGTTTGTTGTTTTGTATTATCTGTGCCTTGGCGCTGCTTTAATCCTTTTTTATATAGCTAATACTAGATGGGAGAAAAAACATAAACAACTGCAGAACATTTAATATTAAGCAGGACAAAAATTTTTTGGATATTTCTAATTGGATTTGCCTTGATGCAGTTTTTAATTAAATATATTATTATTAAAGAATATGGAAAAAGAAGAGAGTAAAAAACTAACTGAAAAAAGCATTTCAAGCATGAAGCCCTGCTATATGTTTGTAAGCAAAAGCAGCTCCATTCTTGATGAAAAAATTTCAAACCTTAAAAAACTCCTGAGAAACCAGATTAATATGGATACAGATTTTAATGTTTATTACGCCGCTGAGGAAATAAACAGCCGGGAATTTTTAAATTACTGCAACACTCCCTCATTTTTTTCTATGAGAAAAGTTGCTGTAATCAAAGATATTGATAAAGCCGGCCTGGATTTTTTAGATGCGCTTCTTGATTTTTTTAATGAAAATAAATGCAAAAGCCAGGAAACAATTATTGTAATCACAGCTTCAAAAATGCCATTTTCCCGGAAAGAACAGGATGATGACAAAAAGACTAAAACTAAAGGTAAAAAATCTAAAGGCAAAACTTTTAATGAGCTTATAGAAATTATATCTTCAATTGGCATAATAGAGACACTGAATGCCCCTGCAAGCAGCAGCCTAAAAAAATGGCTGCATGAAAAAGCTGAGCTTGACGGCCTTAATTTTACCCAGCAGTCTGCAAACCGTTTTATTGAAAACGTGAATTTTGACCTTAACCTTTTAAAGAAGGAATATGAAAAAATAAATTTATATATGATTTCAGAAAAAGATAAAAATGTCGGAGTGGAAACAGTAAACAGGCTGGTAAGCAGGGTATTTGAAATGAAAATCTTTGACCTTGTAGATTTTATAGGCAAAAGAGATAAAAACAATGCTCTTGAGGCCCTTAAGTCTGTACTGTATGAAAAAAAATCAGTTAAAGATGCCGGCGAGCAGCCTCAGTCCGGTAAAGGCATGCCGGGACTTATAACGCTTCTTCACAGAATGTTTAAAGCTTTTTTACTTATAAAGACAAACGGGCAGAAAGATATGCTGCTGGCCTATGTGCGCAGGCATTTGGGCCATGCGCCATATATGGTCCAAAGAGTTTCAGATAATTATTTTAGGTTCAGCAGGAATTACAGCATTGAAGAGATAATAAAAATTTTTGATATTTTGAACAGGTATGATGTTTTGCTGCGGACAAGCCAGCAGGATATAAACAGCGGGCTTGTTTTAAAGTTTATCAGTGAAATAACAGATACAAAACTTCCCGCGCAGTCTTAAATGTTTAAAAAAGCAGCAAGACCCGATACTTGACTGTTATTTGGAGGCCTGTATTGAATTAAAGAGCTTTGCTGCTTTTGACTTTTTATTCGCAGCAAAATTTTTATGGACATTTTTTGTCTTTGCAGCTTTATCCAGAGCTTTGAAATACTCTTTAAGATCTTCCTGTGCGAGTTTTATATCTTTATCTTCAACAGAATCTTTTAAATTCTTGCTTAATGTTTTTATCCTGCTTTTAGCTGCCCTGTTTTTTTCAGTTCTTTTAATGGACTGCCTGTCCCTTTTTTCCTGTGACTTAATATTTGGCATATATCCCTTATCCTCCGGAATAAATAGTTTATATATAATACAGCTTCTACCGGCAATGCCTGCAATTTGCATAAAGCCGCCCCTGTGTTTTTTGTACTTTTATAAAAAGGTATTGTACTTTCAAACGACAGAGAAGGACACATTTTACCACCTTTTTTAAAAAATAAAAATATTTATTATAATTAGCCCAATTTAAATATATAATTAGCCGGTTGCATAATTTAGCCGGCTATAGGTAATAATATGCCAGCCGGCATTAAACTATTTAAATTATGAATGATGCGATACAGCAGGATGAACTGCTTTCAAAAAAACAAATATTAGGCGCCACTGCAGTGGTTGTGCTTGCAATACTGCTTTCCAAGGTTTCAGGGCTGGTAAGGGACCAGGTTATGGCAGGCTACTTCGGCATAAGCTATGAAACTGATGCATACACATGGGCCTTTTTTATCCCCAACCTTTTTAAAATTCTTTTTGCTGAAGCCCTTATAACAGCTGCTTTTATTCCCGTTTACACCTCATGCTTAAAATCAAAGGTTAAAACAGAGCTTAATGAATTTGTTAACTCGGTTGTCAACATTATGCTACTCTTTTTTATATTTATATCCCTTATACTTTTGATTTTCAGCCCGCAGATTGCTGTTATTCTCTCAAAAGTGGCAAATAACCAGATTGACGGCATCCAGTTTGTGGCCATGAGCCGCATAATGGCTTTTTCGGTGCTTATGCTCAGCATGTCAGGACTTACGGCGGGAATACTTAATTCACATAATATTTTTACACTCCCTGCTTTTGCTCCTTTTGTTTTAAACATTATAACAGTGATATTTGTCATTACTTTAAGCCGCAGCCTCGGAATTATCAGTATGGCAATAGGCACTATGGCAGGCTCGGTGCTTCAGCTTGTTCTCCAGCTTCCACAGCTAAAGGCTGCCAGGCTTTCTTACAGATTCAAAATAAACTTTAAAAATAAATCAGTGCGCCAAATATTTGCACTTATGGCTCCAATTATGCTCAGCCTTGGCGCAGTGCAGCTTAACAACAGCGTGGATAAATTCTTTGCCTTAAATCTTGGTGCAGGAAACACCACCGCCCTTGACATATCATGGAGGGTAACAAATCTTCCCCTTGGGGTGTTTTCAGTGGCAGTCATTACCGTTTTATACCCTCTTATATCAAGGCAGGCAGCAGAAAAAGACATAAAAGGGATTAAAGATAGTTTTTCGCTTGGTGTGCGGGAAATAGCTTATGTGATGGTACCTGCAATAACAGGGCTTGTTATATTGAGTTATCCCATAATAAAGCTGCTTTTTGAACGTAATAATTTCACTCCCGAAAATACCGCAACTGTTTCAAATATACTTATATTTCATAGCCTCGGCCTTGTTTTTTTCGGGCTTCTTATGATTCTAAACAGGATTTATTATGCATTCAGGAATGTCTGGACACCGCTGAAAGTTGCAATTTTTTCAATCATAGCAAATGCACTGCTTGACTGGCTTCTTGTAAAATACATGGATGTTGCAGGTGTTGCGCTTGCAACAACCCTTGTTGCGGTTTTTAATGTTGTAACATTGACAATTATATTGCGTAAAAAAGTCGGGCTTCTGGGGGGCAAAAAAATAGCAGTGAGTTTTGCAAAGATAGTTCTTTCATCAGCATTAATGGGTGCTGCAATTTACTTTTTGTGGAAATATCTTGAAAAATACGCATACAGCAGTTTGACATTTCTGTTAATTATATTATTATCAGTTATTCTTGCTGGCGCTGCCCTGTATATAGTTTTGACTTATATGCTCAGGATGGATGAAATCAAGTATATTTTCGGGCTTGCCAGAAAATTTAAAAAGAAAAGTTAAAAAAAATATATATGACAGATAAAAAACTGATAAGGAATTTTTCCATAATAGCGCATATTGATCACGGCAAGTCCACTCTTGCAGACAGGATACTTGAAGTAACTGAAACTGTAAGTTCAAGGGATATGCTGGACCAGTACCTTGATGATATGGATCTTGAGCGTGAGCGCGGCATTACAATAAAGGCGCATGCCGTAAGGGTTGTCTATAAATGCAGGCTGGATGGCATGCAATATATACTGAATCTTATAGACACACCCGGACATGTAGATTTTTCATATGAGGTTTCAAGAAGCCTGGCAGCATGCGAAGGGGCGGTGCTTGTAGTTGACGCGACCCAGGGAATACAGGCACAGACGCTTGCAAATATCTATCTTGCTGTTGCAAATGATCTTGAAATAATACCTGTCATAAATAAAATCGACCTGGCAAGTGCAAGGCCGGAAGAGGTAAGCGAGGAACTTGGGCTTGTGCTTGGTATTGCTAAAGATAAAATACTTACCGTCAGCGCAAAGACTGGAAAGGGAATTGAGGATATACTTGACAGGATTGTCGTTGACATACCCCCTCCCGGCGGTGATGAAAACCTTGCCCTGCAGGCTTTAATATTTGATTCCGAATACGACCTGTACAGGGGCATAGTAGTTTTTATTAGAGTCGTAAACGGTTTTATAGAATCCGGTATGAAAATAAAATTCATGGCGGAAAATACTGTCACTACTGTTGAAGAGGTTGGCATACTCAATCCCAGGATGATAAAAAAGGATACTCTTTCTGCCGGTGAAGTCGGGTATATAATAACCGGGATAAAAGAAATAGGAAATATCAGCGTGGGTGATACTGTAACAACAGTAAAGGATTCTGCAATTAAAACCCTGCCAGGCTACAAGAAGCCAAAACCTATGGTCTACTGCGGGCTTTTCCCTATCGAAGGCATTCATTATGAAGAGCTCAGGGAAGCACTGGGAAAGCTTCTTTTAAATGACTCCTCTCTTGATTACGCCCCCGAGATATCAGGCGCGCTTGGTTTTGGTTTCCGCTGTGGTTTTTTGGGGCTTTTGCACATGGACATAGTCAAAGAAAGGCTTGAGCGCGAATATGGCTTAAGCCTTGTAACCACTGCGCCCAATGTTGCTTACAGGATTGTTTTAACAGACGCAACAATACTGGAAGTTAAGAGACCATCAGATTTTCCTGCAGAGGAAAAAATAAAAGAAATACAGGAGCCGTTTGTCAATGTTACTATCATAAGCCCCAAAGATTATATAGGGGATATAATGGCGCTTGCAAACAGCAAAAGAGGCGAATTTGTTGATATGCAGTACCTTTCAGTTGAAAGAGTTGAGATTAAATATGTCATGCCCCTTTCAGAGATAATAGTTGATTTCTTTAATTTGCTAAAATCAGTAAGCGCAGGGTTTGCATCCCTTGACTATGAGTTTTCAGGCTACAAAACCTCTGATCTTGTAAAGCTTGATATTCTTGTTGCAGGGAGCCAGGTAGATGAGCTCTCAGCAATATTGCACCGGGAAAAAGCATATGCAACTGGAAGGGAGCTGGTTACAAAACTGAGAAAGCTTATATCACGCGAAAATTTTGAAATTGCAATACAGGCTGCAATAGGCAAAAGGATAATTGCCAAGGACAGGATTGCGCCCTACAGAAAAGATGTAACAACGGGACTTTATGGGGGCGATATAACAAGGAAAAGAAAAGTTCTTGAGAAACAGAAAAAGGGCAAGAAAAAAATGAAGAGGATTGGAAAAGTCTCAATTCCTTCTGAGGCGTTTATGAGTTTTTATAAAATTGACAGCGGAAAATAAAAACATCTACTTTATTAAATACGGTTTTACTTTAAATGCTTTAAGGCATATTTTTTGATTTTTAATTTATTTTCTCTTATAATTGCAATTCAAAATGAAATACAAAAGTTTAAAATTAATTAAAAAGATTCTTATTTTTTTGTCAAATTTTTGCTGTTAATAAAAAACTGTCAGAAAGGAAAAACAATGGAAAAAGCAAAAAAAATAATGCTTGTATCAGCAAGTATTGCTGTATGTATAATTCTGGTCTTTTCACTTGGTGGGTGTGCGCAGAGAGTTGCCACAAAAATGATTGAAAAAGCCCTTGAACAGTCAGGCGCAGGAGATGTGGACATTAATCTTGATAAAGGTGAAGTGAATATAACCGATGAGGAAGGAAATGAAATGAGCATAGGCGGAGCCGACCTTCCTAAAGACTGGCCCTCAGTTGTGCCTGTGAGTAAGGACATCCAGGTGCAGTCAACTTTCAGCCAGACAACAGACGGAAAAAAAGGCTGGACTGTAATAGGTTTATTTAAGGGAAGCGGCAAATCCCTTTATGAATATTATAAGAAAGAATTTTCAGGCTGGGATGAGCAATCAGATTTTACTTCAGACCAGGGTGATGACGGTAAAACATACAGCTACCAGGTAAGCAATGATAAGTATTTTGTAACTGTATGGGTATTTGAAAGTGCTGATGAGAATACCATTACCCTTAGCGTAAATGAACAGTAAGCGCCATTTTTAGAGCCGCAGGGCAGCAATTATTTAAGATTTTTAATAAAATAATTTAAAAAAGCAGAAAGAAAGTATCCTGGTTTATAAATAAAACAGGATACTTTCTTTTTTATAACAGTTTCGTTTTTCATATTGTAACAATTTTGTAATTTCTATATAATTGCAAATAATTGTTATGCTCTAGCGCTGCCGAAACAGCATTAAAGCGTAACAATCTTTTTATAACTATAAAAAAAGATTGAAAGGGGCACGAATTGTTAAGCGACATCGAAATTGCTCAGGCGGCAAAAATCAAACCAATCAGGGAAATTGCTCAGTCCATTGGGATTGATGACAAATACCTTGAGCTCTACGGCAACTACAAAGCAAAAATCCAGCTCGAAATCCTGGAAGATTTAAAAAACAAACCTAGCGGCAAGTACATTGATGTTACAGCCATTACACCGACTCCTCTTGGAGAAGGCAAAACAGTTACAACCATAGGTTTAAGCCAGGCTTTGAACAGGATTGGCAAAAAAACCATAACTGCAATCAGGCAGCCCTCACTGGGTCCGGTATTCGGCATAAAGGGTGGCGCTGCAGGCGGTGGATATTCCCAGGTTATCCCGATGGAAGATTTCAATCTTCATCTTACAGGAGACATTCATGCTGTTGGAATGGCGCATAACCTTCTGGCTGCATTTATTGATACCCATCTTATGAAGGGCAATGATTTAAACATCAATCCCTTCAGCATAACCTGGAACAGGGTTGTTGATATTAGTGACAGGGTACTCAGGCATATAGTAGTCGGCCTTGGAGGGGACCTTAATGGCCTTCCAAGAGAAACAGGGTTTGATATTACTGTAGCTTCTGAAGTTATGGCAATTCTTGCCTTAACAACCAGTCTGCAGGACTTAAGGGAAAGGCTTGGCAAAATAGTTATAGGCTCTACTCATGACGGCAATCCGGTAACTGCCGAGGACCTCAAATGCGCAGGCGCGATGGCAGTGCTTATGAAGGATGCATTAAAACCAAACCTGCTGCAGACCCTTGAACATGGGCCGTGTTTTGTTCACGCAGGGCCTTTTGCAAATATTGCACATGGAAACAGCTCAATAATTGCTGACCAGATGGCTGTTAAGCTTGGTGAGTATGTTGTAACAGAAAGCGGTTTTGGCGCTGACATGGGCGCTGAAAAATTCATGAATATCAAATGCCGTTACAGCGGGATAACACCCGATGCCGTAGTCATAGCCTGTACAGTGAGGGCTCTTAAAATGCATGGCGGCGGCTATTCATTTATTCCCGGCCAGCCTGTTGACAAAGAAGCTATGGACAGGCCTAATGTTGAAGCTGTTTTAAAAGGCTGTGAAAATCTTGAAAAAATGATAGAGAATATGAAAATGTTTGGTGTTCCTGTTGTAGTTGCCGTAAATAATTTTGTTGCGGATTCAGATGAAGAAATTGAGGTCATAAGGGAAAAAGCAAAAGCAGCAGGCGCTGAGGATGCAGTTACCAGCAGGGTATGGCTCAAAGGCGGCGAAGGCGGCGAAGAACTTGCAGAAGCTGTTGTAAAAGCTGCTGAAAAACCATCCAAATTCCAGTTTCTTTATCCGCTTGACTGGCCGATTAAGAAAAAAATCGAAGAAATTGCCACCAAGATTTACGGCGCTGACGGCGTTGATTACCTGCCTCTTGCTGAAAAGAAAATTGAGCTTTACACAAAACAGGGTTTTGACAAACTTCCTATATGCATGGCAAAAACCCATCTATCACTCTCGCATGATCCGAATCTTAAAAACAGGCCCAGAGGCTTTAAAGTGCCTATAAGGGATATCAGGGCATCAGTAGGTGCAGGGTTTTTATATCCGCTGCTGGGCGAAATGAGGACAATGCCTGGTCTTCCAAAAGTTCCTGCCGGCACAAAGGTGGATATAGACAAAGATGGCAGGATTGTTGGATTGTTTTAATCAATGGAGTTCTAAGACTTTATACAGAAAGAGAGGGCCATAATGGCAAAAATTATAAATGGGGCACAAATATCAGCAGACATTAAGAACGAGATAAAACAGGAGACAGCTGAGCTGGAGAGGACAAAAGGTGTAAAACCTGGTCTTTCAGTCATTCTTGTTGGTGAGAATCCAGCATCCAAAGTATATGTTGCAAATAAACAGAAAGGATGCGCAGAAGTCGGGTTTTTATCAGAAGAGATTAAAATGCCCGATACGGTAAGTACAGCAGATATACTCAAAGAAATAGACAGGTTAAATAAAAGGGCAGATATTCATGGGATACTTGTACAGCTTCCTCTTCCATCACAGATAAATAAGAATGAGGTTCTTGAGGCTATACTTCCTGAAAAGGATGTAGACGGTTTTCATCCGGTAAATATGGGGCGGCTTGTTGCACAGCAGGAATGCCTTGTGCCGGCAACTCCATCAGGGATAATCGAGCTTTTAAAAAGGGAAGCAATCACTATCAAGGGCGCAAATGCTACAATGGTGGGTCACAGCGAGATTGTAGGCAAACCGTGCTCGCTTCTTCTTTTAAATGAATGGGCAACTGTTACAATTTGCCACATTGAGACAAGGGACCTGAAAATGCATACGCAGAATGCTGATATAGTAATAGTTGCTGCAGGCGTGCCTTATCTTATTAAAGAGGATATGGTAAAGCAGGGGGCAACTATTATTGATGTTGGCATTAACAGGATTACTGCCGATAAGGCATCAGCAGAACTGCTTGAATGGCGAAAAGCCGACTTTGATGCAAAAGGAGCCACTTTAATTGGAGATGTTGATTACCAGAAGGTTGAGCCAAAGGCAGGATTTATAACTCCTGTCCCAGGCGGTGTTGGCCCGATGACGATAGCCTTGCTATTATCAAATACACTTAAAGCAGCAAAGAGGCTTTCCAGATAAAAAAAGGCAGAAAAATAAAAATTGAAGTATAATTGACTTATGTTTTACGCAAAAGTTATTGGCAATGTTGTATGCACTATTAAATATAAAGGACTGGTTGGCAAAAAACTCCAGATAATCCAGCCTGTCAACTTAAGTAATGGAAAAAACTCCGGAAGGTTTATTGTTGCCGTGGATACAACAAATGCCGGTATTGGTGATTATGTGGGGTATGAAGACGGCATGGAAGCCACCTGGCCGTTTGAAGGTGATGACGTGCCGTCTGATGCCACAATTGTATCAATAATAGAGACAGTCAATATTTATAATAAAGAATAGTAAATTTTATTTTGGAGATAAAATGATTCTTGGACAGGTTGTGGGATCCATTGTTTCAACGCAGAAAGAAAAAAATTTAACTGGCAAGAAGCTTCTAATTGTAAAAGCCATAGACCTTGATGGCAGCCTGCTTGACAGCTTTGTTGTTGCTGTTGATATTGTAGGCGTTGGAATTAACGAGAAAGTCCTTGTTGTCAGTGGAAGTTCAGCGCGCCAGACCCAGGAGACAAAAGACAGGGCTATAGATGCTGCAATTGTAGCAAAAGTTGACAGTTATACATTCGAAAAATAAAAAATTTTTTTTATCTTATAATCATTAAATTATCTTAAAGCTAAAGCACCCATGCTTTTTTAGTTTTATTTCTAATTCATTTTTTAGCTGCCAAATATAGTAAATGCTAAATCTGCAAAAAATACCTTAAACAGGAAAGTTTGCCTTTTAAAATAATATTTTATTGGCCTGCCATTAATACTGAAGTTAAAAACACAAAAAAAGCTATGCAAGCTGAAATATTTTTAAGTTTACCGCAAGGCAAATAAATTACTTCAATAAATAGCATACTATAATATTTAATATTATGTTTTTAATTTATTTAATAAACTAATACAATAAATAAAATATATATATATTGACAAATAAATGTTAATATTTATAATAAAGTTATAAAAATAAACATAAATCATTATATTGAGTATAAAACTAAAGAAAATCTTTAAGTTGTTACTTAAAAGATTTATTTTTTGTTTTGGCAAAATTACAGCAATATTAGACTTTTTAAAATGCGCAGGGAATTAAACAGAAAAATATTAAAAATAATTATATTGTTTGTATTATGTTTAATGCTTATAAGTTTTTCAGGGCTAGCATTTCCAGGCTTTGTTTATGGCAGAACATATGATTATAGTAA
>Ga0194126_10006613_pt1 | contig 16472 bp, 11 predicted proteins | sample TA2KigC150mmetaG_FD_148641 | JGI IMG/M metagenome (GOLD analysis project Ga0194126, IMG submission 148641) | Freshwater microbial communities from Lake Tanganyika, Tanzania - TA2015035 Kigoma Deep Cast 150m | ecosystem: Environmental > Aquatic > Freshwater > Lake | place: Tanzania: Lake... | reverse complement strand
CATCAGATCGTTGCAGGTGAAGACCCCCTGCACTTCCGGATGCGACTGCAGGAGGTTCTGAAAGACATTGTAGCCCTGGTCTCGCTCCCAATGAGCCGGCTGCGACGCCACCACCGCCACCCCCGCCGCGCGGTCCGCCACCTCCCGAAACCCCTGCAGGCGCGCGTCGCCCGTCTCGTGACCCGGGATACCCTCGAGAATGGCCACTTGCCCGCGCCCGCCCAGTCGCTCGACCAGATAACGTCCGGCGATCCGGCCCCCCTCGATGTTGTCCGAGCCAATGAAGGACGCGATGCGTCCGCCGGCCTGGGTCAGGGCGGCGGCATCCACGCGCGTATCCACGATCAGCACGGGGATGTTGGCCTGGTTCGCCTTGACGATGGCCGGGACGATCTCACGCGACCCGCTAGGGGTCAGGCACAAGACGTCGACACGCCGCTGAATCAGGTTCTCGACGATCTGCATCTGTTTCTCGACATCCAACTCGCGCTCGGCCGCTTGCACCACCAGATGGACCCCGAGCCGGTCCGCCGCCGATCGAGCCCCTCGTTCCATATCGACGAAGAACGGGTTGTTGAGCGTCTTCATCACCAACGCCACCGTCGGACCCGGCGCGCGACCGTCGCCCTCGCCACCGGGCCGGCACCCGCTGAGCGTCAAGGCGCAGAAACCAAGGAGGAGCCCGCCGAACCCGGGCGCCGATCGCCATAGGCGAGAGCTGCAGGGCCGCGACCGAGCCGGCCGAGGTTCGTTCGCAAGCGTTGCTACACGAGAGTGCATAGGTCCATGCCGCTCTCAGGTTTGCCGTTTTTTGAGGGTCATGTCGAGAAAGACCGCGACGATGATGACCGAGCCGATGACCGTCTGCTGGACGTAGGAAGAGACACCCAGCAGGTTCAGACCGTTGCGCAGCACGCCCATAATCAGGGCCCCGACGAGCGTCCCCCCCAGCTTCCCTTCGCCGCCCAACAAACTGGTGCCGCCAATCACCACCGCAGCGATGGCGTCCAACTCGTACATGAACCCGGCAATCGGCTGGGCCGAGTTGAGTCGCGCCGTCAGAATGACCGCCGCCAACCCGCTCAGCAGGCCGGACAACCCGTAGACCAGCGCCTTGTACCGTCGCACGTTCACCCCGGACAGACGCGCCGCTTGTTCGTTGCCCCCTATTGCGTAGGCGTACCGTCCCAGTTTGGTCCGACTCAACAGGAAGTGCGCCGCCGCATACACGCCGCCCATCGCCACCACCGGCATCGGGATGTGCCACACCTCGCCCGTGGCCAGAAACCGGAACGACTCGCTAAACCCAGAGAACGGTCGACCCTGCGAGTACAAGAGTGCCGCACCTCGCGCCACGCTCATCATGCCCAGGGTCGCAATGAAGGGCGGCAACCGGCCGTAAGCGATCAATCCGCCGTTAACTAAGCCGCACAGCATCCCCACGCCCAGGCCTGCGGCCACGGCGACCGGCAACGGTTGACCCGCAGCCAACAAACTCCCCAGCACCACGCCGGAGAAGGCCACAATCGAGCCCACGGACAAGTCGATGCCCGCCGTGATAATCACAAAGGTCATGCCAGCGGCAATGATCGCGTTGATCGCCGTCTGCTGAGCCACATTCAGCAGATTCGAGACCGTCAGGAAGTGCGGCGTGAGCGCCGCCATGATCGCCCCCAGCAACACCAAACCCAGCAGTGTGCCAAATTGCCGGCCATGCGTGAGCAGGAGTACTTTCGCATTCATCAGAGGTCATTCCCCGCCGATGCTGGCGGCATAATCCCCGTCGCGCCGGCGCCTGTCGCCGCCCCGGCCGACCGCCCCTCCCCGGAGGTCGCTGCGTCCGACTCCCAACCGCACCCACGGCCGCCTGGGATCGCGCCGCCCGGGGAGGTGGGATCCATTCCCAGGGCCCGCTGCAACACGGCTTCCTGCGTGGCCTCCGCCCCGCTCAACTCGCCCGTGATCCGGCCGCGGCACATCGTCAAGATCCGATCGCTCATCCCCAACACCTCCGGCAGGTCCGAGGAGATCATCAGGATGCCCGCCCCGCGGGCCGTCAGACGATTCATCAACTCGTAGATCTCGACCTTCGCCCCCACATCGATGCCCCGCGTCGGTTCGTCGAAAATAAACAGGGCCGCCTCCGCGCACAGCCACTTGCTCAACACCACCTTCTGCTGGTTGCCCCCGCTCAAGAACATCACCGGCTGCTCGAGGCTCGGGCTCTTGATGCGCAACTGCTCGAGGTGCGCTTGCGCCGCCTGGCGCTCCGGCCGCGCCCGCACGACACCCCACCGGCAGAAGCGATCTTGGCTGGCCAGGCAAATGTTGGCGCGCACCGAGAGCTTGAGCACCAACCCCTGTGTGCGCCGGTCTTCGGCCAACAAGCCGATCCCCAAGTCGATCGCGCGCCGCGGCGACGCAATCCGTTGCGGCCGACCCTCGAAATAGATCGTGCCCCCGTCGACTCGTTCCGCGCCAAACAGGGCTCGCGCCAACCGGCTCCGACCCGAGCCCAGCAGACCTGCCACGCCCAACACCTCCCCGCGCCGCAATGTGAAGCTGATGTCGCGCAAATAGCTCCCCTGGCTCAGGCCCTCGACGCGCAGCAGCTCGGCCCCCGGCCGAGTCCGTTGCCGCGGATACTGCTCGGCAAGGTCGCGATTGACCATCCACCGAATCAGTTCGCCCACACGAACACCTGCAATGGGCCGAGTGACCACCGACCGCCCGTCGCGTAGCACGGTCACGCGGTCGCCAATCTCGAGCAGTTCCTCGAGTCGATGCGAGATATAGATCATGGCCACTCCGCGGGCTTTGAGGCGGCGGATCGCGGCGAACAGTTCCCCGATCTCCTGATAAGTGAGCGCCGAGGTGGGTTCGTCCATGATCAGAATGCGCGCCTCCAGCGACAGGCACTTGGCGACCTCGACCATCTGTTGTTGCGCCAGGCTCAGGTCCCGCACCCGGCGCTCGACGCCGATGCTCACGCCCAACTCCCCGAGCCAGCGCCGCGCGGAGGCCGCCAGAGCCGCCGCGTCGATGACCCCCGGCACAACGGTCGGCTCGCGTCCCAGGCCGAGGTTCTCCGCCACGGACAAACTCGGCACCAAGTTCAGCTCCTGGTAGATCATCCCGATCCCCAGATCGCGGGCGTGCCGCGGGTTTTTGATCTCGGTGCGCTGACCGTCCAGGAAGATTGCGCCTGTGGATCTTTGGTACGCCCCGCTTAAGATCTTGGCCAGGGTCGACTTGCCCGCGCCGTTCTCCCCCAACAACACGTGTACCTCACCCCGCCGCAGCTCGAAATCCACCTCCGCCAATGCCTGCACACCGGGGAACGTCTTCCCCAAGCGGCGCAGTTCCAGGATGACCTCGGCAGTCAACAAGAGTCGGTCGGCCGGCTAGCGTTCTTTGGGCGCGCGCCCGACCGATCATGCGCCCCCGCGCGCAGCCTTGTCAACGGCGGCGGCTCCCCTACCCTATCGGCATGCCAGTTGCAGCGCGCTGCCAGCCGTTGTCCCTCGAGGTTCACCCCCTCACACCCGAGCGTTGGACCGACCTCGAAGAGTTGTTCGGCGCGCGAGGGGCGTGTGCCGGTTGTTGGTGTATGTGGTGGCGACGACCGGCGGCGATCTGGCAGAAACACCGAGGCGCAGGCAACCGCCGCGCCTTGCGCACGGTGACCCAACGCGGGCCGCCCCCGGGCCTGCTGGCCTATGCCGAGGGCGCGGCCGTCGGTTGGTGCGCGGTGGCGCCCCGCGCAGCCTATGTGCGGCTCGCAACCTCGCGAACGCTACAACCCGTGGACGCCGAGCCCGTGTGGTCGGTGCCCTGCTTCTTCGTCCGGAAGGACTATCGCGGACGCGGCCTAGTGAAGGCGCTGCTCGACGCCGCAGTCGCGTTTGCGGGCCGGCAAGGGGCGCCCATCGTCGAGGGTTACCCAGTCGAGCCAGCGGGCCGCCAAGCCGACGCCTTTGTCTATACCGGGTTAGCCAGCGCCTTTCGGAAGGCGGGTTTTGTCGAAGTCGCACGCCGGAGCCCCACCCGACCAATCATGCGGCGCCGTCTCACCGGCGCCGCCGCTTGAATGGGCTCGAGACCGATGAAACTGCGGGCGTCAGTCATTCTCGCCTCGGGTCTGGTGTGGCTCGGCACCGCGGCGCAGGCAGCGGCGAACCTCGAGCAACGGCAGGAGCTTCTGGCGCGCTTGTTGCATCGGCTCCCGTCGAGCCCTCCCTGGGAAGAGTGGCTCGAACGTACGGGAGAATTGCCGCCGGACTTCGATACCTTGCCGCGGCTGGCGGACCTGCCGGACCCCTTGCTCCGGGCGGATGGCCGAGTGGTGCAAACCCCAGAGGACTGGAGCGAGCGACGCCAGGAACTGCTCGGCCTTTTTGCCTATTACCTGACCGGCACGGTACCCGCGGCGCCCGGCAACGTGCGCGTCGGCGAGCGGCATGTCGGTTCGGACGGGCCGGTGATTCTCGAACGGCTGACGCTCGAGTTTGGACCAGGCCACCAGGCGACGTTGGGCCTCGAGTTGATCGTGCCTGTCGGTCCGGGCCCCTTCCCCGTGTTTCTCACCCAACACAACCATCGGGCTTGGGCGCTGGTGGCGGTGAGCCGGGGTTATGTGGGCTGCGTGTACGCTGGAAGCGATTCGCAGGATGACACCGGCGCTTGGGCGCGGCTCTGGCCCGAGCACGATTGGTCGAAGCTGACCCGGCGCGCCTGGGCGGCGAGTCGGGTCATCGATTACCTGGTCACTCGACCGGAGGTGGATCGCCAGCGCATCGCGTTGACGGGCCACTCGCGCAATGGCAAGACCGCGCTCATTGCAGCCGCGCTGGATGAGCGCATCGGCGCGGTCATCTCGAGCAGCTCGGGCGCAGGCGGGGCGTGCAGTTTTCGGCGGTTTTCCGAAGCCCAATTCGGCGAGGGGATCGAGCTGCTGACGCGCGTCTTCCCGGATTGGCTGCACCCGCGGCTGCGGTTCTTCGCCGGACGCGAGCACCAACTCCCGCTGGATCAACACCAACTGGTGGCGTGCGTGGCGCCGCGGCCAACGCTGATCTCGACGGCGCTCAACGACAACGTCGAGAGCGTCTGGGCGATCGAGCAGACCTACCAGGGCGCCCTACCGGTGTTCACCCTGCTCGGTGCGGCTGACGCCCTGCAGTTGCGCTACCGTGCGGGGGGCCACAGCACACGCGCCGAAGACATCGAGGCGTACGTCGATTGGCTGGACGCCCAGTTCGGCCGCCGGCCGCTCCCACCGGCTCGCCGCGACCTCGCAGCCGCCCCGGGTTCGGCGATCCCGGCACCCATCTTTCCGACCTACACCCAATGGGAAGAAAGCAGCGGCGAACGCATTCGCCCCGAGGAGTTCCCCGATCGCAGCGGCGCCGACCTCCTGGCCGACGACGATGGGGTGGCCCTCACGGATCCCGCGGCGTGGCCCGCGCGGCGCCAGGAGATCCGGCGCCGAATCGACCGGGCCTTGGGCGAACCGCCTCCTGGAGCAGTCGGCCAGGTAAGCCATTACGGAGCGGAACCGAACGCCGAGGCAGCGCTGCTGGGTCGGGCGGCGCCGCCGCCGGAGTTGGTGCGGGAGAGCCTGAACTTCGGCAACTACCTGCGGGCGGACTTGTACTACCGCACGAATGTCGTCGGGACGGACCGGCGGTTGCCGGTGTTCGTCTGGTTGCACCCGATCTCCGTCTCGCACGGCTACGTGGCGGGATACGACCGCGGCGAGAAGCCGCATCTGGCGCTGGCACGCAGCGGCTATGCGGTCTTTGCCTTCGATCAACTGGGCTTCGGCAGCCGGATCCTCGAGATCCGCGATTTTTATCGGCGTTACCCGCGTTGGTCGTTGCTGGGCAAGCTGCTCCGCGATGTGCGCGCAGCCGTGGATGCCGTGAGCAGTCACCCGCGCATCGATCCAGCCCAAGTCTACCTGGTCGGCTACGGCTTGGGCGGTCTGGTGGGGCTCCATGCCGCGGCCTTGGACGAGCGGGTCGCCGGCGTGATTGCAGTCGCTGCCTTCACTCCCATGCGCTCGGATACGGCCGACAAAGGCACGGGTGGCTTGGCCCGCTGGACTCATTGGCTACCCCTGCTGCCCCGGTTGGGCGGGTTCCGAGGACACGAGGCGCGGCTCCCTTATGACTACGACGAGGTGCTGGCGTTGATCGCGCCTCGGCCGGCCCTGGTGATCACGCCCGGCCTGGATTACGAGTCCACCTTCGAGGACCTGCGCCAGTGCATGACGCGGGCGCGGCGGGTCTACGCTTGGCTGGGCGCACCCGACAGCCTGGTCTTTCAACGGACTGAAGACTACAACCACTTCACGCCGGAACTGATTTGGTGTCTGTGCGGCGTGGAGACCATCAGGTAACCCGACCGCCATGCCACCCCAACCTATGCCTCCGTCGCCCAAGACCCTCCAGGTCGCTTGCGTCCAACTGCCTTGGGCCAAGCCCCTCGCATACAACCTGGACCGTACCCTGCACTACGTGCGTGCGGCGGCCGAAGCGGGCAGCCGGGTAGTCCTGTTTCCCGAAGCGAGTTTGACCGGATACTACTTCCCTGACGCGATCGAGCTTTCCACAACCCGCGTCCGGGTGGCGCTGCAGCGCACCTGCGCCGCGGCCAGGCGGCACCGGGTATGGGTGATCGCCGGGACCCTCCAGCGAACACGCGACCGCTTCTTGAACCTGGCCCACGTGATCGATCCGACCGGCCGCATCGTGTACGAATATGCCAAAGTCAACCTGGCTGGCCGGGACGAAAAGCATTATTGCCGCGGGGGCGACAAGCTGGCGCTGTTCGAGTTGGACGGCATTCTCTGCACGCTGGTGATCTGCCGCGACGGACGGCACCCAGAACTGTACCGGTTGCCAGCCATGGCTGGTGCCCGCATCTTGTTCCATCCCTCGTGCAGCTCGGATGAACTCGAGGCGGTGGCGTGGAAACGCGTCTCGGGCCGCGCCCAGCAACCGGTGGGCCCCAACTCGCGCATCTTCCATTGTGTGGCCAATACCATCGGCCAGTCGCCGGACGGCAAACAAACCTCGAGCGGGGGCTCGTTCATCCGCGAACCGAACGGCCTCCCGCTCGCCGAGGCGGGCTATTACCAGGAAGAGATGATCACCGCGGTGTTGGAGCTCGACCGCGCCGATCGCTCTTACGTCCTCGATAGCCTCCAGCAACCGCCATTCCTGCGCGCCTCTTGGCAGGCCATGATCGAGCTCGTCAAGACCCGGGCAGCCCTCAAACCCAAGTGACCAGACGGCCGGCCTCGATCACCCGGCGACTGCCGCATCGGACGAGCTCGTTGCCGCGCCGCTTTCCGGCCAGATCAGCGCGTACGCTGCCGCGTCCGCCGCCAACTCCTGCACCGTGCGGAATTGGGCGAAAACGTCGAGGTAAGCCTTTTCGTGGTGGCGTACCCAACTGCGAAACGACGGTTCCACCACAAAAACAAAGTGACTCTCCGCGCTCTGCGCCAAGCCGAGCAAGGCGCGTCCACGGAACTCGCTCGGCTCGGCCGTCACGGCGGGCTGGAGGAGACAACGGTCCGGGCCCCACTCGAGGTGTTTGCCCTGGCACGCGTAGACCAGCAGGATTTTGTGTTCGTTAATGTGCGAGAGGTAAAACCCGTAAAAGCCCTCGTCGCGCAGGTCCATGACGGTCTCGACCTCGCCCACGCCGAAGCTGATCACCTCGAATCGGCGGTCGACGAACGCGCGCTCCAAGCTCAACTGGACGCTCTGCACCGGAATCCCGAGCCGCGTCGCCACGCTCCGAAACACTTCCACATTCACCTGCACAGCGTCGGTCACGCCGAAAAGCCGCGCCCACGCCGGATCGAGCGCCGCCTCAGGGGAGGCGGAGTCCACCGACGCCGCCGTCGCTACGGGCGGGACCTTGGGCGGCTTCAGGTCATCGCGTGCCGCTCGCCATTCGGGCTCCTCGATGCGGGCGGCGGACGGGCTGGCGGGCGGGAGTGCGGAATGCGTCGGCACGGGCTCGGCCTGCGCCCCCGGAGGCCCGGGTGACTCGGGCGCAACCGGGGCCGTGCCGCTGGCTCGAGGGCTGCCCCCCGCCGGAGGCGACCCCCCAGCCGAGGCGACCGTGGTGAGGAGCTGTTCGGCCTGTGGCCGCGCTGGCTCGGGGCTGGCGCTGGAACCGCCCGAGGGCGGGACCGCGGCAGCGACCGTGGCGGGTCTGGGGACTGGCGGTTTGAGCGCCGCCGTGAGCATGCGACTGACCTCGGCGAGCTCCTCGTCAGGGCTGCCGCTCTGCACCGTGAAGCGCGATTCCGTCCGGGTCTGGCGATCCAGCACCCTAAGCTGTTGATGGTCCAAGGAAAGGGCGACCTCGAGCTGCGCCTGAAACACCGCGGCGTGTTGCAGCTCGGCTAGGTTATGGTGCGTCCAGGCCCGACCCGTGATGGCGCCGTCGCTCTGGACGCACTCCAGCCAAAGCCCTTGCTTGTTCTGCGGATGGCGCCCTAACCGGAAGGCGACGATTTCGTTGTGCGGCGCAGCACCGAGGGTTGGGGTTGCTTCCGGTCCGGCGCCCGGAGCCGCGCGCCGGATGATGGGGTGATTGAGGAGCTGCTGCAGATGCGGCGCGGTGCAGCGCCGGTAAAGCACGTCCGGTAAGTCGGGGATCGGTTCTTCGCCGCCATCCGGTCGCCGCCTCCGAAACAGGAGATGCGGAGGGGTCAGGCGCAGGAGGACGCCCGGCCGCAACAGCTCGCACTTGGCCGGGTCTTGAAGTAGGTCCAAGTTCTCCTGCGACAGATGGCCCTTCACCTCGACGCGGGCACCGGCACGGAGCGTGACGAAGCGCAGGTCGAAGCCAGTGGCCGAGGCGGGGTTCTCGCGGATCTCGATCCCGGCGGTGGCGTCGGCGGTCTGGGTCGGGACGAACCGCGCGTTGAGCATCCGCTCCAGTCCCGCTGCGCCGCTCTCATTGCACTCGAACCGGTGGCCCTCGAGCTCGAAGTAGCGCTGGAGCGGGTCGACATGCACCTGTGTAGGAGCCAGCATCAGCCCGTTTTGCACCAGCGTGTTGATCCCGCGCAACCCGGTCTCGATCCGCTCGCCGCCCCGTTGGCATTCCACCATCAGATGGCGGGTGTGATCGAGGCGCACCCGGAAATGCTCCTTGCGAACCGGAGCTGCCGCTGGACGGTCCGGTTGCGCCGCCGCCGGACTCGCTTCCTGCGCAGCCATGGCGACATGCCGTTTGTTGACCTCGTGCTCGAGCTTGCTGAGACCCTCCGGGTCTTGCGGTGCGATCTTCTCGCCGTTGATCTCGACCGTCCCGTCGGGCATGACATGGTACGACTGCGGGATCTCGATCAAGCCGCGGGTCACCCACTTGTAGTGGTCTGCTTGTGCCCAGGGTCGCCCCGGCTCCAGCGGAATCGTCTCCTGACCGAGCGCCAAGGTGTAACCCTTGGGTGCGCCGTTGGCATCCAGGCGCCGGCCGGCCCGGACGGCCTTCGTCGACCCGGTGGGAGTGTCGGCAGAAGCGGGCATAGCGCGGGCAACCTACTCGAAGGAGCGCCGCCGGTTCAAGCTGCATCCGGCCCCGAATCCTTAGCGAGATGTTTGAGGGCTGCCATCGCGGGTGAAACCCGGCAGGCTCCCTGTGGGGCGCGGATCGTCAGATCCGCTCCGCGGACGTGACCGTCCCCGCTCCGCCTCGCTCAGCATTCGGGCATCCGGCCCGCGCTGCGCTCGGGAAACTCTTGATTTGTGCTGAATCATGCTATCTTGGCGCCCGTGTCAAAGTTGAACCGGGCGGCGGAGCTGCCCAACGTTGCCAATCTGGATTACCTCGAGGGCCTGCACGCCGACTACGCGCGCGATCCGTCCTCTGTCACCCCCGATTGGCAAGCCTACTTCGCGGCTTGGACCAGCCCCGACACCCCGGCCGAACCCCTCCGCCGGGGGCCCACCTTCCCGCGCGGCAGCCTGTTTGCTCCCGCGGGTCGCACCCGCCCGGCCTCGGCGGCAGGCGGCGAGATGCTCCGGCTGCAACATCGCGTGGATCGGATGCTGCGCGCATATCGGGTGCGCGGCCATCTTCAAGCCCGACTCGATCCCTTAGGCACCACGGTGCGGTACCTGCCCGAGCTGGATCCGCAGTACTACGATTTGGGCGTGGCGGACATGGACAAGGTCTTCGTGTGCGAAACGATGAGCGCAGACGGCTACCTGACCCTGCGACAAATCCTGAGCCGGCTGCGCGAGACCTACTGCGGCGCGATCGGCTTCCAGTACATGCACATCGACGACCTGCGCATGCGCCACTGGGTCCAGGAACGCGTCGAGGGCCGCGCCTACTGGGTACCCCTGCCCCGAGCCCAACAACTGCGCATTCTGACCCGGCTCACCGACGCCGTCGTCTTCGAGCAGTTCATCCGCAAGAAATTCGTCGGCGCCAAGAGCTTCTCGCTCGAGGGCGGCGAGAGCCTGATCCCGCTGTTGGACCTCGCGATCGAACGGGCCTCGCAGGCTGGCCTGCGCGAGATCGTCTTAGGCATGGCCCATCGCGGCCGGCTCAACGTCCTGGCCAATATCATCGGCAAGAGCCCCAAGACCATCTTCCGCGAATTCGAGGACCGTGACCCCGACCTGTACCTGGGCGGTGGCGATGTGAAGTATCACTTGGGCCATAGCCACGATTACCGGACCGCCGCAGGCCAAACCGTCCACCTCTCCCTCTGCTTCAATCCCAGCCACCTCGAATTCGTTAACCCGGTCGTCCTAGGCCGCGTCCGCGCCAAACAAGACCGGGTCGGCGACACCGACCATGCCCAGGTGCTGAGCTTGCTCATTCACGGCGACGCCGCCTTCATCGGCGAAGGGGTCGTTCAGGAGACGCTCAACCTCAGCCGGCTCCCCGGATACCGCGTCGGCGGTACGGTCCATGTGATCGTCAATAACCAGATCGGCTTTACCACCTCACCCGCCGAGGGCCGCTCGAGCATGTACGCCACCAGCGTCGCCAAAATGCTCCCCGCCCCCATCCTCCATGTTAACGGCGAGGATCCGGAGGCCGTCGCCCGCTGTGTCCAGCTCGCCATGGATTTCCGCCAGACCTTCCGCCAAGATGTCGTCATCGACATGTACTGCTACCGCCGCCTCGGTCACAACGAAGGCGATGAACCTTCCTTCACGCAACCGCAGCTCTATGCCCTCATCGAGCAGCGTCCGTCCGTCCGGGACGGTTACCTCGAGCGTCTCGCACGGCTCGGGGGCGTCACCCAGGCGCAAGCGGATCGGCTCGCCGTCAAACGCCAAGAACTGCTCGAACAACACCTCAGCCAAGCCCGCGCCGAGCAACGACCCAAACCGCCCAGCAGCCTGGCCGGCCGTTGGCAAGGCTACCGCGGCGGGAGAACACCCGCCGAAGCGGAACCCGAGACCGGCGTCTCCACCGCCCTGCTGGCCACGGTCCTCGAACGACTGGCCACCGTGCCGGACGACTTCCATCTGCACCCTAAACTCAAGCGCTTCCTCGAGGCGCGCCGGCAAATGGCCCGGGACGAGTCGCCCCTGGATTGGGCCAGCGCCGAGGCCCTCGCTTGGGGCACCCTCGCCCTCGAAGGCCACCGCCTCCGGCTCAGCGGCCAAGACGTCCAGCGCGGCACCTTCAGCCAACGCCACGCCGTCCTTCACGACCTCGACAACGGCACGACCTATACCCCCCTGCAACACCTGGCGCCAACCCAAGGCCCGGTCGAGTTCCACAATAGCCCCCTCTCCGAAACCGGCGTCCTCGGCTTCGAGTACGGTTACAGCCTGGACTGGCCCGATGCCTTAGTGATGTGGGAGGCGCAGTTCGGGGACTTCGCCAACGCCGCCCAGGTCATCATAGACCAATTCATCGTCAGCGGCGAAGACAAGTGGCGCCGGCTCAGCGGCTTGGTCCTGCTCTTGCCTCACGGCTTCGAGGGAGCCGGACCGGAACATTCCAGCGCGCGGCTCGAGCGCTTCCTGACCTTGGCAGCCGAGGACAACATCCAGGTGACCGTGCCCAGCACCCCGGCCCAGTACTTCCATCTGTTGCGCCGCCAACTCCTCCGACCTTGGCGTAAACCGCTGGTCGTCCTGACCCCCAAGAGCCTCCTGCGCCACCCGCGCGTCATCTCCCCATTGGCCCAGTGCGCCACCGGACGGTTCCAGGCGGTCCTGCCCGACTCGCGCCATGCCTCGCTGGCGGGCTGCGAACGGGTGCTCCTCTGCACGGGCAAGTTCTACTACGAACTCGAAAAGCGCCGCGAAGAACTCGGCCTCGATTCGGTCGCCCTGGTCCGGCTCGAACAGCTTTACCCCTTCCCGCGAGCCACCTTGGACAACCTGCTGGCCCCTTGCCCGGACGGCACCAACGTCATCTGGGTGCAAGAAGAACCCGACAACATGGGCGCATGGCGCTACTTGCGGGTCACGGTCGGCATGCAGTTCCAGGGGCGCCTGCCCTTCTCCGGCATCTGCCGACCCGCTTCGGCCAGCCCGGCGACCGGCTCGCACGCCGCCCATCACCTCGAACAAGAACAGCTTCTCGAAAAGGCCTTCGCTCCCGCCCAGCCCGCACCGCGCCCGCGAACCGAAACCATCACCGGCATCAAGCAACTCGCCCCCATCGCCACCCTATGAGCGCAACCTCCCTCGAACTCAAAGTGCCCGCCGTAGGCGAATCCATCACCGAAGTCGAGGTGGGCGACTGGCTTAAGCAGGAGGGCGACCCCATCGCCCCAGACGAACCCGTGGTCGTGCTCGAGACCGACAAGGCCACCGTCGAGATCCCCTCGCCCATCGCCGGCCGGCTGACCCAAATCCTCAAGCCCAAAGGCCAACGCGTCCAAGTGGGCGATACCCTCGCCCAAATCGAAACCGACGGCCGCACCGCACCCACCCACGCCGCCCCACAGAAACCAGCCCAAACCAAACCTAGCCCCACCCATAAGCCCACCCCAGCGCGCCGTCCCGCCTCCGGCCCAAGCGCCCCCGCCGCTGCGCCGCGCGTCATGCCGGCCGCAGCCCGTTTGGCGGCAGAAAAAGGGGTGGCGCTCGACCAAGTCCAAGCCACCGGCCCCGGCGGCCGCGTGCTCAAGGAAGACGTTGCTCGCACCGCCGCCGAATCCCCCGAGACTGCGCCCCCAACCCAGCCCAAGCCCACGCCGGCTCCGCCCGAGCCCGACCCGGCGGAGGCCGATCGGGCCGAAGAGACCGTCCCGCTGACGCTCCTGCGGCGCAAGATCGCCGAACGCCTGGTCCAGGCCCAACACAACGCCGCCTTGCTCACCACGTTCAATGAGATCGACATGAGCGCCGTCCAGACCCTCCGGCGCGAACACCAGGAACGCTTCCAAGAACGCTACCAAACCAAGCTCGGTTTCATGTCGTTCTTCGTGAAGGCCGTGGTCGAAGCCCTCCGAGAAACCCCCCAGCTCAACGCCGAACTCCGCGGCACCGACGTCGTCTATCGGAACTACTACGACATCGGCGTCGCCATCGGCGGCGGACGCGGCCTGGTCGTGCCCGTACTGCGCCACGCCGAGCGGCTCAGCTTCGCCCAAGTCGAACTTGCCATCGCCGACTTCGCCCGAAAGGCCAAGGAAAACCGACTCCGACCAGAAGACCTCGTCGGGGGCACCTTCACCATCACTAACGGCGGCGTCTACGGTTCGCTCCTCTCGACGCCACTCATCAACCCGCCCCAGAGCGGTGTCCTGGGCATGCACGCCATCCAAGACCGCCCCGTCGCCCTCGCCGGCCAAGTCGTCATTCGGCCCATGATGTATATCGCCCTCACCTATGATCATCGCCTGGTCGACGGCCGCGAGGCCGTCACCTGGCTGCGCCACGTCAAAGAACTCGTGGAACAACCCGCTCGCATCCTCCTCGGGATTTGACCGAACCGCAACACCCATCCCCCGCCGACCCGTCACCCAACCATCCTATGGCCATCATCACTATTAGCCGTGGATCCTTCGCCGGCGGGCGCGCGGTCGCCCAGCGCCTGAGCGAACGGCTGAAACTGCCCGCGCTCAGCCGCGAAGACCTCTTGGCTCAGGCCGCCCAAGCCTACGGCATCCGCGAGACCGACCTCGCCAAGGCCCTCAACCAGTCGCCCCCCTTCGGCCACGGCCTGCCTGGCCGCCGCCAGGCCTATGTCAAATGCGTCAGCGCCGTCCTCCTCGAACACCTCTGCCAAGGCCACCTCGTCTACCACGGACACGTGGGGCATCTGCTCCTCGCCGACATCTCCCACGTCCTCCGCGTCCGTGTCCTGGCCAACCTCGAATACCGGATCGCGGCGGCGATGGAACAACACCAACTCCGGCGCGAGCAAGCCATCGCCCACATCCAGCGCGCCGACGAGGAACGTAGTCGTTGGGCGCGGTTCTTCTACGGCGTCGATTGGCAAGACCCCACCCAATACCACGCCCTGCTCAACGTCAGCCAGATGGCCCTCGAGAGCGTCGTCGAAACCATCGTCCGCATGTCCGAACTCGAGGACTTCCAGCCCACACCCGCAAGCGAACAGCGCCTCAGCGACCTCGCCCTCGGCGCGCAAGTCTGGGCCGCCTTGGCCAAGAACCCGGACACCCGTAGCACCGCCCTCGAAGTGTCGGCCAGCCAAGGCGTTGTCCTCATCCGCGGGACCGCAGGGTCTGCCCGAGCCCTCGAACTGATCCCGGCCGCGGCCGCGGCCGTGCCGGGAGTGACCGAGGTCAGTTGCGAGGCGCATTTGGGAACCGATTGGCCGTGGTGAACCGCGTATGAAAAACGTCACACACGATTTGGTGGTCATCGGCGCCGGCCCCGGGGGTTATGTCGCCGCGCTCCGCGCCGCCCAACTCGGCCTCAAGGTCGCCTGCGTCGAGCGTGAACCCGCCTTGGGCGGCACCTGCCTCCGCATCGGCTGTATCCCCAGCAAGGTCCTGCTCGAGTCCAGCCAGCGCTACTGGGAAACCCGCACCGGGCTCGAACCGCATGGCATCCGCGTCGGCCAAGTCCAACTCGACCTGCCCACCCTCCTCCAACGCAAAAAAAACGTCGTCCAAACACTCACCCAAGGACTCGCCGGCCTCTTCCGCAAACTCGACATCGCCCGTTACACCGGCCACGGCCGACTAATCGCCCCCGGCCAAGTCCTCGTCGAGGCCGCCGACCCAAGCGACAGCGTCCAACTTGAAGCCCAGCACGTCATCCTCGCTACCGGCAGCCAGCCTGCCTCCCTCAAAGGTGTCGAACTGAACGGCGACCGCGTCGGCACCAGCACGCAAGCACTAGCCTACCCGGAAGTCCCACGCCGCCTCGTCGTCATCGGCGCAGGCTACATCGGGCTCGAACTGGGCTGCGTCTGGCACCGACTCGGCGCCCAAGTCGTCCTGATCGAATTCTTAGACCGCATCCTGCCGGGCATCGACTCGGACCTCGCGGCCGAGGCGCACAAACTCTTCGCCCAACAAGGCCTCGAGTTCCGGCTCGGCACCCGCGTCACCGCCGCCCGCAGCCAGGGCGACCACTGCCTGGTCGAGGTCGAGGGCGCCGCCCCCATCGAATGCGACCGAGTCCTGCTCGCCGTCGGCCGCGCGCCCTGCACCGAAGGACTCGGCCTCGACACCGTCGGTATCGCGCTCGACGCACAGGGCCGCATCCCCGTCGATGACCACTACGCCACCACCGTCCCTGGCCTCTACGCCATCGGCGATCTGATCCCTGGCCCCATGCTCGCCCATAAGGCCGAAGAAGAAGGCCTCGCCTGTGTCGAGCGCATCGTCACCGGCTATGGCCACGTCGACTACAACGCCATCCCTGCGGTCGTCTTTACTCATCCCGAAATCGCGTCCGTGGGCCAAACCGAAGACCGGTTGAAGACCGACGGCGTCGAGTATCGCAAAGGCACTTTCCCATTCGTGGCCAGTGGCCGCGCGCGCACCCTGGGCGCCACCGCCGGCCGCGTCAAAGTCCTCGCCCACGCCCAAACCGACCGAATCCTCGGCGTACACGTGCTCGGACCCCATGCCGGTGAGTTGATTGCCGAGGCCGCCACGGCCATGACCTTCGGCGCCACTAGCGAGGACCTCGCTCGCTGTTGTCATGCACACCCCACCCTGGCCGAGGCCCTCAAGGAAGCCGCCCTCGCCGTCAGCGGTCGCGCCCTCCACATTTCCACCCCCTGAAAAACCGAGCCGCCTCGCTGGCCCCCGAACGCCGACGCGCCGCCGCCCGCTCCCCTATACCCACCCGCTATACCCACCCGCACTCCCTTTTCACGGGCCTGGATACCCGTCTCCGGCGTCCAGGCCAACAGCGTCACCCTCGACCTGGCCGAAGCCAAGGGCTTCTTCCGACTTCGCAAGTAGGTCGCTTCGCCCATGGTCCAAGCCTCAGACAAGCCTTGCGGTCCAGTAGCGGCGCTCTGGCGAGCGC
>Ga0194126_10006607_pt1 | contig 16485 bp, 16 predicted proteins | sample TA2KigC150mmetaG_FD_148641 | JGI IMG/M metagenome (GOLD analysis project Ga0194126, IMG submission 148641) | Freshwater microbial communities from Lake Tanganyika, Tanzania - TA2015035 Kigoma Deep Cast 150m | ecosystem: Environmental > Aquatic > Freshwater > Lake | place: Tanzania: Lake... | reverse complement strand
TCGGTAAAACAAATAAAAGAATACCTTCAATCAAAAGGAATAGCAGTCAGATTATAGTTGATACCAAGCCGTAGCAGAGGCTTAAACCTCTGCTACGGCTTTCGGAGGAATATAATGAAATTTAATATCAGGAATTTGAAATATGACAAATCCGGGTTGATCCCCGCCATAATCCAAGATTATAAAACAGATGAGGTCCTAATGTTGGCATATATGAACAAGGAATCTCTCAGGCGGACCCTTAAGCTCGGCAAGACCTGTTTTTGGTCGCGCTCCAGGCAGGAATATTGGGTAAAAGGCATGACTTCGGGGCATTTTCAATTTGTGAAATCAGTTGCTTATGACTGCGATTTGGATGCCTTATTGATAAAGGTGCGTCAGGCCGGCGTTGCCTGCCACACCGGTAATAGAACATGTTTTTACCGAAAAATAAAAATAAAATAATGTTTTATCCATCCCTACAAGAATTCATTAAATTATCCAAAAAAGGCAATGTCATACCCATATACAAGGAGATCAATGCCGACCTTGATACTCCGGTTTCCGCATTTTTGAAAATCAAAAAGAATGCCTATTCATTCCTCCTTGAATCAGTAGAGGGGCAGGAAAAGATCGCCCGGTATTCATTCTTAGGCAGTAATCCGGCGCTGGTCTTCAGGAGCAAGGGAAGGGCTATTGAGATTATTTCCGGGCAAAGAAAATCCGCCAGAAGGTTTATTACAAAGGCCGATCCCCTGAAAGAAATAAAGAATATAATGAAGGTCTTTAAAGCCGTCCCGATAAAAGGCCTGCCTCGTTTTTGCGGAGGGCTGGTCGGTTTTATGGGGTATGATATGGCTAGGTTTTTTGAAGACATCCCGGATAAAAACCCCGATGAGTTAAAACTTCCTGATTCGGTCTTTATGCTTACCGATAATATCCTGGTTTTTGACCATGTGAACCATTCTATCAAGATCGTCGCTAACATTATCTTGCCTTCTGGAAGAAATTGTTCAGGCGGGCAGTTAAAGAAAATTTATGAAAAAGCCCTTTCCAGGATAGATTCTATACATAAAGAGTTGAAGCATCCATTGCCGGAAAGTACTCTTAAAAATAGCCGTGGCAAAAAAAGTTTTTCGGTCTCATCTAATTATACCAAAGCCGGATTCATGAAGATGGTTGATGGAGCAAGGGCATATATAAAAAAAGGCGATGCCATTCAGGTTGTGCCTTCGCAGAGATTTAAAGTCAAGATCAACAGGCCTACTTTTGAGATTTACAGGAACCTGCGCAGCATTAATCCTTCTCCTTATATGTTTTATCTTGAACTTAAAGATTTTGCCATGGTCGGTTCATCTCCGGAGCTGCTTGTGCGTTATGTAGACGGGATTGTCGAGACGCGCCCTATTGCCGGGACCAGGCCTCGCGGCAGGGACGAAGAAGAAGATAAAATACTGGAGAAGGAACTTCTAAATGATGAAAAGGAAAAAGCAGAACATATCATGCTGGTTGATTTAGGAAGAAATGACTTAGGCAGGGTTTGTAAAAGCGGCAAAGTCGTGGTGGATGAATTTATGTCGGTCGAAAGGTATTCCCATGTAATGCATATTGTATCTAATGTCAAAGGCCTTGTGGATAAAAAATTTGACGCTTATGATTGCCTGCGGGCATGTTTTCCTGCCGGTACTGTCTCCGGGAGCCCAAAGGTCAGGGCGATGGAGATCATAGATGAACTTGAAAATACCCGCCGCGGCCCTTATGCCGGGTGTGTCGGATATTTTAGTTTTTCCCACAATATGGATACTTGTATAACTATTAGGACCATAGTCATAAAAAATCATACCGCTTACATACAGGCAGGGGTCGGAGTGGTGGTGGATTCTGTGCCGGCAAAGGAATATGCGGAATCGGTAAATAAGGCAAAGGCATTAATGGAGGCAATAAAAACAAGTTGAAATTAACAGATTTAATGTTATACTACCTATTCCACACCGGGTGTGGTACAGGCCCATTATCGTTAATTTAAAAAGAAAGGAAGTTAAAAATGGCAGTTCGCATACGTTTACGCAGGATTGGCAAGAATCCTAAAGGAAAACCGCATTTCCGCATCTCGGTCTTTGATCAGCATGCGGGAAGAGATGCCAGGTTTATTGAAGAAATAGGTTTTTATAATCCTGTTTCAGGAGAAGTGAAGATAAAACTTGAACGGCTGCAGCATTGGGTAAAAAACGGAGCAATTCTTTCTGATACTGTTGAGAGTTTGGCTAAAAAAAAGAAAAAGGAGTAATTAAATGCCTCAAGGACAAGCAGTAAATCCCATAGTTAATCTATTTCCGCTGTTATTGATCTTTGTGATCTTTTATTTTCTTCTGATCCGCCCTCAGAAAAAGCAGGAAAAAGAGCGCCAGAAGATGATCGGTTCCCTGAACAAAAATGACGATGTAGTGACTTCGGGAGGGATCCACGGGACGGTTGTCAATGTGAAGGACAAAACAGTTGTAATAAGGATAGATGAAAACGTAAAGATCGAAGTAGAAAAGAATTGTATTGCGCTTAAAACAATAAAAGCAGGCGCTGCCTCCTAAGGAGGGCTTAATAAAAAATGGAAAAAAGGGTCCTTTATAAATCAATCATGATCCTGGCGGTAGTAGGCATCTGTGCCTATTCTGCCTTTCCTCTGAATAAGAAGATAAATCTGGGCCTTGATCTGCAGGGCGGGATGCACCTTCTTTTAAAGGTTGATACAAAAGGGCTTTCTGCTGATGCCAAGGCCGATGCCTGTGACCGGGCGCTGGAAGTAATCAGGAACAGGATTGATGCTTTCGGGGTAAGGGAACCTCACATAGTCAAACAGGGGATAGATGAGATCGTGGTACAGCTCCCTGGAGTTACTGACCGCCAAAGAGCCATTGATTTGATCGGCAAAACCGCCCTTCTTGAGTTTAAGCTTGTTTCAAATGATTTAGAAAAATTAAAACAGGCAATAGAAGGCAATATTCCCGAAGGATTTGAATTAGCGCGCGCGCTTGATGATAACGAGCCGTTATTATTAGAGAAAAACGCTATTTTAACTGGCGATGCTATTTCCAACGCATCGGTGCGTTTTGACCAGAGTTCTTTTAATGAGCCGGTTGTTTCGCTTGAATTTAACCCGGAAGGCGCAAAGAAATTTGCCGAGATCACTGTCGGTAACGTTGGCAGAAGGCTGGCAATTGTTTTAGACGGCAAAATCCAGACAGCCCCCCGTATTAAAGAAGCTATTCCTTCCGGACAGGCGGTAATAACTGGCCGTTTTACTCCGGACCAGGCGCAGGATACGGCATTGGTGCTGCGCGTAGGCGCTTTACCTGCTCCTATGCATATTGAAGAGGAGAGGACCATCGGCCCATTGCTTGGCCAGGATTCCATTAATAAAGGAGTGAAGGCGTCTATTATCGGCGGCATCATTGTCATATTTTTTATGGCATTCTATTATTTACTGGCGGGTTTAGTTGCCGATATAGCGCTTTTATTGAACTTTTTAATCATATTAGGCGGATTAGGCATGTTGCCGGCATTATTCCCCGGAGTATCTGCAACCCTGACATTGCCGGGTATAGCCGGCATTGCTTTGTCTTTAGGTATGGCAGTAGATGCCAATGTCCTGATCAATGAAAGAATACGCGAAGAAATCAACGCAGGCAAAGCCCTGCGCACTGCTATAGCAAACGGTTACAGCCGCGCCTTTACCGCTATTCTTGACTCTAATCTGACTACCTTAATCGCTTCTTTATTCCTGTTTTGGTTCGGAACCGGGCCTATCAGGGGTTTTGCCGTAACTTTGACCATCGGCCTTCTTGCCAGTATGTTTACGGCGGTTGTAGTAACAAGGACCATAATGGAAATTTTCCTTTCTTTCGGATGGCTGAAATCTCTTCCGATGCAGAATTGGATCAGGCAAACAAAGATCGATTTCGTCGGGAAAAGAAAGATTTGCTATGTACTTTCGCTGGTTATTATCATTTCAGGCATGGTTGCCTTTTTTAATAAAGGCAAAAATGCTTACGGGATTGATTTTTCCGGCGGACAGCTACATGAATACAGTTTTAAGAACGCTGTAGCAATAGATAAAGTGCGTGGTTGTTTAAGCGAAGCAGGTTTTAGTGACGCCTCAATACAGCAATTCAAGGAAGACCCGAAAGTTGTCCTCATCAGGACTTCAAGCGACAAAAGTGATATCATAACCGATAAATTAAAAGAAAAGTTCCCCGATGAGGATATTCAGATCCTGCGAATCGAAAAAGTCGGCCCGGTTGCGGGAAGGTATCTAAAAGGCAAGGCCGTTAATGCGCTTATCTGGGCGCTCGTAGGGATCCTGATTTATGTATTTATCAGGTTTAAACATTTCAATTTCGCCATTGCCGGCGTAATTGCGCTGTTGCACGACGTTTTAATTGCCCTCGGGCTTTTGGCGATTACCGGCAGGCCTATTGATTTATTAAGCGTAACCGCATTTTTAGCCATAGCCGGTTATTCAATAAATGATACAATTGTAATTTATGACCGGGTGCGTGAAAATATGCGCCTTTCCCGTAAATTAAGCCTTTCTGAGTTGATTAATCTAAGTGTTAACCAGACGCTCGGCAGGACTATACTTACTTCGCTATCAACGCTTTTTGTAGTAACCGCCATTCTGTTATACGGAGGAGAGGTTTTAGGAAATTTTGCCTTTGCATTGATCGCCGGTTTTATCTCCGGCGTTTATTCCACTATTTTTATCGCCTCTCCGCTTGTACTTGCCTGGACGAAAAAGAAATAACTGATTAATGTTCAAGTCTCTTAAGCTCTACAAAGACGCAGATATCAATCTCGACTTCGTATCTAGCTCTTTAACCTTTGATTTCGGGTATAAAAGGCGCGATGCGGTAAGCCAAGAGGGCGATTTTGCCCTCAGGGGAGGCACTCTTGATATATTCCCTTTTTCATTTGAGCTGCCTATACGCATCGAGCTTGACGATGATAAGATAAGCTCGATCAAGACATTCAATCCTTTGACCGGCGAGGCCTCCTGGGAGCATAGGATAGTTATAATTCTGCCGGTTAAGAAACCCCGCCAGTTTAAAGCCCTCCTTTTTAAAGAAGATTTCCCCATAGATAATTTTATCGATCTTAAGCTCGGCGACTATGTCGTGCATAACCGTTACGGCATCGGCAGGTTTATGGGCTTTCATAAGTTAAAGCTAAAAGAAAAACTACAGGACCATCTTGTTATTGAATACGACCGCCAGGAAAAACTTTATGTCCCTGTTGAAGATATGCATTTGGTGCAAAAGTATATTGCCTTCCAGGTTCGCAGGCCTAAGTTGTTCAAGCTTGGTTCCAAAGAATGGTTAAGGATCAAAGAAAGAGCAAGAAAAGGAATACAGAAGCTGGCCTGGGACCTTTTGTCTTTACAGGCAATGAGGATGAGCGTTGAAGGGTTTTCCTGTGCTGTTGACAACGATTGGCAAAGGCAGTTCGAAGAGAAATTTCCTTATGGAGAGACGCCTGATCAGCACAATGCTGCCACCGAGGTAAAACTTGACATGGAATCCAAGAGGCCTATGGACCGCCTCCTTTGCGGTGATGTGGGCTATGGCAAGACAGAAGTTGCCATGCGGGCCGCATTTAAAGCAACAATGAACAATAAGCAGGTTGTTTTTTTGGTGCCTACTACGATCCTGGCTGAACAGCACTATCAGAATTTTAAGTTCCGCTTAGGCGATTTTCCGGTTAACTTAGCGATGCTTTCCAGGTTCAGGACCAAGCTTCAACAGAGGCAGATTGTTAAAGGCCTTGCCGAAGGAACGGTTGATATTGTAATCGGTACGCACCGCCTTTTATCCAATGACATCAAATTTAAGGACCTTGGCCTTGTGATTATTGATGAGGAACAGAGATTTGGCGTAAAATCGAAAGAAAAATTAAAATCGCTGCGTTTATCCTGCGATATCCTTACATTGACCGCGACCCCCATACCCCGCACATTATATATGAGCCTAATGGGAGCAAAAGACCTGTCCGTGATTAATACCCCGCCTCAAAATAGGTTGCCTATTAAGTCAATTGTGGTAGAATATGATGAAGATTTGGTGCGCCAGGTAATCTTGCGCGAAATTGAAAGAGGCGGGCAGGTTTATTTTTTGCATAACCGCGTTCATGATATTGAAAAAGTAAAAGAAAAACTGGTAAAGATCCTGCCCGTAGGGATAAAAGTCGGCATAGGCCATGGCCAGATGCCTCCGAGGCAACTCGAAGATGCAATGTTCAGCTTTTTGAAAGGCCAGATCCAGGTCCTGGTTTGTACTATGATAATCCAGTCCGGCATAGATATACCAAATGTCAATACTTTGGTAGTCAATAACGCGCACAGGTTTGGATTGAGCGATTTGCATCAATTAAGGGGCAGGGTAGGAAGGATCGATAAGCCGGCATTCGCTTACTTTATGGTGCCCAGGCATGAAACATTGGAAGCAGAGGCAAAGAAACGCCTCCAGGCGATAGAGGAGCATTCGGAACTGGGAAGCGGATTTAAAATCGCCATGGAGGACCTGGAAATGCGCGGGGCAGGTAATTTATTGGGGGCACAGCAGCATGGTTTTATTGCAGCAGTAGGATTTGATCTTTACTGCCGCCTTTTAAAAGAAGCTATCGGTACGTTTAAGAAAGCAAGGATAAATGGGTAATCTTAAGGTTAAAATTGCGGTTTTAATATTATTAAGCAGCTTCTGTATCTGTCATTTCGCGTTTGCCCAGGATAAAATAGTAGGTATCGTCAATAATGATATCATTACCCAGAAAGACCTTAACGATTTCCTTAATTTTATGCGCATGCAATTGTCCGAAGAATATTCTGGCAAAGAACTGGAGACCAAGATCCAGGATATGAAGCTTGACCTGATCAATAAGCTTATTGACGACAGGCTCATATTGCAGGAAGCAAAGCGCTACAAGGTTATTGTTGATGAATCAAGGGTGAAGGCAAGGCTTGATGAAATAAGGAGGCATTACCGGACTGATGCGGAATTTCAGAATTCCCTGCGGCAGCAAGGGTTGGTCCTTTCGGATCTGGAAAAGAAAATAAGGGAACAATTCTTGATGTTCAATATGATTGAATACAAAATAAGAAGCAAAGTTACGGTCACCCCGCTTGAGGTCACCGAATTTTATCAGAAGAATGAAAAAGAGTTTGACCTGGGTGAAGAGCGGTTTTTCAGCTCAATGAATACCGAAGAAGAAATTGTGGCAAAAAAGGCCTTTGCGGATTTGAAAAAGGGGGAACCTTTTGACAGTGTAGCCAATAAGTACGGCATGCCTTTAAATGAGCTTGTTGCCAGCCGTTCAGGGAAATTAAGAAAAGAAATCGAAGAGACCATTTTTAAACTCATGCCTCAGGAGATATCGGAGCCGGTAAAGATATATGATAGTTATTATATTTTCAAATTGGATAGCATTACTCCTCCCCGGAAGCTGACTTTGGATGAAGCCAAAGAACAGGTCTTCTCATATCTTCAGAACAGTAAAATGGAAGCAGAGCTTTCCACCTGGCTGGCCGAATTAAGAAAGCATTCCTATATCAAGCTTGTCCAGGATTGATGTATAAATCTAAAATCCAAGCCCGATTTAAATAAAATGGCTAAAATCCGAGTTGGGATAACTATGGGAGATCCTTCCGGTATCGGCCCGGAGGTGGTTTTTAAGTCCTTATCCGGGCAAAAATCCCGGGCAGAATTCGTGGTCATCGGAGACAAATGGGTGTTTGAGAAAACCAGGGGACAGAGGCCGGAAATCAAAGGTTACCGCTTTGTCGACCTGGGCAATATTAATCGTAAAAACTTCAAATGCGGTAAAATACGCCCAGAGTACGGGAGGGCTTCTGTAGAATATCTTGATGCTGCGGTAGATATGATATGTAGTAAAGAAATTGATTGCCTTGTTACTGCTCCTGTTTCTAAGGAGGCAATAAATCTTTCCGGTATGCATTTTTCCGGGCATACGGAATATCTAAAAGAAAAGAGCGGTTCAAAATATATCGTAATGATGCTTTTGAATGAAAAATTGAAGTTTTCGCTTATAACCCGGCACATCGCTTTAAAAGATGTAGCTTCAAACATTAAATCATCGGATTTGATAAAAACAGCTTTATTGACAAATGAAGCGTTAAAGGGCTTTTTTTCCATAGATAGCCCGCGGATTGCGGTTTGCGGGTTAAATCCGCATGCTTCGGATAACGGCTTATTTGGGAATGAGGAAAATTCGCTTTTAAAGCCGGCCGTTAAAAAGCTTAAGAAAAATATTAAGTATATTTACGGGCCATTGCCCGCTGATTCAGCGATAAAGGATGCTTTTTGCGGCAGGTTTGACTGCGTAATAGCATTGTTCCATGACCAGGCCCTTATACCGCTAAAATTATCGTCTCCTTCTGGCGGTGTTAATCTTACTTTGGGCCTGCCGTATGTCCGGACATCGCCTCTTCACGGCACTGCCTTTAATATTGCCGGAAAGAATATTGCTGATCCGGTTTCTATGATTGAAGCGATCAAATCCGCCATCAGATGTACATCAAACCAAAAAAAAGCCTAGGCCAGAATTTTTTAACCGATAAGAATATTCAGCGTAAAATAGTTTCTGCTTGCGGATTTTCTCTCCAGGATATACTTTTAGAAATCGGTGCAGGGAGGGGGGATCTAACTGCATTAATTGCAAAACAGGTAAAAAAAGTTTTTGCTGTAGAAATAGATACCAGGTTATTAGGAGTACTTCGGGAAAACTTATCCTGCCTGGACAATATAAATATTTTAAATTGCGATATACTAAAATTTGATATCTCTAAGTTCTTTGCAAATGAAAGCAGGCGGATCGATGTGCTGGGGAATATTCCTTATTATATCACGACGCCGATAATTGAGCATCTTATCAGGCACAGGCACAAATTAAAAAATGTTTTTCTGACCGTTCAGAAAGAGCTTGCTGACAGATTAGCGGCACAGGCGGGCTCTAAGGAATACGGTTCTCTTAGTTGTTTTGTGCAGTACTATTTTTCCCCAAAAACTATTTTTTCAATAAAAAAGAATTCATTCAGCCCCGCGCCTAAGGTAGATTCTGTTTTTCTAAAACTTGTTGTAAGAGACAGGCCGCTGTTTGCGCTAAAAGACGAAGCTGTATTTTTTAATATAATCAGGGCAGCTTTTAATCAGCGGAGGAAGACCTTAAGGAACAGCCTGAAGGATAAAGTGCCGGCCGGATCACTGAATAGTTTTTTTAAAGATTTTAATATCCTCCCTAACATACGCCCTGAATGCCTGTCGCTGCAGGATTTTGCCAACCTGGCAAACTCCATTTCTTAAGGTTTTTTAAAAAAACTCAAAAAAAAGGTTGACAAGAGTAGTTTAATAGTGTATATTTCTTTGTCTATATAATCCCCACAATATTCCCGGGATTTTTGTAATTTAAAAAAGAATTTAAGAAAATTCTTGATGGTGGAGTTTTTATCTTTTAAGCCCGTAGATCCAAGAAATTACCGCTGGAGTAGCTCAGTTGGTAGAGCACATCCTTGGTAAGGATGGGGTCACGGGTTCAATTCCCGTCTCCAGCTTAAGCGAGAAATTGATTATAAGGGAATTTTTGAGCTTATCCGCTTTCGGCGGACTGATTAAAATATGCGCGAGATAATCACATTAGAGTGTACGGTTTGTAAAAACAGGAACTATACAACTCTTAAGAATAAAAAGTTGCATCAGGAGAGGCTGGAAATTTCCAAGTTCTGCAGGTTTTGCCATAAGCATACTCCTCATAAAGAGATTAAGTAATATAGATGGGGGTTAAGAAGGCGGATAGGGACGTCGGTTAATGGCAAACCAACGGTCTCCAAAACCGTAACTGCAGGTTCGACTCCTGCCGTCCCTGTAAATAAATGAAAAGTACGGGATAAGCCCCGATACCTGCAAAAAGAATGGATATTTTATTAAAAAATCTAAAGGTTATCATCCCGGCATTAATAGGGGCTATTGCATTATTCCTGGTAATTAAGAATTTCTCGAAGATAAAAACCTTCCTTTTGGAAGTAAAAGTTGAATTGGGGAAAGTATCGTGGTCGACAAGGCAGGAATTGGCAGGATCAACTGCTGTTGTAATTGTGCTGACATTCATCATGGCAGTATATATAGGTATAATAGACCTGACGCTTTCCAAAATCTTGAGTTTAATGTTTAAATGAAGAATTGGTACGTTGTTCATACACAAACAGGTTTTGAAGACAAGGTAAAAACACTTCTTGAGAACAGGATTGCCTCAAGCGGCCTATCCGAGTTGATCAATAAGGTTATAATCCCTACCGAACAGGTATCTGAGATCCGTTCAGGCAAAAGGCGGATTTCCCAGCGTAAATTTTTTCCGGGTTACCTGTTAGTGGAAATGGATTTAACGGAAGAGACCTATCTTCTTATTAAAACTACCGCCGGAGTTACAGGTTTCATCGGGCTAGGCAAAAAGCCGATGCCTCTGCCGCAGAATGAAGTTGATAACATCCTGAAACGTTCGCAGGAAACCCAGGTAAAACCGAGCCCCAAGGTTGTTTTTGAGAAAGGTGAGCAGGTCAGGGTCACTGACGGCCCATTTGTGAATTTTAACGGAACAATAGACGATGTTCATCCTGAAAAAGGTAAATTAAAAGTCAGTGTTTCAATCTTCGGCAGGTCGACGCCGGTAGAATTGGAATATTGGCAAGTCGAGAAGATATAATGGCAAAGAAAGTTACCGCGCAAATTAAGCTGCATGTCCCCGCAGGTTCCGCAAATCCTGCGCCTCCGGTAGGCCCCGCATTAGGCCAGCACGGAGTCAATATTATGCAATTCTGCAAACAGTTTAATGACCAGACAAAAGGAAGGGACGGGCTGATCTTGCCCGTAGTCATCAGTGTTTTTGAAGACAGGACCTTTAGTTTTATCATAAAGAGCCCGCCGTCTTCGGTATTGTTAAAACGCGCCGCAAACCTGGCAAAGGCCAGCGGTATTGCGGGAAAAGAAACGATCGGCAAGGTTACACGCAAGCAGGTCGAAGAGATCGCCAAACAGAAGATGCAAGATATCAATACTGCCGATATGGAACAGGCGGTTAAGATTATCGAAGGCACAGCCCGCAGCATGGGAATTGTTATAGAGGGATAACCATGATGAAAGAAAGCAGTAAGAGATTATCGGAAACAGCAAAGTCGCTTGAAGTAAACAAGGCCTACCAGTTAAAAGAAGCCATTTCCGCGCTCAAAAAATTCAATCCTGTAAAATTTGATGCTTCTGTTGACCTGCATTTCAACCTTAATGTCGATTCTAAAAAGTCGGATCAGATGGTCCGTGGTACAGTGGTCCTGCCTCATGGCACCGGTAAAAAAGTCCGTGTTGCCGTTTTCTGCAAAGGCGAACATGAACGTATTGCTAAAGATGCAGAGGCGGATATCGTCGGAGGCAATGAGTTAATAGACAAGGTCGGAGCAGGTTTCCTTGATTTTGATTGTGCGATCGCTACGCCGGAAATGATGAAGGATTTGAGTAAGCTCGGCAAAGTACTCGGGCCGCGCGGCCTTATGCCAAGCCCCAAGACCGGCACAGTGACCAATGATATCGCCAAGGCAATAAATGATATTAAAAAAGGGAAAGTCGAGTTCCGCGTAGACAAGCAAGGCGGGATGCATTTATCAGTCGGAAAGGTCTCTTTTTCTGAGGATAAAATTTATGATAATGCCCTGCGTGTTATAGAAGCAATAAACGATGCAAAGCCGTCATCCGTCAAAGGCAAATTTGTCAAAAGTTTAACTATTTCTTCAACGATGAACCCAGGCCTGAGGTTAGCTATATGAAAAAAGTCGGATTATTAGTAAAAGAGATTTCGGAAAGACAGATAAAATCAAGGTTAAAGGGATCGGATTCATTCATTATTGTCAAATATTCCGGCCTGTCCAGCCCCGATATGACTTCTTTAAGGCAGTCATTAAAAGGCGCAAATACCAATTTTTTCGTGGTAAAAAATTCCGTGGCAAGGAGGGCTTTGAAGGACTCCGGCCTTGAAACGGTTATAAAGGCCATAGAAGGCCCGTGCGGTTTTATTTTTGTAAAGGAAGAACCGGTTGAAACTTCAAAGATCCTTTGTGATTTCCAGAAGGGCCATGAAAAACTCGTCCTTGAAGCCGGCATGTTTAAAGATAAAGTTTTAGAAAAAAGCGATATCATTGCTTTATCTAAGCTCCCTTCAAAAGATGTATTAAGGGCGCAGGTAGTAGGTACCTTGAATGCCCCGATAAGGGGATTGGTGATGGTATTAAACGGCACTTTAAAGAAATTTGTTATATGTTTGGACCAGATAAAAAAGAAAAAAACTAGTTAACAGTCAGGAGGAGAGAAAATGGCAAGTGAAAAGTTAGACGAATTAATCAAATCCATAGAGGGCATGACGGTCCTGGAGCTTTCGGATTTGGTAAAGGCACTTGAAGAGAAATTTGGCGTTGAAGCTAATATGCCGATGATGGCAATGCCGCAAGGCGCAGCAGCAGGCGCAGCAGCCGCTCCGGCAGCAGAAGAGAAGACTGCTTTCACCGTAGTACTTGCTAGCGCAGGCGCAAATAAGATTGCCGTTATCAAGGAAGTCAGGACAATCACAAGTCTCGGGCTTAAAGAGGCTAAAGACCTAGTTGATGCCGCACCAAAGCCTATCAAAGACGGCGTTCCGAAAGAAGAAGCCGAAGAGATGAAGAAAAAGCTTGAAGCTGCAGGTGCAACAGTCGAATTAAAATAATTGCGGATTAAGCTCGATTTCACACAATTAATCAAAAAATTATGAGTGTGAAATTCGTGTTTATTAGTTTACCTATTATGCAGGAGTTAAACTGTCATGACAAAGCGTAAAAGTTTCGCGAAGTTAAAAGAGGTTTATGAGCTTCCGCATCTTTTGGATGTGCAATTAGAGTCCTATCATGAATTTCTGCAGACCGATATTGCACCTTCAGAGAGAAAACGTATCGGCCTGCAGGAGGTCTTTGAGGAAATATTTCCCATTGAGAACAATGAGCGTTCGGTTAAGCTTGAATTTTTAAGTTATTCATTGGGAAAGCCCAAGTACGGTATTTCAGAATCAAAGAGGCGGGCGCTTTCTTATGCCGCGCCGCTTAAAGTAAAGTTCCGCCTGACTACCGCCAGTGAAACAAAAGAACAGGATGCGTATTTCGGAGAGATCCCGCTTATGACTGACACCGGGACTTTCATCATCAACGGTGATGAGCGTGTTGTAGTAAGCCAGCTGCAGCGTTCTCCCGGCGTGTCATTTGAAGAAGAAGAGCATCCGACAGGCAAGAAAATATTTTATGGCAGGGTAATCCCTTACAGGGGCGCCTGGCTTGAATTTAAATATGACCTGTCAGAATCAATACTTGCATATGTAGATAGGCGCAGAAATTTCCCCGCAACGCAAATCCTGAGGATCCTGGGTTTTTCCACTGACCAGGAAATAATCGCTGCTTTCGGCAAAGACCACCCGGAAATAACCAATACGCTTAAAAAAGATACAACCAAAAATAAGGAAGAGGCATATTTTGATTTTTACCGCAAAATGCGCCCTACTGAGCCGGTTACAAAAGAGGCCGCAGAGAACCTGTTCTACAGGTTATTCTTTGACCCTGCAAGGTATGACCTTGAAAGGGTGGGAAGGTTTATTTTAAATAGAAAGCTCGGGATGAATGTTTCTTTGGAGAAAAGGATCCTTGATTCTGCTACGGTTATTAAGGTAATGGAATATCTTATACGGCTTCATGCAGGAGAAGGAAAGATCGATGATATCGATCATCTTGGAAACCGCCGCGTAAAGAGCGTCGGAGAACTTGTGCAGAATCAGATAAGAATAGGGCTTGCCCGTGTCGAGCGTTCAATAAGAGAGCGGCTCAGTATTCTAGGAGATTTGAATACTATAAGCGTGCACTATCTGATCAACTCAAAACTTTTATCTAACCAGATCCGCGATTTCTTTTCCCGCAGCCAGCTTTCTCAGTTCATGGACCAGGTTAATCCTCTGGCAGAAATGACCCATAAGAGAAGGTTGAGCGCTTTAGGCCCGGGAGGTTTATCCCGCGAGCGTGCAGGTTTTGAAGTAAGAGATATACATTCTTCCCACTACGGAAGGGTCTGTCCCATAGAAACACCGGAAGGACCGAATATCGGCTTGATCGCATCTCTTTCGAGCTATGCCCGTGTTAACAGCCTGGGGCTTTTGGAGACCCCTTACAGAAAGGTCGAAGACGGCCGTGTGACCAGAAAAATCGAATACCTTACCGCAGATATAGAAGAAGATAAGATCATTGCCCAGGCCAACGTCCCCTTAAATGACGACGGAACTTTCAAGGAAAGAGAAGCTTATTGCCGTTTTAAAGGAGATTTTCCTAAGGTGCCCGGCAAGCAGGTCGAGTACATGGATGTTTCTCCGAAACAGCTTGTATCGGTGGCAGCATCCCTCATACCGTTCTTAGAACATGATGATGCTAACCGTGCTTTGATGGGTGCGAACATGCAGAGGCAGGCAGTGCCGCTTATGTGCGCAGAGTCCCCGATTGTCGGGACCGCGATGGAAGCAAAGATTGCAAAAGATTCAGGTTCAGTTGTGGTCGCAGAGGAATCAGGTAAGGTCACAAGTGTTGACGTTTCCCATATTACTATAGGTAAAAGGACGTATCATTTAAAGAAATTCCTTCGTACTAATGCCGATACCTGCCTTAATCAGAGGCCAATAGTAAAAATCGGCCAGCACATAGAAAAAGGTGATGTCATTGCCGACGGCACCAGTACAAGAGGCGGAGAATTGGCGCTGGGCAGGAATATCTTATGTGCGTTTATGCCGTGGCGCGGATATAATTTTGAAGACGCCATACTTTTGAACGAGAAGCTTGTTAAAGAAGATGTGCTTACTTCGATCCATGTCGAAGAATTTGAGATAGAGGCAACAGAGACCCGCCTTGGAAATGAAGAAATTACCCGCGATATCCCCAATGTCAGTGAAGAATCCCTTAGAAATCTTGATCAGGAAGGGGTCATCCGCTTAGGGGCTGAAGTCGCCCCCGGAGATATTCTGGTAGGCAAGGTGACACCTAAGACCGAATCAGAATTGTCTCCTGAAGAAAGATTGTTGCGTGCGATTTTCGGAGAAAAGGCAGGGGATGTCCGTGATACATCCTTGATTGTTCCTCCCGGCGTTGAAGGCGTTGTTGTGGATGTACATATCTTTCAGCGTAAAGACAGAGGCCGTAAGTCAAAAGAAGAAAAAAGCAAAGAATTGGCCAAAGTCAGGGAATTGAAAGCATATTATAAACAGGAGCTTGAGTTTCTTCAGACGGAAAAAATATCCCGTCTTGCCCAGCTGCTTGGAGTGGATAAAAGGCGCGTGGAAAAGATCGATTTCAGCAATAACGAAGAGGCAAAGATCCTTTCTGCGTCATTCGATGAGCAGATCCAGGAGCTTTTTGTTGAACAGCAGCAGGAAATAGAAAAAGTCCGCAGGGGAGATGAACTTCCTCCCGGCGTTTTAAAAAGAGTCGTGGTTTATATCGCTACAAAACGTAAAGTTGCTGAAGGGGATAAATTAGCCGGCCGCCACGGCAACAAAGGTGTAGTGGCGCGTATTGTGCCTCAGGAAGACATGCCTTTTATGCCTGACGGGACCCCGGTTGAGATCGTTTTAAATCCCTTAGGCGTTCCTTCACGTATGAACGTAGGGCAGATCCTAGAGACGCATCTTGGCTGGGCAGCAAAGGTTTTGGGAATACAGGTTGATAGCCCTGTTTTTGACGGCGCAACGGAAGAAGAGATAAAAGATATGCTCAAGAAAGCAAATCTTCCGGAAGAAGGCAAGATCACACTCTGTGACGGTTATACAGGAGAGGCATTTGACCAGAAGGTCACGGTCGGCTACATTTACATAATGAAGCTGATCCATCTGGTCGACGAAAAGATCCATGCCCGTTCTATCGGCCCATATTCATTGGTAACGCAACAGCCGTTAGGCGGTAAGGCGCAATTCGGAGGGCAGCGTTTGGGAGAAATGGAAGTTTGGGCGCTTGAGGCGTATGGAGCGGCATTTACCTTGCAGGAAATGCTTACCGTAAAAAGCGACGATGTCTCAGGCAGGACCCGTATTTATGAGGCGATCGTAAAAGGAGAACAGCGCTTAAGCCATGGTACCCCAGAATCATTCAACGTTTTGATTAAAGAATTACAAGGCCTCTGCCTTGATATTAAAACAGAAAAGGACAAATAATGGAAGAGATTACCTCCTTTGATAATATTTCCATAAAAATTGCTTCTCCTCAGATAATCAAGAGCTGGTCCAAGGGAGAAGTTAAAAAAGCCGAGACAATCAATTACCGTACGCTTAAACCGGAAAAAGACGGCCTTTTCTGCGAAAAAATATTCGGGCCTGTCCGCGACTGGGAATGTAACTGCGGTAAATACAAAGGTATCA
>Ga0194126_10006605_pt1 | contig 16492 bp, 14 predicted proteins | sample TA2KigC150mmetaG_FD_148641 | JGI IMG/M metagenome (GOLD analysis project Ga0194126, IMG submission 148641) | Freshwater microbial communities from Lake Tanganyika, Tanzania - TA2015035 Kigoma Deep Cast 150m | ecosystem: Environmental > Aquatic > Freshwater > Lake | place: Tanzania: Lake... | reverse complement strand
CTTGGCTTGCTGGTTCTCGCGGGCCTCTCCGAAGGGCTGGGCATTGCGGGCCTCCTCCCGCTTCTTGGGATACTGCTCGGAGAGAGGACTGCGAGCGCAAGCTCTCTCGCTCAGAAGGTGAAGACGCTTCTGGGGATGATAGGCCTTGAACCTACCTTATGGGTGCTTCTCGTCGTGATCGTGGTGGCGCTCGCACTGAAATCCGGGCTCTATATCATCGCCATGACTGCAACCGGCGTCTCGGCCGCGCACATGGAGCATGACTTGCGCCTTTCCCTGGTAAAGGCTCTCCTGAAAGCGAAGTGGAGCTATTTCTTGGGCCTTCCGACCGGCACGCTCGCCAACGCGGCCACGACCGAGGCATCCCGAGCATCGTACACGTACATTCTCATGTGCACGCTGATGTCGGACTTTGTGGTAGTTGGCGTATATGCTGCGCTGGCCTTGCTGATCTCCTGGCAGGTCACGGTCACCGCCGCGATCTGCGGGCTTGCGATCCTTTTGTTGCTCAGGGGATTGGTGCGAGCTGCGCGTGAAGCAGGGGTGAAGGTTACCGATTCACTCAATGCTCTGTCAGGTGGGCTGGTTGACGGCATCCGCGTGATAAAGACCTTGAAGGCAATGGCTTGCGAACATTTGCTGACCCCGTTCCTAGCAAGAGAAAGCGAGTCACTCAGACAAGCGGAACGACGATACGCGCTCAGCGCTCATGGGTTGGTGGCGCTGCAAGAGCCGCTCATGGTCGTTGCTCTGGCCACGGGCATATACGTGAGTATCACCATCTGGCGGATCCCTTTTGAATCCGTCATGATCCTCGGCCTGCTCTTTTGGCGCACCACGAGCCGTATCAACGTGGTCCAACGGAATTACCAAAACACCCTCATGTATGCGAGCGGTTTCTGGTCTCTGCAGGAATCTATCCGTAAGGCGCAGGATCACGAAGAGACCGTTGGCGGGGGCCGCTTTCCTACACTGACTCAAGGTGTGAGTCTTGAGAATGTGAGCGTTTCTTACGACAACTCCGCGCTCGTCCTCAGAGACGTATCGCTCACCATACCTGCGGGCCGCTTTACGGCTGTCGTGGGTCCTTCAGGCTCAGGCAAGAGCACCCTTGCGAATCTGGTGGTCGGTTTTTTCCCGCCTCGGAGCGGAAGAGTGCTTATAGATCGCGTGCCTCTGGAAGAGCTTGATCTCGTTGCGTGGCGTCGCATGATCGGGTACGTGCCCCAGGATGTGATCCTGTTTCACGACACCGTGTATGCAAACGTAACGCTCGGAGATCCTGCTCTGAATCGTGACGACGCTGAAGGTGGGCTTCGAGCCGCGGGCGCGTGGGATTTTGTCGCCGGACTGGAATCAGGCATGGACGCTCTCGTAGGGGAGCGAGGCGCAAAGCTGTCCGGCGGGCAGCGTCAGCGAATTGCCATCGCAAGAGCGCTGATCAGGAAGCCACGCCTACTCATACTCGATGAAGTGACCAGCGGGCTCGACCCATTGACTGAAGCCGCGATTTGCAGGACCTTGAAAGATCTGAGCGGCCGGATCACAATTCTGGCGGTCTCGCATCAGCCCGCGCTGGTGGAGGCCGCGGATCAAGTATACCGACTCCAACACTGGTAGGGAGTTGGGAGATTTGGCGACATACAGCGTGGTTCAATGACATCAAGCGTCCTGCGCAACCCTGGTTGGATCGTACAGGCGCCCAACCAGCTCCCCGATGAAAAACTGCCCTATGGCGGCATCTTCACAGAGGCTCACATAGAGAGCGTGATTCCTTTCATTGGCGATCAGGTGGTATACTACGCCTATGCGCTGCCGCCGGAGACTCTGAAAGGGCTGCCGGCTAAGGAGGATCTGGTCCAGCCCGCGAAACACGGCGTCGGCCGGTACCGGAAGATCATAAGAAGGTATGTGAAGAGGCAGGGCTGGCAAGCTAGAGGCTTCGTCGACTTTGTCGCGTGGGTGACGGCGCATCGCAGGCGAATTCGACTCTTGCACGCGCACGGAACTGTATGGGCGGGTATCTGGAGCGTAGCTGCCGGGAATATCTTCAGGATACCGGTGTTGCTGTCCGAGTATTCCTCAGGTTATCCTCAGCGGACGTACCCGTGGGCCTTTCGACGCATCTTTCCTGTTGTCCTTCCAAAGCTGTCCGCGATACTCCCGGTAACAGAGAATTTGGGATCTTTCATTCGAGAATATGCGCCCACCGTGCCACAGCACGTGGTCCAAAACTGCATCGACACCGAATTCTTCAAGCCGAGCCCGCTGCCTCCGGCCGATCCGGCCCGCATTCTGTACGTGGGATCTCTAGAGCCCGTGAAGCGGGTGGACTTGTTGCTGAAGTCCTGCGCCCGCCTCGCAGAGCGACGCAACGTGCGAGCGCGCCTTGGGGGAATTGGCCCCCTCGCAGAATCCATGAGGGATTTGGCGGCATCGCTCGGACTTGCTTCGAAGGTCGAGTTCCTCGGTTACCTCTCCCGCGAGCAGGTGCGCGACGAAATGGCCCGTTGTCATGTGCTCGTGCTCTCGTCGGAATGGGAGAGTCAACCCTGCGTTCTCATCGAGGCTATGTTGAGCGGTCGCCCTGTGGTTGCCCCTCGGGTGGGCGGGGCGCCGGAAATGGTGACCGAGCAGACGGGCCGCCTCTTTGAGGTAGGAAACGAGGATGAACTGGCCCAAGCTCTGGAAACCGTATTGGACAATTACTCGTCTTGGCAACCCCAAGCGATTGCCGAGACGTGCCGGGACCGGTATTCTTATGAAACGGTCGGCAGGCTGCTGGCTCAGCTCTACCAACAGTATGCCGCGCCTGAACGGTTATGGACCGGCGCATGATTAAGCGGAAAGAACCGGGTCATACACAAGAGACCGGTATCAGGCGCGCCTGTTCGAGTTTACGTATGGGGTGGCTTGGAGGGGAGATGAGTCTCCCCCCCAAATTATTGCGCAACGATGCGCTCTTGATGCCGATCTCCGAGGCGAAGCCACGGAGTCCTCGCCGAAGCCGGGGACTTTTATGATTGGCCGTAGACCGTCAGTTATGGAACTTCGTAAGATCTTAATGTTATCCGCGCATCGGATTCAGCTCGATCGGCGTATTGTCTCCGAGGCGAATGCGCTGGTCGCGTCGGGGCGTGAACTCACCCTGGTCAGTGTGCCGACCGACATGCGAGGGGCCGCTCTGGATGGCCGGATTAGAGTGATTATGCCGGGCCGGACCGATCAACGGGGCGCCTCCAATTCCGCTCAACTGCTGCTCGGTCGCCTCTCTCGGTACTTGCCAGGGCCTTTCTTCCTCCGTATGACGCCTCGCGAGCAGTTCGACGTGATCCACTGCCACGACCTCAAGACGCTCCCTTCGGCCGTAGCCGTGCTCCGGAGACGGTCTCCGAATGCGAAGCTCGTGTACGATTCTCACGAACTGTATCCATATCAGTGGGAAAATCGCAGCCTGCAAGCCTACTGGTCCTGGCTGGAACGCAAATACATCAAGAAAGCGGACCTGATCGTCACCGTGAATGAATCCATAGCGGTCAAACTGGAGGAGTTGTACCAGGTGAAGCGGCCCGAAGTGATTTACAACAGCTATGGAGTCTTAGGCGGAAATACTCCGGTTGCGGAGAAGGCTTTTCTGGAGCACTTCGGAGCGCGGGAGGGCGGTTTGAAAGTGATCTTCCAGGGCAACCTGGGTCTTGACCGCAATCTGCACAACCTGACAGCGGCTTTCGGGCTGCTCGACGAGGGCATGAAACTCTTCCTCTTGGGAACCGGGCCTGCGGAGGCCTCTCTGCGAAAGCTTATCGCGAGCAATAACATAAGGAACGTCTTTCTCGGAGCCTGGGCGCCCCAGGATCGCCTGATGGCATATCTGGCTCAAGCGGACCTCGGAGTGATCCCCTACTTGGGCGATAGTCTGCTCAACAATCTTTACTGCACGCCCAATAAGTTGTTCGAGTATATTGAAGCCAGCGTGCCCATATGCGCCAGCGATCTGCCCGAACTGCGACGCGTGATCCGGGGTTGCCGCGTCGGGGACGTCTATCCAATGGCGGGCCCTGAAGCCATAGCCGAAGCTATCAAGGACTGCGCGACCCGTCGTTTGCGGGGAGAGTTCAGCGAGGAGCGCTTCAGGGAGGCGCGCGCCGCGTACGGATGGCCGCGCCAAGAAGAGAAGCTCCTGAGGCTCTATGACCAGCTAGCGGAGTAACGACATGTGTGGAATAGCAGGCATCTGTAGCCCCGGAACTTCACGTGAATCGCTGGAGAGCCGACTCAGCGGTATGACCGCTCCTTTGTCCCATCGCGGTCCGGACGGGGAAGGGCTGTGGATCGATCCGAGCGGGAGATGCGCGATCGGTCATAAGCGTTTGGCGATCATTGATCCGGTAGGCGGCGCGCAGCCCATGTGTAACGAAGATGAGACCATATGGATCACTTTCAATGGATGCGTCTATAACTACCAGGATCTGGCCAGGGTCCTCAGGCAGCATGGGCACGTGTTTCGGACCAACTCCGACACGGAAGTGATCATTCACGCATATGAGCAATGGGGAACCGAATGCGTGAAGCGCTTCAACGGCATGTGGGGGTTTGCTATCTGGGACACGAGGGAGGGCACGCTCTTTTGTTCGCGTGATCGCCTCGGAGTCAAGCCCTTCTATTATCGATACGATGGGAAAGAGTTGATCTTTGCGTCTGAAATCAAGGCGATTCTTGCAGTGTCTCCTGCGCGCCCCGAGCTGAATCGGGACGGCTTACGACAGTATTTGACCTTTCAATATTGCCTCGGACCTGAAACCCTCTTTGACGGCGTATCCAAGCTTGAGCCGGGACACAGTCTCCTCGTCCGGCCCGGCGAGCCGCCTCGGGAAACCTGCTATTGGGATATCTCCTTCCATGCGGACACCGAGCACAACGAAGACTACTTCGTGGACATGGTCAGATGGTTGTTGGAAGACGCTGTTCGCTTGCGGCTGCGGTCGGACGTTCCTCTGGGAACCCATCTTTCCGGCGGCTTGGACTCTTCGGTGGTGGTGAGCCTCGCGCGGTTGCTGCTGGGGAATTCCCCCATAAAGACCTTCACTGGAGCTTTTGAGGAGGGCGCGGCTTTTGACGAGACCTTCTATGCCAGAGCCGTCTCCGAGTCCGCTCAGACCGAGTATCTTGAGATCTACCTGACTCCGCAAGATTTCGCCTCTTCAATCGAGAAGATTATCTGGAACATGGACGAGCCCGCAGCGGGACCGGGGGTTTTCCCCCAGTATTGGGTTTCAAAACTGGCAAGCGAGCACGTCAAAGTGGTTCTGGGCGGTCAGGGAGGTGATGAGATCTTCATCGGCTACGCTCGGTATCTCCTCGCGTATCTGGAGGAATGCCTGCGCGGCGCGATCGAGGATACAGCTCATCGCGGTCGGTACGTAGCCACCCTCGAGACCATTGTGCAGAGCCTGCCCACGCTCGAGAGCTACATTCCCATGCTCAAGCGCTTCTGGAGTGACGGCCTCTTTGACGCGCCCGCGCGACGTTACTTCAGGCTCATGGACCGCTTTTCAGACAGCCGGGCGTTCATAGGCAAAGATCTGAAGTTCGATACTGAAAAAACCTTTGAAGAATTCCACGCGATCTTTGATGCGCAGAGCGCGGCTGCCATGATCAATCGCATTCAGGCGTTCGACTTGAAGACACACCTCCAGGCGCTGCTCCACGTGGAAGACAGGACCAGCATGGCCTGGGGGTTGGAGTCCCGCGTTCCGCTGCTTGACTATCGCTTGGTGGAGCTGATCGCGTCCGTGCCTCCGGTCATCAAGTTCAAGAATGGCGAGCTGAAATATCTATTCCGCCGAGCAGTCAAAACGCTGGTTCCCGATGTGGCGCTCAACCGCATCGACAAAATGGGCTTTCCGGTGCCCCTTTCCCAATGGGTGGAGCGCGACCTGAAGAACTTCGTGGCAGACATTCTGACCGGCGCGCAGTGCCGCACACGGGGCATCTTTGACTCGGACGCGATCGAGGATTCCCTCACCCGCCAGGCGCCGTTCAGCAGGGGCATCTGGGGCGCGCTCTGCCTGGAACTCTGGTTTAGACAGTTCATTGATCGGTGAAGGATCAGGCAGAGACCACGGTAGCGCCTTGACTAAATCCTCGTGGATCATTAATATCAATGCGGCATGGGGTGTGCAATTTTGACGGCCAAGTTCGAGGTGTGCGCCATTCTTGCCTAAGCCCCCCGCGCAATACGCTGTAAGTTCGACTCAGGGCCGCGAAAGTGGCTTGCCCAAGTGAACATGACCAAAAGAAACGGCCGTTATGAAAAGGCCGACAGTTTTGATTCGCTACTCCCGCAGGTCGTTGACAAGGAACGGGTGCACGCCCGCCTGAAGGCGATCTGGGAGCGCCTCATGGCGCGACAAGATCTGGATTACGATCAACAGATCGTGTTCCGAGCGTGCCAAGACATTCTGGAAGCGCCGGATTCCTCCAGAGAGCCCAGGTTTGCCCTGAATGACCTCACGATTCAGGAGATAGAGCTCCTCGACGACCCGGACTTGCCGCGCTATCTTCTTTACCGTTATCGGTACGAGATGTTTCACCGAATGAAGCGGCTGGACGACTTTCCCCCCTGTCTACAAATTGAACCCTCCTCCATATGCAACTATCGATGTGTTTTCTGCTATCAAACCGATCCCCAGTTCACGAATCCCAAGAGTGGTCATATGGGCCTCATGAGCCCGGATCTCTTCAAACGGATTGTGGATCAGGCGCAAGGACGCTGTGAAGCGGTGACCTTGGCTTCCCGGGGTGAACCGCTTCTCAATCCGCGAATTGGAGAGATGCTGGCGTACGCGGGCAATAAGTTCCTGGCGCTCAAGTTGAATACAAATGCTCTGCTGCTGACCGAGCGGCTCTCACACGCCGTACTCGAAGCAGGCGTGAACACCGTGGTTTTTTCTGTCGATTCCGCTTCTGATGCTGAATACAATCGCCTTCGGATCGGGGGGAAATTCGACAAGGTCGTTTCCAATATCCGCCGATTCCAGGAAATCCGTGTCAAGAAGTTCCCGAAATCCAAGATCATAACGCGGGTTTCGGGGGTCAAGTATTCCGATGATCAGGATTTTGGTAGTATGGAACTCTTTTGGAAGGCTTTCGTGAATCAGGTGGTCTTCGTGAAGTACAATCCCTGGGAAAACACCTATCAGAAGCCCGTAAATGATATTTCAGCGCCTTGCTCGGATCTCTGGCGGCGAACGTTCGTGTGGTTTGACGGCGCCGTGAACCCGTGTGACATTGACTACCGATCCACCATGACTGTGGGAAACGCCAGAGAGAAGGGCCTATCGGACATATGGACTGGTCCCGAATACCAGGCTCTGAGGATACGGCATCTGAGCAACGACCGTGGCAGTCTCAATCTTTGCGCGAGGTGCGCCTTCGCGTGACACCGAACGGAGCATTCAAATCTCTCCGGATGATTCGAGACGCGGTAGAGCATCGTAGTTGAGCGACCCAATAATGCATTCCGAAGATCATAATACGAATCGTGTTAATCTCCCGTGCCCACTGCCGTCTGTGGAAGGCCTTTATCGAGTGCGAGAAAAGGGCGAGGCTGCCCACATGGTTCGGCTGCATCGCAACGAGCGGCAGAGCCCTCTTCCTGATTGGTTTGTCAACAAGGTGTCTCGCGCGATCGGTGGCTCTTTGTTCACCAACTACCCCGCGGCAGACGAACTGTATCGTGTGTTGGGCGAGCAACTGGAATTGCCTGAAGACCAGATCCTACTGACTGCCGGTTCCGACGCGGCAATTAAGGCGCTTTTTCATGCGTATATTCGGCAGGGAGATGCGGTCGTGATGCTGCAGCCGAGCTACGCCATGTACGAGGTGTACGCTCGGTTGTTTCAAGCCGAGGTGCGTGCCGTTACGTTTGATCGAGACATGAAACTTGACTACCAGAAGTTGCTGGATTGCGTGTCAAGTGGGGCCCGATTGGTTATCCTGGCCAATCCAAATCAACCCACCGGCGCCCTTCTGGAACAACGACTGCTCAGAGAAGTCATTGAGCGAGCCGCCCGGGTACCGGCTCTCGTGGCTCTGGACGAAGCTTATTACCCATTTTCCGATTTCACGGCTCTTCCTTGGCTAAGTGGGTTTTCCAACCTTCTGATCATCAGAACCTTTTCCAAGGCCGCCGGACTGGCCGGCCTGAGGATCGGTTTTGTTGCCGGCCACAGGGAGGTGGTTGAGAATCTATTCAAGGTTCGGTCCGCCCACGACATCAACAGCATCGCGGTATTGGCAGCAACTCTGCTCGTCAATCACCCGGAAATCATGGCGGATTATGCCAGGCAGGTGTCTCAAGGAGCTGAGGTCTTGACTCGCATGGCGAACGGCCTAGGATTGGAAGCGCTCCCGACTTACACGAACTTCATGCAGATTCGAGTCGGCCACAGATGCGACCCATCACGTTTGGTGGCCAAGTTGGAGGAGAAAGGCTATCTGGTGAGAAGCCATACCGGTGTCCCGTGCCTTGAAGACTGCATTCGGGTGACGCTCGGTCCACCGGAGCTGATGATGTCCTTTGGCCGCGCTCTCCAGCAAGCGCTCGAAGAGCTGGACGAAGGCAGGCGCGATTGAATCGGATTGCGCCCGGATTCTTGGAATTTGAGTGAGCGTGATGTCTGAATTCGACTTCCCTGCATGGAGCGATCATCCCGATCTCGTCAAATACTATAGCGAGAACCGGTGCAGGCCGAAAGACCTATATGCTTCGGAGCGACGATTTCTCCCGTGGCTGGCCAGGCAGAGTAAATCATTACTGGACACAGGGTGCGCCGCAGGCGGCTTTCTGCCCATATGGCGTTACTACAACCCGAGCATAGAGTACGTCGGCGTCGATGTGTCTAGCTCCCTCATTGAGACCGCACGGCGGGTTCATCCTGGAGTCCGATTCATTCAACACAACATCACTGCGGGACTACCCCTACGAGATCGATCTTCTGTGTGTGTGCAAGCCCTGGGCTGGCTCAACTGGGAACCGGGGTACGAAAACGCGATTTACGAGCTGTGGAGATTGGCAGACAGGTATTTGTTCATGGATCTGCGCTTGGTTAGCAAACCGGATCAGGTGACTGTTGCGCGCCAGAAGATAGCCCTTGCGTCTGCCTGGGACGGCGAAACGACAACCCCATACGTCACCGTGTGGTGGGATCGCCTTGCAAACATCTTGATCGACCTGGAGCCCATAAGGCTCCTCGGATACGGGTACTGGGGGTCCCCGGCAGAGACGGTGATCGGAATCGATCACAAAGTCTGTTTTGCAGCGTTCGTCTTGGAAAAGGCCTCACTCGGGTCTGACCGACCCCTGCCCGTGGTATGCCTTGACCTGCCCTTGGAATGGCCCTCGGACCTTATGGATCGAGTGAGACTGCTGCCCCATAAAGATCTGGCCACTCTTGTTGTTCCTCCTGAGCCGCTCTGAATCGCGGCGAGAGCGCGGTCCGGAGTTCGAAGACAGGCGCATCCGGCCTGGAAGAGGATGGTCAGGCGCCCGAAAAGATGATAATAAGACAAGAACTTTGATGTGAAAACGGATCGGGAGTGGCTCAACAAGGAATCGACCACATGCTTCGTAAACTGTCCCGTGCTGCGGCCTTGGGCCTGAGCCCTGTTCGCGCGCTCGGGGATTCTTACATGGCGCGACGGCACAAATGGCCGCATAAAGTCATATTCATCGCGGGCATGCCCAAGTCAGGCACCACGTGGCTCGAACATTTGCTCGGTGAGCTGCCTGCGTACCGGGTCCGAGCGGTCCATGATCCGTGCGGTTGTGTGATCAATCACGACGTGTGCGATGCGGTCTTTGCGGGCCTGCCGCGGAATCTCTATTCGGTGGTGAAGCTGCATACGCGTTTCACGCCGGAGAACTTGCGAGTCATCGACAAGTTCGATCTCCATACCGTCGTTATGTATCGTGACCTGCGAGATCAATGTGTTTCAAGGTATTATCACGTCCTGAACGAGGCCGCGCACAGGCACCATCAGTATTATGTCTCGTCATCGCAGTCGGAGGGCATCTCGCACTGCATTGAAGTGATCCTGCAGGAGTACGTGACTTGGATAAGGGATTGGCTGCCTGTTATCGCGGCGCGTCCCGACCGCTTCATGGAGGTGAGATACGAGACGTTGCGGGCTGACCCGCGCTCCGTTCTCGCGGAGGCGCTGGCCTTTTACGGCATAGATGCGCCCGTGGAAATGATTGATGCGATGATCGACGGAGTCAAGAAGAAGACAACCTTCAATCTGAAGAAGAATCTCGAGAGAGGAACGGGCACCGCGAGAAAGGGTATGATCGGCGACTGGCGAAACCACTTCACTCCGGAGCACGTAAGACGTCTCAAGGAGGGTTGTGGTGAGTTCCTCATAGAACTGGGGTATGAGAGAGATTCCAACTGGGACGTCAGTCGCCCGGGTGGGGACGGAGGCTCGTCCCACCAGTCCAAGGAGCGATAATGAGCATCGCTGCCCTGTTATTGGGTCGCGGAGGGAGCACGGGCTTTCCGGGGAAGAATCTTTACCCTATTCTGGGAAGGCCGTTGATGGCCTATCCATTGTTAGCGGCCCGGGCCAGCAGATACGTGGATCGAACGTATGTTTCTACGGACTCAGAGGAGATCATGGAGGTGGGCCGCTCATACGGCGCGGAGATCATCGTTCGGCCTCCCGAACTGTGCACCAGTCAGGCGCTCGGTGAAGACGCCTTTGTCCACGGTTATCGTGTCATCAAGGAGCAACTGGCCGAAGAAGGCCGGTCTATTGAATTCATGGTTCTGCTCTTCGCCAACGCGGCCACTATTACCGGTGACCTTATCGACGAAGGGATCGAAAAGCTCCGTGCCGATTCCACCCTCGATTCCGCCGTGACTGTATCACGATACAACATGTGGAGCCCACTCCGGGCCCGCAAGCTCGATTCGGACGGTTGCCTGAGGCCTTTCGTGCCCTTCGAGACTTTTGGGGACCCCAAGACGCTCAACTGCGATCGGGATTCCCAGGGTGATGTCTTTTTTGCGGACATGGGTGTCTCAATCGTGCGACCCCATTGCCTTGAACATCTGGAAGAGGGCCTGCTTCCTCAGAAATGGATGGGGCGTCGCATAGCGCCGATCGAATCATGGGGGGGATGCGACGTGGATTACGAATGGCAAATCCCGGGCGTGGAGTTCTGGCTGAAGAAGCATGGTTTCTAGCACTCAAGTGGAGCTGAATATCTTTCAGGACCTTGATGACCTCAGTCGCCAAACCGCCACACGATTTGCCGGTTTCGCCCGTGATGCCGTGCGCATGGAAGGCCGTTTCACCGTTGCCCTTTCGGGCGGCTCCACGCCTCAACTGACTTACTCGTTGCTGGCGCAGGAGGCTCTGCGATCACAGATCCCATGGGACGCGATCCACATTTTCTGGGGCGATGAGCGATGCGTGCCCCTGGAACGCCCGGACAATCATTTCACCATGACCACGGAGCTGTTGCTCTCCAAGGTTCCCATTCCCGAGGGGAACGTGCGCCGAATGCGAGGTGAAGCCGCGAATCCTCATGAGGCGGCGCCGGAGTACGAAGGATCCCTCAGAGAGTTCTTCGGCTTGGGGCCGACGGGAATACCTCGCTTTGACCTGATTCTACTCGGTATGGGCGCGGATGGGCACACTGCGTCGCTCTTTCCAGGGTCTCCCGGACTGGAAGAGCGGGACAAGCTGGTGGTCGCGCATTATGTTCCGAAGGTCGGGATGAATCGTCTTACGCTAACCTATCCTGTGCTGAACAACGCGCGCGTCATCATGTTCCTCGCCGCCGGAAACGAAAAGGCCGAAGCTCTGAAATCTGTTCTCGCGGATGACACTTGTGGGCCCATCCTGCCTGCGCGGCTGGTCAAACCGGTGGAAGGTGAGGTAATATGGATGGTCGATCGAGCCGCGGCCAGGCTCCTTGATCGGTGAAAGGGACAGTTCCGCAAGGGAGGTTTATGGCCAATGAAGACACTGGTGGCCGGCGGATCGGGCTTTATCGGGAGTCATGTGGCTGACGCGCTCTCCGACGCGGGCCATGAGGTCACGATTTACGATCTTCGGCCGTCTCCTTATATCAGGCCCGATCAGCAGTTCGCGCAAGGCGATATCCTCGATAAAGCCGCGGTTCTGCAAGCGATAGACGGAAAGGAAGTCGTGTACAACTTCGCGGGAATCCCGCATCTTGACATCGGTCTGAACCATCCGATCGAGACTGTGGAGCAGAATATCCTCGGCACGGTCATCATGCTGGAAGCCTCGCGAGCGGCCGGAGTGAAACGTTTCGTGTACGCAAGCAGCATTTATGTTTACAGCGATGGAGGGTCATTCTATCGGTGCAGCAAACAGGCTGCCGAGCTTTATGTGGAGGAGTATCAACGTCTGTATGGGCTTGACTACACGGTCCTGCGTTACGGCACGGTGTACGGCCCCCGAGCCGACGACCACAACAGTGTGCGACGTTACCTCAAGATGGCGTTGCATGATCGGGTGATCAAAGCGAGCGGAACGGGAGAGGAGATACGGGAGTATGTCCACGTCAAGGACGCGGCCAAGTCGAGCGTGCGGATTCTTTCTGATGAGTATAAGAACGAGCATGTGGTGCTCACCGGGCTCCACGCCATGAAATTCCTCGATCTTCTCGTGATGATCCGGGAGATTGTGGGAAGAGACGTTTCGGTAGAAGTCTCTCCGCCGGATCCTGACGATGCGCGAGCCGGGAATTCAGGCCACTTCTGCATTACTCCCTATTGTTTCAGACCCACCGTCGCGAAGAAGCTCGTGAACAACCCCTACTTCGACATGGGCCAAGGTCTCCTCGATTGCATCGAAGAAATCTATGCGGAGATGCAACCCGAAGCGGGCAGACGGTCTGTTGATTCGTAATGAGGTTTCTTCATGCCCGTATTTAGCGCCCTTTACCTCAAGAGGGTAGCGTCAGAGATTTTCTGGGCATCCCGCGCGCCCGCGCGTGTGGCTGATCTGGTGGCCGATTCGCTGGTGGAGGCCAACCTCGCAGGGCACGATTCCCACGGTGTAAATCGAATCATAGAGTACCTCAAGCAGATTGAGGACGGCAAGGTCAACCCTGCGGCGGAGCCTGAAATCGTCAAGGAGACAGACACCACGCTCCTGGTGGACGGTCATAACGGGTTTGGCCAAGTGGTGGCCCGCTGGACTATGGAGAAGCTCATCGAGAAAGCGCGCGGCTCGTATTCGGCCGCGGCCTGCATCTTCCATTGCGGTCATGTAGGGCTTTCGGGCGCGTATCCGGCAATGGCCGCGGAACAAGGCATGGTGGGCATGGCCTTCGTGAACGGAGGCGGCTCTAAACCGAGAGTTGTCCCGTTCGGCGGACGTTCCCCCATGTTCGGCACCAACCCTCTGGCCGCGGCCCTCCCCGTTAAGGACGGGCGTCCTATCGTGCTTGATTTCTCCACATCGGTGGTGGCTTCGGGGAAAATCCGACTGTGCCGCGATAAGGGAGAGCCGCTCCCCGAGGGCTGGATTCTCGACTCCCAAGGACGGCCGAGTCGCGATCCCAAGGAATACTATGATGGCGGAATGCTTCTCCCTGCCGCGGGGCACAAAGGGTTTGGCTTGGCGATTCTCGTCGAGGTCCTTGCCGGCCTGCTCAGCGGCTCAGGGACCATGATTCTCCCGGACAGCGGCTATGGGGGCGGCAACGGAGTCTTTCTGTGGGCGCTGAATGTTGAGGCTTTCCAGCCCCAAGAGCTCTTCACATCACAGGTTGGTAGGCTTGCCGACGCCCTCAGAGCGTCGGAGCCCGGCGCAGGAAGTCCCGGGGTCTTTATGCCCGGCGATCCTGAAGAGGCGACAAGACAAGAGCGTCTTTCCAAAGGAATTGACGTGCCCCAGAAGACATGGGACCAGATTGTCGAGGCCGCATCCCGCCTCGGTGTGTCGATATAGGATCGCGCACTTTTGATGGAACGAAGAACTCTGTGCTCGGCGCTCGTCCGGTGAAAGTGGTCGTCTTGAGGCGCCTCTGCTCGGGTTTGCGTATGAGGTGGTTTGGAGGGGAGATGAGTCTCCCCTCCAAATTATTGCGCAACGATGCGCTCTTGCCGCTGTTCTCCGAGGCGAAGCCACGGAGTGCCCGCCAGAGCCGAGGACTTCCGGGATTCGTTGTGGATCTCCGGCTATGAGAGTCGCTATGTTCAAAGCCATTGTGTTTGATTTCGATGGTGTGATCCTGGAGTCAATGGATATCAAGACCCAGGCGTTCCGAGATCTGTTCAGGGATTATCCGGACCACCTGGACGATATCGTGAGGCTGCACGTCGAGAACGGCGGGATGTCCCGATTTGAGAAATTTCGCATCATTTACCGTGATTTTTTCAAGAAACCCCTTGATGTGAAACAATTGGAAGAGCTTGGCGCGCGATTCTCGGACCTGGTCTTCCAAAAGGTGCTCAGTTGTCCTTTCGTGCCCGGAGCTGAGCGGTTCCTGGAGAAGTATTCACAGACGCATCTGCTCTTCGTGGTGTCGGGCACCCCGGAGCCGGAACTAGTCCAAATTGTTAAGAAACGCGGGCTCGGCCGGTTTTTCCGTGGCGTTTACGGGAGCCCCAGGTCCAAAGCCGAGATCGTACGGCAGATTGTTGCCGAACATGGCTTGCATAGCTCTGAGGTTATCTTTGTGGGCGATGCGCTGGCCGACTACCGGGCCGCAAAGGAAAGCGGAGTAGCGTTCATAGCTCGGGTAGCCGCCAACGCACCAAATCCCTTCCCAGCAGACTTGGTTCACGACCCGATACAAGATCTCTTAGAATTGGATCGCCGGTGGCCCAACTTGATCGAAAAGCCAATGCCAAAGTGCGGCAACCAGTGCTCGCAGCCTGCCCATCCCGAGACGGACCGCGATAGATTGGCGACTGATCGAGGGCCGAGCGATGAGTGACCGTCGCGAGAGAGAACGGCTTACATGAAAAGGTGGAGATATCAAGAGATCTATTTTGTTCACGCGGACTCTGGCATACGATCTACGGTGAGAAAACTGAGGCAGTTGGGCATCCCGGACAAGCAAGAACGGTTGCCATTCCTGTACCTTGGCCGAGACTATTTTAAGTGCCTGAGATGGGAGGAGGCACTCGGCCGAGGTTGGCAAAGAATAAGGTACGGTCAGCTTTTTCAGGACATCGCGAGTGAGCATCAGGATGCCTATCTGGATTGGACAGCGAGAGCGGGCGAGAAGAGGGACAAGCTCATCTGGTGGAGCTCTCGTCTCGCTGAAAAGAACACCCTGCTCGATTCCTTCTATCATCAGATTTGCTACCTGATGATCGCGTCTCATTTCCTGAACGAGCAGGGTTCCATCCTCATAGTGGCCGAAAGCGACGCGTTGCTGAATCAGATATCCTCGAAGGTGCAAGCGAACCGAAAAGCGGTTCGCCTGGATTCAAGGAGCATGTTCCTGCGTCGCTTAACTCTTGCGGGAAGAATTCTACGGAGCTGGGCAGCATACGGAGCTCGCTGCCTAGCAGCGTGGCGAGCGGCGCGGGCCACCAGGACAAAAGGGGCTTCCGTACCACCGATTGCAAGCGGCCCTACCGTGGTGATCCACACGTGGATTGATGAGAGTTATTTCGCTGCGACTGGGGCACCGAGCGACAGATACTTCACGGTCCTTCCGGACGAGCTGACCAAAAGAGGCTTTCGGGTATTTGTATTACCGTATCTTGCAAACATTAGCAGATCGCGCCGAGAGGCCTTCGCGTGGTTCCGCGCCTGCGATGGTCGTTATATCATTCCTGCGGACTTCTATGGCATAACTGACTATATCTGGTCAGCCCTGAAGACAATAGCGCAGGTGCGTCTTGCTAGGGAAGTGCCCCTTTTCCAGGGAATCGACCTGAAACTCTTGGCTAAGGAATTCTGTGCAAAGCAACTTTGCGACGCGTCCCTGGCTGATTTTATCGCTTACTACACTCTTGTGCGCAGATGGGAAAAATTGGGTTTCCGAATCGATCTCTTTGTTGACACATTTGAGAACATGGCATGCGAGAAACCGATAGTCATGGCCTTTCGTGAATTCATGCCAGAAACAGTGACGTGCGGCTATGTGCACTACTTGGTTGTGGCGGATTTGGAGCTCTCCATTTACACGACGAGCTTAGAGACTGCAAGTGGTGCCCCTCATCCGGACGTCATTGTGTGCAGTTCCCCCTACACTGCAAGATCGCTCAGCACTCAATGCGGGTTCCCGGCAAAAAAGATTCGGGTAGGACCATCATTGCGCTATCTCCATCTCGCAGAGGTTCAGGATGTTGAAGCGGTAGAACCGAACTCCGTCTTGGTCATACTGTCGCTGGTGGGGGCGGCGTCGGCTGAGCTCTTGGAAAAGCTTCTCCAGGCCTTTGGCCAAGATGAGGGCTTTCGTTTCTGGATCAAACCGCATCCTATGATG
>Ga0194126_10006600_pt1 | contig 16498 bp, 13 predicted proteins | sample TA2KigC150mmetaG_FD_148641 | JGI IMG/M metagenome (GOLD analysis project Ga0194126, IMG submission 148641) | Freshwater microbial communities from Lake Tanganyika, Tanzania - TA2015035 Kigoma Deep Cast 150m | ecosystem: Environmental > Aquatic > Freshwater > Lake | place: Tanzania: Lake... | reverse complement strand
ATGAAAGTCGCGGGGAGCCGGTACGGAAGGGCCGGGCTTACTTCTTCTTGTCGGCGGCCAGGACCCCGGCGGACATGAAGGCGCGGGGCGACATCTCCTGGACCCAGACGCGGATCGTTTCGAGCGGGGCGCCGATGGAATCGTGGACGGCGCCCGTGACGGCCGAGAGCAGGGCCTTCTTCTGCTCGTCGGTCCGGCCTTCGAGCAGATGGATCTCGATGAGCGGCATGGGCGGCTCCTTTCGCCCCCCATTCTATCAAAAACGGGCGTCCGGTTGACTTTGCCCCGGGCTTTTGGTAAACAGGTTAGCGAAGGCGGGCCAGAATGATCATCACGACACGCGACACCGACGACGTCGTCATCTTCGACATCACGGGAGAGATCCGGCGCTCCGACAACATGGAGACGACGCTCCACCACCTGGTGAAAACCCATCTGGACAGGGGCAAGCGCAAGATCATGCTCAACCTGGAGAAGGTGGAGTTCATCGACAGCTTCGGGGTGGGGGAGATCCTCGCCAGCTACATCTCGACCCAGAACCTGGGCGGGCGATTCAAGCTGTTCAACATCTCCAAGAAGCTGCTCCTCATCTTCCAGATCACCATGCTGACCAAAGTCCTCGACATCTACGAGGACGAGGACTGCGCCCTGCGGAGTTTCGGACAAGCTTGATCGGGCCGGCGCTGACGGGAGAGGGCCATGTCTGACGGCCGTCTCAACGCGTTCCTGAACAGGTTCGCCGACGTCCGCGCGGCCGAGACCCGGGCCGCGACCTACCTGTTCACCTTCTTTTTCCTGACCACCTTCTCGTTCTACATCATCAAGCCGGTCAAAGAGAACTTCCTGATCGGGGTCACACCCGCCTGGTGGCCTTACGCGGACCTGGCGACGGCCCTCCTCATCGGCTTCGTCGTGGCCTTCAACGCCAGGCTCATCGACCATCTGCCCCGACGGGCCTACATGACGGGGACCATCCTCTTTTTCGTCTCCGCCCTGTTCGTGTTCTGGTATGTCTTCGACACCGGCCAGCAGCTGCTGGCCCGCACGCCCATGATCCACTCTTCGGCCGTTTACGGGGTCATCCCGTTCCAGGTCATCATCCGCGACATCTGGCCGTTGCCCGTGTTCGTCTTCTGCTTTTTTTCCGACGTCTTCATCGCCATGTCCGTCACCCAGTTCTGGATCGCGGTCAACGACACGTTCGACCCCTACCAGGCGAAAAGGCTGATCGGATTGTTCGTCTCGGGGGGCCTGCTGGGCGGGATCGCCGGCGCCCTCCTGACGTCCCTTCTCGTCCGCGTCGTCGGACCCGAGAACCTCCTGCTCTTCTGCCCCGGGATCCTCCTGCTCGTCCTGGCGACCGTCCATCTCCTCCACGGAGAGCAGAGGAAACTACGGGGAGGGTCCGAACCCCCTTCGCCCGGCCCCAAGGCCCGGGTCGGGTATCTGGAGAGCTTCGCGGCCGTCCGGAAGAACAAATACCTTCTCCTCCTGGCCGGTCTCCTGGCCTCGGCCATGGTCGCGGGATCGCTCATCAATTTCCAGTTCAAGATCGTGGTCAAGGATGTTTACGAGTACGATGTCGGCCGGACCTCGTTCCTGGGCAATTTTTACCTGGGGGTCCTCTTTCTCTCGACCGTTTTCCACTGGGCCGCGACGAGACGGGTGCTGAAGAACTTCGGCATCCGCCTGGCCCTCCTGGTCGCCCCGGTCTTTCTGCTCCTCGGATCGCTTTCGATCTTCCTTCTGCCGGCCGGTCTGTTCCTCGTCTGGGCCATCTTCGTCCGGGGAAGCGACAAGATCTTCGACAACACGGTCAGCCAGTCGGTCCGGGAGCTGCTCTACATCCCCGTTCCCGAAGACATCAAATACCGGGCCAAGATCTTCATCGACATGTTCGTCAACAAGTTCGCCGTCGGCCTCGGGGCCGGCCTCTTCCTGCTGCTCTTCCATGTCTCCCGGTTCGCTTACAAGCCGGCTTCCACCCAGGTCCGGGAGATCGGCTTCCTGGTCCTGGGCTTCATCGCCCTGTGGATCGTTCTGATCGTCGTCGTCTACGGGCTCTATCCGAGCGTCCTGAAGAAGGACCTGAACCGGAAATGGATCGACGCCAACAAGGCCGTGAAGGACAACGTCGATATGGATGTGACGGGTCGCGTCTTCGACGCCCTGGAGAGCCGGGACAGGAGCACGACCCTCTACATCATGAACATCTTCGATCTCATCCGCAAAGGCAGCCTGAGCCCCGAGCTCAAGGAGCTCCTCGGCTTCAAGCAGGACGAGCTCAGGGCCCGGTCGCTGGATTGCCTGCTCGACGTCGGCGGCGAGGTCTTTTTCCGGGGCTTCGAGGAGGCCATCGCCGACAAGGACTTCGAGGTCGAGGTCCGCAAGGTCTTCGCCTCGGACGATTACAAGGCGGTCATGGAGAAGCGTCTCGAGGGGATCGCCGGGTCGGAATCCGATATCGATCGCATGGAAGCGGCCAAGCTCGTGGGCATGATGGAGCCCACGCCCGAAGTCATGAGGACCCTCGGGCTCCTCCTGCGGGACCCGTCCTCTCAGGTCGTGACCTACGCCCTCGGCGGGGTCGCCGTCCACAGGCCCAGGGAGCACGTCCCCCTCGTCCTCCGCCACTTGGAAAGCCCGCTGACCCTTCAGGACGCCCAAACCGCCCTCGCGGCCTACGGCCCGGCCGTCGAGGACGTCTTGAAGGAAGCTCTCCAGGACCGGAACGGGCCCCCGGGCGCGCGCCGGGCCATCCCCGAGGTCCTGTCAAGGTTCGGGACACAGAGAAGCGCGGATATCCTCCTGGCCGAACTCGCCTGCCGCCAGGAGGACCTGGAAGCCGACATCGTCGAGGCCCTCTACAAGATCCGTGCCGTCCGTCCGGACGTCCGATTCAAGGCCGGCAAGGTCCGGCAGGAGATCCTGTTCCTGATCGAACGCAGCTATGAGATCTTTCTCGAGGAAGTCCTTCCGGGGATGGGGCGGCCCGGCGCCGATACCCGGGCCGAGGCCCTCCTGGACCTCAAGATCAAACGCGTCTTCGATCTGCTGACGCTCATCCATCCGGCCGAAGACATCGTCAAGGCCTACCAGAACATCCTCCAGGGCACGCGGAAGTCGGTCGACTATTCCCTGGAGCTGCTCGACAACCTCCTCGACCGGGACCTCAAATCGGCGCTCTTCCCGCTCATCGAGGACCTGCCCCCCGCGGAACGGGCCGCCCGGCTGAGGAAAGCCATCCCGGGTCTCGGACAGACCTCCGTTCGCTCGAGGTTGAAATGAGCTCTGCGGTGGACTACAATGAAACAGGAAAGGCCGCCCATGCCTGATCTCCACGTGTATCCGAAAACGGGGGACCCGTTCACCCTGCCCCTCGGCGCCCGGAAGATCTGCATCGGCCGCGCGGCGACCAACGACCTGGTCCTCTCCGATCACTTCAGCTCCGGCTGTCACGCCTCCATCTTCCAGACCGAGAAGGGCTTCACCCTCCTCGACCACGGCAGCAAGAACGGCACGTTCGTCAACGGCCGGCGGGTGACCGGGGAGATCATGCTCGCCCGGGGGGACGAGATCCTCATCGGCTCGACGAAGATCTATTTCGACCGGGAGTTCCAGAGCAGTTTCGAGATCGTGCAGGACACGACCTCCGCCCAGGGATCGAACACGATCGTCCAGGTCAAGGACATCCTGAAGAAGCCGCCCTCGATCGGAAGCTTCAAGACGCCCGGCGGAGGGCTCGACCTGGAGCGCCTCCAGCAGGACCAGAAGATGGTCGCGGTCATGGGAGAGGTCAGCCAGGCCCTCATCTATCACATGCCCCTCGACAAGCTCCTCAACCACATCATGGACGTGCTCATCCAGTACCTGCCCATGGACCGGGGGGTTCTCATGCTCAAGGACCCGGCGAACGAACAGCTCGTCCCCAAGGTCGTCCGCGTCCAGAGCAGCGTCTTGAGGACCCAGAACATCGCCGTCAGCGAGACCATCCTCCGGACGGCCCTCGAGAAGAACTCGGCCATCCTCATCTCCGACATCCTGGCCGACGAGAGATTCGGGGGACAGGCCAGCGTCATCCAGGCCCAGATCCATTCGGCCATGTGCATCCCTCTCTGGAACAACATGGAGATCATCGGCCTCATCTACGCCGACCGGGCCTCCCTCGTCGAGCAGTTCACACAGGAGGACCTGCGTCTCCTGACCCTGCTGGCCAACCTGGCCGCGGTCAAGATCGAGAACGCCCGTCTCTACGAGGATTCCCTCAAAATGGTCCAGATGGAGAGGGAGCTGACGATGGCCGTCGAGATCCAGAAGAACTTCCTGCCCAAGACGGACCCGTCGTTCGAGCCCTACGACATCTCCGGAAGCATGCGGGCCTGCCACCATGTCGGCGGCGACTACTACGATTACCTGCCGATCGACGCCGACCGGCTGGGGATCGTCGTCGCCGACGTCTCCGGCACGGGGGTCAGCGCCGCGCTGTTCATGGCCTCGCTGAGGGGAGCCCTCAACGAGAAATTCCCGGTCACCCTCAATCTGGGGGAGCTGACGGCCAAGCTCAACGACTACGTCCACTCGAGCTCGGACAGCCACATTTTCATCTCCTTTTTCCTCGGCGTCGTGGACCGGGGGAAACATGAGCTGACCTATGTCAACGCCGGGCACAACCCGCCTCTGCACTTGGACGGCCGGGGCCTGGTCCGCCGGCTGGAGAGCACGGGCCTGTGCTTAGGCATGCTCGGCTCGCAGACCTACGAGGAAAGGACGGTGCCGTTCGCGCCCGGCGACATTCTCTGCCTCTACACGGACGGCATCGTCGAAGGCCGGACGAAGGACAAGGAGCTGTTCGGTGAGGAGCGGCTGGCCGATGCCCTGCGGGCCGGCTCGGCGCTCCCGGCCGGCGCGATCATGGAGAGGGTCTACGAGGCCGCCTTCGACTTCACGGGGTGCGCCGAGGCCGGCGACGACATGACCCTCGTCGTGGTCAAGAGGAAGGCGTGAGAGCCGAGAAAGGGGCGGCCCGATGGCCCAGATAGACGTGCGGGAGCTGACCGTCCGGGCCGACCTCGAGGAGGTCGATCGCGTCCGCGGCTTCCTCCGCGATTTCCTTCTCGGCCTGCCGGTCGGCGATCACGATATCCTGCCGATCGAGCTCTCGCTCCACGAGATCTGCGTCAACATCGTGATGTACGCCTATCCCGCGGGCGCGGCGGGCAGCCTCTCGGTCCGGCTCTGGCGCTGCGGCGCAAGCGCCTGCATCGAGGTCCGCGACCGCGGCGTGCCGTTCGACCCGGCCAGCAAGCCGGACCCCGACCTCCTGGCCAAGGTCCGGCGCGGCCAGGGCGGGGGCCTCGGGGTCTATCTCTTCAAGACGCTGATGGACGGCTTCACCTACCGGAGGGAAGACGGGCAGAACATCCTGACGATCTTCAAGAAGCTGCCGGCGGAGCCGCCGGCGGCTCAGTAGAGGACCTTGTCCTCCCCGTTGATGGCGATGAGCTTGTCGACCTCTTTGAGGATCAGGTCCCTCCGGAGGATAACGGACTGGATCTCGTCCGGCGTCAGGTATTCTCCCACGGCCGCTTGGACGGCGTCGAAATCCAGGGTCTTGAGCTTTTCCACGAGCGCTCGCGGGAGCTCGCTCATGAGCTTGGGGCCTTCGCGGTGCCTCTCCGAGTAGATAAGGCTCTTGGTGAACTTCCCCGAGCTCCGGAACGAGCGGGAATGGTCGATGAGGATCATGCGCCAATCGGAGGTGATCAGGATCTGGTTCTGATGCCGGTCCTCGTTGGCGATGAGGTTGTCCCAGAACCTCTGCAGGTACAGGGCCCGGTTCCAGTAGCCGATCCGGTAAGGCGGGAGCTTGAGGTTCTTCTTCTCCCTCTCGCGGGCCGTGATGGTGTCCTCGATCCAGAGCTGGCAGGATCCCCGCTCATTCCGGAAGCGGCGTTCGACCGTGGGAGGGACCATGTGGAGCCCGAGGAGCTTGTCCAGGAGGTAGGCGGCGATCTCGTAGTTCCAGCCTTCCCAGAACCCCCCCATCCGGCCCTGGGCGTTCTTCCACAGGGCCCGGCCGGTCAGTTCGTCCTTTTTCAGGTTCAGGACCCAGGGCCGGGTGACGGCCAGGGAGCCCTGCATCTGCTCGCTCTTCAGGACCTCGGCGGTCCTCAGGAAGTCCTCCCACTTCTCCCGCCCGGCGAGCTCCTCGGCCGTGAACTGGGCAGCCTCGGCCGTCGACGCGGGAGCGTCGGATTCCGGCCCAAGGCACGAAGCCTGGGACAAGGACGCGGAGGTCAGGCCGCCGATGATGACGGCCGCTGACAGCGCGATGAGAACGGCGGTGCTCTTCATTCTTGCCTCCCTCGCTGATCCGGTCGATGGCTCGGCCATCGGATATCCTCCAGAGGCCTTCAGTACAGGACGGAGGCCTCGCCTTGTTCGCGGACCATCTCGCCGACCTCTTCGAGAAGAAGGTCCCGCCGGGCGAGGACCGCCCGGATCTCCTTGTCCGTGAGGTATTCGCCCACGGCGGCTTTGACCGATTCGAACGACAGAGCCGAGGCCTTTTCAAGGAACCAGCGGGGCAGGCGCTTGAACAGAAAGGGGTTCCCTTGTTGGGTCATCTTCAGACCCCTCTTGCCGAACATCAGCTTCTCCGTGAATTCCCGGGTCGAGCGGAACGAGCGCGAATGGTCGATGAGGACCATCCGCCAGTCCTCGGTGTAGAGGATGTTCTGCTGGGTCCGGTCCTCGTTGGCGATGAGGCTGTCCCAGGCGCGGGTCAGCCAATTCATTTTTTGGGTGTGGTCCTGGGCCGAGTCGGGGATGCGGATGCGGTGATCGAAGAGATCTTCCAGGCTGTACTTGCTCTCGGCCCAGAGGATGAGGGCCCCGGGCCGGCCTTGGAAATCCCGTTCCACGGCGGGCGGGACCATGTTCATGCCGATGAGCATGTCCAGCCGGTAGGCGGCGATCTCGTACCGCCAGCCCTCCAGGACGCCCAGCGGGCTGCCGCTCGGGTCCTTCCAGACGGCCGCCGACTCCCGATCGCCTTTCTTGAGGAACAGCTTGAAGGGCCTCGTCACGCCTTTCCCGAGCTGCTCGTAGCGGACGATCTCGGCCGTCCTCAATAGCTCTTCCTGAGCCTCCCTCCGGGCGAGCTCGTCGGGCGTGAACTGACCAAAGAGAACCGCGCAGACGGCCCCGAAAGGGAGTAATAACAGCATCTTAAAGAACCGGCGTTCCAACCGATGTCCCTCCACCGTCGCCGATGGGCCCATCATAGGCCGGGGCCCGGCGAAAATCAAGTCCCGGACGGGTCCTTGACGGCCCTCTGCTTCCGGTATTCCCGGATGACCAAATAGGTCAGGAAGATCCATAGGACGCCCATGGCGACGTTCAGGACGGCGTATCCCTCGACCTTGGCGGCCAGGTAGGTCGTGCCCAGGAAGATGGCCAAGGCCGACAGCGTATCCCCGCCGCGGTGGAAGAACGTGTCGATGGCCGCTTTGGCCTTGTATTTCTCCTCCCGGCTCGTGACCAGGAAGAGGGCCCCCTTGGTCGTGTTCATCAGGGAATAATCCATCCCGTTCTCGGTCGATTTGACCCACTTGAGAAGGGCCAACGTGGCCCCGAAGGTGATCAGGCTGTAGCCGAACAGGGCGATGACGGGCAGGAAGAGGAGCGCGCCCCGGATGCCGACCCATTTGTAGATCCGGGAGACCAGTAACAGCTGGATGACGATCGTCAGGACGCCGGTCAGGAATTGATAGTCGGCGAAGAAGTTGTTGACGATCTGCTCCTTGCTCATCGCCAGGGCTTCACCCGAGGCGAGGGCCTTGTCGGCCAGGTTGGAGATGACCCGGGCGATCATGTACTCGCCGTTGGCGTTGACGAAGTTATAGACGCCGATGACCAGGGCGACGAAGAGAAGGTAGCGGCTCTTGAAGACCAGGCGGAACCCGCCGCCCCGCTTGAGGGGCTGTTCCTGGGCTTTCCTGTGGGCCTCGAGGGCCGGCGAAGGGGCGCCCGGGGCGGCCGCCGCCCCCGCGGCTCTGCGGATCTCCTGGTTGTGGATGATGACGGCCAGGACGATGCAGACGACCAGGATCCCCGCCGCGACCGACAACAGATTGTAGAGCCCCAGCGGCCCGGACAGCCAGAGGTTGATCTTTGAACCGATGGGGGCGCCCAGCGTGCCGCCCAGCCAGACGAGGGGGAAGACCCGCTTGCCGATGTCCTCGACGTAAAGGTCGTTGGCGAAACCCCAGAACTGGGCGACGACCATGAGATTGAATATGCCGATCCAGATGTAGAAAACGATGCCGATGGAAGCCATGGACTCGCGGCTCCCCCCGCCCGCGGCGAGGAGGACGTTGAAGAGGACGAGATTGGAAACGAAGAAGAGCGTGACCCAGGTGATCAGGACATGGCGGGCGACCCGGGAGGACAGCCGGCTGAAGGCTTTGACGACGAAGATGAGGAGGATGGCCTGAGCGGCGCCCATGTAACTCTTGAACTCGGGCGTCTTGGCCGTCACGATGAGAGCGTCGCGGATGGGCTTGATGATGTAATAGGCCATCAGGATGAGGAAGATGTTGGACCCGAGCAGGAGCGCCTTGGCCGCTTCTCCCCGGCGGACGTCGGCGAACAGCCTGAGGACGCGGTAGCCTATCCCATCCGGGCGGGCGTCCGGGGACGGGACCGGCGGCGGACGGCGATCGACCATGGTGACCCTCCCTGCCGGGCGATCAGATCAGGACGTTGACCTCCCCGCGGATCTGGATGAGCTTCTCGATGATCCGGACGATGACCCCGCGGCGGGAATGGAGAGCTTCGATCTCTTCGCCGCTGAGGTAGGGCGAAAGGAGCCCGGCGACCTTCTTTTCGTCCCAATTCAGCAGCTTTTCGTAGAGCTTTCGCGAGCATTTCCGGATCTCGCACCCGCTCGGCAGGCTTTTCCGGGGCTCGAAGGCCTGCGAGAAATCGACGCGAAGGACGGCCTGGTCCTCGCGGCGGATGAAAACGTCCTGGTCGTTGTCGCACTTGTCGTGGACGAGCATCTCGAACAGGCGCAGGTTCTCCCGGTCGCGTTCGAAGACCTCGGGATCGCCCGGGATGAGCTTCCGCTCCTTCATTTCGTATTCGGTGACGGCGTTCTCGACGAAGGCCTGCAGGGAGCCGGGAAGGCCTTCGATCTCCCTTTTGACGACGGGCGGGACGAACGACAGGCCGAGGTGTCTCGACAAGGCGTAGGCGGCGAGTTCGTAGTGGTAGCTGTCGGGGAGCGGGTGGGGCCTCCGCCGGTCGATGTACTTGAAGATCGCCCGCCGGGTCACGCCGTCCTTTTCGAGGGTCACCCGCCAGGGTTCCGTCCGGCCGGCGGCGGTCGAGGGGTGGGCCTTGGCGACAGCCGTCCGGAGATACTCTTCGAGGGCCTTGGAGGACGCAGGCTCGCTCGGGACGACGACTTGAGAGGCCCTCCGGGCGGCGACTTCCTCCGTCTCCCCCCACAGCGAGAACTCGCCGCGCTCGTAGATCAGGGCCGTGGGCATGCCTCCGTAGGCCTCGGCGATCCCCGTGTCGATGATGAAGACCCGGCCCTGGAAACGGCTGACGTTGGCCAGCGAGACGATCGGGCTGGCCCCGTTGAACGGCTGGGAGTAATTGTGCCCGACGACGATGGCCCGGGCCCCGAGGTTGGCCAGGACGCGGTCGATCTCGGCCTCGGCGGCCGCGTCATTCTTGGTGGCCAGCCCCCGGAACCAGAGCGGGCTGTCGTCGGAATAGACGATCCTGGGCTTGAAGGCCTTGGCGGTTGGCCGCGGGTTCTTCATCATGCCCCGGAAGACGTCCAGTTCCGCCCTGACGACGGTGTTGATCTCCCGGAGGGGCCACTTCGAGAAGGCCTCGCTGATCCCGCCATGGGTGTAGATGACGTCGTTGATCTTGATGACCGTGTTCTTCCCGGTGATCCACTTCCCGTAGGTCTCGTTGAAATGGTTGACGTAGGCCCGGCGGGCTTCGGGGTCTTCCCGGCTTATCCGCTGCCAGTAGGCGCGGAGCCGATCGTCCGTGCCGAGGTCCAGCCCGCCGGCTTCGGCCTGGCGGCGCCGGTCGCGCGGCAGCGAGGCGATGTAGGCCTTTTCGCGGACCTTGCGGACGTCGTCCGGCAGGAAGGAGACGAACTGCTCGGGAGTGATGTACTGGGGATAGTCCAGGGCGATGCCGGTGATGTTCATCTCCTCGTGGTTGCCGATGAGGAAGTGGAGCATGCCGCCGGCCGTCTCGGCCTCCTTCTCGAGCCGCATGAGAAGGTCGAAGATCTTCTTGGCGTCCGGCCCGCGGTCCAGGACGTCCCCGAGCTGGACGAGGTGGGTCTTGCCGGCCGCCCAGCGGAGGTCGCTGTCGGCGACGGCGACTTCCGGGTGGGTCAGGATGAAAACGAAGCGGTCGTAGTCGCCGTGGAGATCGCCGACCGCGACGGTCCGCTCGACGCCGGTCCACGAATAGGGGATGTCGGCGGCAGGGGAGGAGAGGGGCGCGAAAAGAAAGAGGAAGGCGAAGGGAAGGGCTAACCTTGTCAAAGCTCGCCAGGCCCCCCCGCGGAACCGGCCGTTGCTTTTCATGGCCATGCATAACCTTTATACCCGATTTTCAGAGCATTTTCAATGACCCGGAGAAGCCCGCTCGAGGGGAGCTGGTGTTGACTCCGCCGGCGGGCTCTTGATATCCTGAGCCTCGCCGGGGCGGGCGTCGAAAGGACGGTGAAAGATGCGTAAGCCGGTCATAAGATCGACGGCCGTCCTGGGCGTGATGGCCCTTCTTCTCGGGGCCTGGGGCTGCGGAGGCGGCCAACGGCCCGGTGCTTCCATGGGTCTCTCCTTGGGGGTCAAGACCGGCGCCGAGATCTTTCTGGAGAGATATGTCGGGCTCGTCCGGGGGAAGCGGGTCGGGCTGATCACCAACCCGACCGGGCTGGACAGCCGCCTGAGGTCCACGGCGGACCTCTTTGCGGACCACCCCGGGGTCGACCTGGCCGCTCTCTACGGACCCGAACACGGGGTCCGGGGCAACGCCCAGGCCGGCGAATACGTGCCGTTCTATATCGATGACAAGTACGGCGTGCCGGTCTTCAGCCTCTACGGACAATCCCTCAAGCCCCCTCCCGGAATGCTCAAGGACATCGACGAGTACATGCGGTCGTTCGACACCGAGGTCGCCGGGAAGGTCCCCGAAGAGGCCATGGTCGAGGGGATCGACGTCCTGGTCTTCGACGTCCAGGACGTGGGGACGCGGGTCTACACGTACATCGCGACCATGGCCTACGCCATGCAGGCCGCGGCCGAGAGCGGCATCGAGGTCATCGTTCTGGACCGGCCGAACCCCATCAACGGCGTGGACATGGAGGGCCCGGTCCTCGAGTATCCCGCGTTCAGCTCGTTCGTCGGGCTCTATCCCGTCCCCGAGCGTTTCGGCATGACCATGGGCGAGCTGGCCCTGCTGTTCAACGACACGTTCCTGGAAAAGAAGGCCCGGTTGACGGTCGTGGCCATGGAGGGCTGGAAGAGGCCGATGTGGTTCGACGAGACGGGCCTGCCCTGGGTCATCCCTTCGCCCAACATGCCGACCCTCGACACGGCCACGGTCTATCCGGGCCAGGTCTATTTCGAGGGGACCAACGTGTCGGAAGGGCGGGGGACGACCAGGCCGTTCGAGCTGTTCGGCGCCCCGTGGGTCGACGGCTACGAGCTGGCCCGGAGGCTGAACGGGCTCGGCCTGGCCGGGGTGACCTTCCGGGAGGCCTGGTTCACGCCCGTGTTCTCCAAATTCGCGGGGCAGCTCTGCGGCGGCTGCCAGGTCCACGTCACGGACCGGAAGGCCTTCCGGTCCTTCGCCACCGCGCTTCATGCCCTCAAGACGGTCCGCGACATGTACCCGGACAAGTTCGAGTTCCACGCGGGTTACTTCGACAAGATCATGGGCACCGGCAAGGTCCGCCTGGCGCTCGAGGCGGGGGAGGGGGTCGAGACGATCCTCGACGGCCTCGAGCCCGGGCTGGCGGCCTTCGCCGAGCTCCGCCGCCCCTACCTTTTATACTAGGGGTCAAATCTCCACTTATTAAAGAATCGAGATCCCGCGCCTCACCGGAAGAAATTTTAATGAGTGGAGATTTGACCCCTTCTTACCTTTGCCATAGAATAAGCTTTCCCCTTCACGGAACCGACGCCGACAAGGAGAGCGACGCGATGGCGAACAAGACCCTTCCCTACGCCCTGGCCAATCCGTTGTCCCTGATCCTCGACAAGCCCGCCGCCGATTTCACCCGGGCCGACCTGCTCAAGATCGTCGAGACCAAGAAGATCGAGCGCGTCACCTTCCACTATACCGCGGTCGACGGCAAGCTCAAGGAGCTCAAGGTCCCGGCCGCCGGCCGCTCCCAGGTGGAGGCCATCCTGGCCGAGGGCGAACGGGCCGACGGCTCTTCGCTCTTCAAGGGCATGGTCGACATGGCCCTCTCGGACCTCTACATCGTGCCCCAGTACCGGACGGCCTTCTTCAATCCGTTCGACGAGGGCAGCCTGGACTTCGTCTGCCGCTATCTCACGAAGGACGGCGAGCTCGCCCCGTTCACCCCCGACAACATCCTGGCCCGGGCCGCGGCGATGTTCCGCCGGGCGACCGGCCTCGAGCTCAACGCCCTGGGCGAGCTGGAGTTCTTCCTGCTCCTCGAGTCCTCCGCCAAGATGTATCCGGCCGAGCCCCAGCGGGGCTATCACGGCTCGTCGCCCTTCATCCGGGGAGGCCCCATCCTCGACGAAATGGTCGCCCACATCACGCGCATCACCGGAGCCGTGAAGTACGCCCACAGCGAGGTCGGCCTGATCGAGAGCTTGAAAAGCGACCTCGACGAGATCCAGGGCCGGCGGGCCGAGCAGATGGAGGTCGAGTACCTGCCCAAGCCCATCGAGCAGATGGCCGACGACCTGGTCATCGGACGCTGGATCATCCGCAATACGGCTTACCGTCATGGCGCGATCGCCACCTTCGCCCCCAAGCTCGAGGAGGGAGTCGCCGGCAGCGGCCTCCACTTCCACCTGGAATTCGCCAAGGACGGCCAAAGCGTCATGACCGGCCCCGACGGCAAGCTCTCCGGCGACGCCCGCAAGCTCATCGGCGGCCTCTGCGAATACGCCGACTCCCTGACGGCCTTCGGCAACACGGTCTCCTCCGCCTACCTCCGCCTGGTCCCCAACCAGGAGGCTCCGACCCGCATCTGCTGGAGCGACCTCAACCGCAGCGCCCTGATCCGCGTCCCGCTCGGCTGGCACGGCGTCGGGAACCTGGCCCGCAAGGTCAACCCCCAGGAGACCGAAGAGTTCGTCGATCCGCGCGGCGGCCGCCAGACCGTCGAGATCCGCAGCCCCGACGGCAGCGCCAACATCCATCTGACGCTGGCCGGCATCTGCATGGCCGCCAACTGGGCCTTCTCCGCCGACCCGTCCCTCCACAAGGACCACGGACCGCTCGACCTCGCCGAGCGGCTGTACGTCAAAGGCAACATTTTCGCCGACAAGGAGCTCCTGAAGCGCCTGCCCAACCTGCCCGCGAGCTGCGTCGAATCGAGCCGCCTCCTCCTCAAGAAGCGCGGTCTCTACGAGCGCGACGGGGTCTTCCCGCCGGGCGTCATCGACTACGTCGTCCGGATGCTGCAGGCCGAGAACGACGAAGGCATGAACAAGCAGCTCGCGAACCTGCCGGCCCACGACCGCCTCCACGAGATCCGCAAGATCATGCACAAGGACCTCCACAAGCATTGAGGCCCGAGCCCATGACCCCGCTCGAGCGCTGGCTGGCCGTCCTCGGACGGCGCAAGCCCGACCGCGTGCCCATGGACTACTGGGGGACGGAAGAGGCCACCCGGAACCTCATGCGCCATCTCGGCTGCCGGACCCGGCGCGAGATGCTCCGCAAGCTCCGCGTCGACTATGAAGTGAGGCTCCGTCCGCGCTACGTCGGCCCCAAGCTCCCCCGGATGACGGACGAGTTCGGCCGCCGGTTCCGGAAGGTCGATTACGGGACGGGCTCCTACCGGGAGTGCGTCCATTTCCCTCTGGCGGAGTTCCGCTCCGTGGCCGAGATCGAGCGCGGTTATGTCTGGCCGAGCCCCGATTGGTGGGACTATTCGGGCCTCGCCGCCCGGCTCCGCGGCCACGAGGACCATCCCATCCGCGGCGGCGGGTCGGAACCCTTCCTCATCTACAAGGAGCTTCGCGGCCAGGAGCAGGCCTTCGTCGACCTCATCGAGAGCCCGGAGATCGCCCGCTACTGCCTGGGCAAGCTGTTCGACCTGGCTTATGAGGACACGGTCCGGACCTTCGAGCGCCTCCCCGGCCGGGTCCACATCTCCTACATCGCCGAGGACATGGGCGGCCAGACCGACCTGATGATCTCGGTCCGCCACATCCGCGAGTTCCTCCTGCCCGGCATGAAGCGGATGATCGACCTGGTCCACTCGGCGGGGGCCTACGTCTTCCACCACAACGACGGAAGCTGTTGGCGCATCATCCCCGACATGATCGAGCTCGGCATCGACCTCCTCAACCCTCTCCAATGGCGCTGCCCGGGCATGGAGCGGGAGCGGCTCAAGAAGGAATTCGGCGCCAAGGTCGTCCTCCACGGCGGGATGGACAACCAGTACACGCTGCCCTTCGGGACGGTCGAGGATGTCCGCCGCGAGGTCGAGGACAACCTGCGCATCTTGGGCGAGGGGGGCGGCTACATCCTGGCCCCCTGCCACAACATCCAGGCCAACACCCCCCCCGAGAACGTCGTGGCCATGTACCAAGCCGCCCTCGAGATGGGGCGGACCTAGGCTTTCGGCGGCCGCCGGTCGGATCGTTTCGCCGGCCGTCAGCCCCCCGCTCGGCGGGCCTTGAACTCGGGGACGAGCCGTTTCCACAGGGAATTGAAGCGCTTCTGAAGCTCGGCGTAGGTCCCCGCGTTGGCCGGGTCGGGCTCGGCGGCCAGCTTGCCGAGGGCGACTCGCTCGTCCGTGATCTCTGCGATCGTCACTGTCTCGTCCTTCTCCCGCAGGAAGCACCAGATCGACTGGAGGGCCGCCCCGAATGCGGCCGCCTCCTGTTCCTGGAGCGTCACGACCGGCGCGCCCAGGACGTCGGCCGCGATCCGCAGCCAGAGCCGGCTCTTGGCGCCGCCGCCCGTGGCCCGGATCTGGCCGGGCTCGAGCCCGAGCTCGCGCATTCGGGCCACCCCGTATCCCAGGTTAAGGATAGCGCCTTCCATGACGGCCCGGGCGATGGAAGCCCTGTCGAAACTTCCGCGGTCGAGCCCGAAGAGGACGGCGCTCGCGAAAGGCAGCGCCGGAACGCGCTCGCCGTCGACGAACGGCAGGAAAAGGAGCCCGCCGGCCCCAACGGGGGCCGACCGGGCCAGGGCCTCGAGACGGGCGTTGTCGATCTTGAACAGGGCCTTGACGAGCTCGGTCGTGTTGGTGACGTTCATCGTGCAGAGGAGCGGCAGCCAGCCGCCCGTGCTGTCGCAGAAGGCGGCGATCTCGCCCCGGGGATCGACGAATGGCTTTGCTGAATACGAATAGACCGTGCCCGAAGTCCCCAGACTCAGGGAGAAGACGCCGGGCTTGACGTTGCCGCTGCCGACGGCGCCCATCATGTTGTCGCCGCCTCCCGCGGAGACGAGGACCTTGCCGAAGCCGAAGCGGGCGGCGACGCTCTTCTTGATCAGGCCCACCGGCTGGGCCGGGGGACTGAGGCGCGGCAGCTTGACGGCCAGGCTGGGGTCGACGGCCCGAACGGCTTCCGGGCTCCACCGGCGCCGGCGGATGTCCATCAGCCCGGTCCCCGACGCGTCGCCGTACTCCATATGGATGCGGCCGGTCAAGTGATAGTTCAGGTAGTTGTGGGGCAAGAGCACGGCCGCCAGCTTCGCGTAGTTCTCGGGCTCGTGGCGCTTGAGCCAGAGGACCTTAGAGATCGTGTAGCCGACAGCCGGGGCGATGCCGAGCTTGCGGATCCAGCCCTTCTTGCCGCCGAGCCGGGCAAGGAGCTCTTCGGTCTCCTCGATGGTCGAGGTATCGTTCCAGAGCTTGGCTGGCCGGATGGGCCGGCCCTTGCCGTCGAGCGGAACGAAGCCGTGCTGCTGACCCGAGACCCCTAGGGAAACAACGCGCTTAGGTTCGATCCGGGACGCCCGGAGGGCCGCGGTCAGGGCCTTTTCCATGGCCCGGGCCCAGGTCGCCGGGTCCTGCTCGCTGGCCCCCGGTCCCAAGCCAGGGATCATTTCGTGCGGGGCGTACCCACGGCCGGCGACGCGCCCCGAATCGAGATCGACGACCAGGACCTTCGTCCCTTGGGTGCCGGAATCGACGCCGACGGCGTATCTCGCGCTCTTCGCCCGCGACGGTTTTTTTTCCATGGGCCCGCCTTTCTCTCGATGGACACGCTGTGAAGGTCGG
>Ga0194126_10006596_pt1 | contig 16501 bp, 12 predicted proteins | sample TA2KigC150mmetaG_FD_148641 | JGI IMG/M metagenome (GOLD analysis project Ga0194126, IMG submission 148641) | Freshwater microbial communities from Lake Tanganyika, Tanzania - TA2015035 Kigoma Deep Cast 150m | ecosystem: Environmental > Aquatic > Freshwater > Lake | place: Tanzania: Lake... | reverse complement strand
GCGCCGGGCGGCTGGAGCCACACACGCTCTGCCTGGGCTGCGGCGCAGTTGCGCCGGCTGAAGGCGGCGGGCGCCAATGCAACTGCCGGCCGACGACCCCAAGGGTGCCCTTGCAGAAGGTATGGGTGGACGAACCGGTGGCTGCGGATGGCGCCACCGCAGCAAGACGATCCAGACGTGAGGCCGGCATCCTGAGCTACTGCGTGGGGTGCGGTGCTCGCAATCCCAACGGCGTCGTGTACCGGTTCCTCACCGGCCAGGATGCGCCCGTCAGTGTGCTGGCGACCTCCCTCTATCAGCTCGTGCCGCCGGAACGGGGCGATCAGGCGGCCGAGCTGCCGGGCCACGGCCGCAAGCTACTGGTCTTCGCCGACAGCCGGCAGGACGCGGCCTTCTTCGCGCCCTATCTGGAACGCACCTACCAGCAGATCCTGCGCCGGCGCCTGATCCTGAAGATCCTCGTGGAAGATCCGGACGGCCGGACAGGCCGTCTGCGGCTGGACGACCTGGCGAGCCGCCTGGTGCGCCAGGCCGAGGCGGCCACCCTCTTCACCTCCGACCAGAGCTACGACGAGCGCACGCGGCTGGCGCGGCAGTGGCTGGCGCAAGAGTTCGTGGCGCTGGACTACCGCATCGGCCTGGAGGGGCTAGGGTTGCTCAACTACCGCCTGGTCCCGCCCGAGCGCTGGGCGCCGCCGTCAGCCTTGCTGTCCCCGCCGTGGAACCTGAGCCGGGACGAGGCATGGGATCTGCTGACGCTGTTGCTCAATACGCTGCGCCAGCAAGGAGCGGTGACCTTTCCGCCCAATGTTGACCCGCGCGACGAGGCTTTTACCCCGCGTAACGTGGAGTTGTTTGTCGGTGAAGTGGCTGACGACAGGCACGGCGTACTCGGTTGGATGCCCCGTCGCGGCAGCAACCGGCGGCTGGACTTCCTGACGCGCCTACTGCGACAGCGAAACGGCCTGACACCTGAGCAAGCGCGCCAGATCGCGCAGCAGACCCTCCAGGGCCTGTGGACCTACCTGACCGAGCCCAACTCGCGCTGGCGCGATCACCTGGTGGCCGAGTCGCGGCCGCAGGTCGGCATCGCTCGCCGCCTGAACTACCGCTTCTGGGAGTGGGCGCCCGTTCAGGAGATCGGCCAGGCGGTTTACCGGTGCGATCACTACTTCAACGTCTCCTACGTCAACCTGAACGACGTCTGCCCGTTCTACGGCTGCGACGGCCACCTGACGCGCGTGGGTGCCGGGGATGCCGCTTGGGATGACAACCATTACCGCCACCTGTATCAGTCCCTGGACCCCATCTCCGTCACTGCAGAAGAGCATACGGCCCAGTGGAAGCCTGAAGAGGCCGGCCGGGTGCAGGATCGCTTCGTCCGCGGCCAGATCAACGTGCTCAGTTGCTCGACCACCTTCGAGCTGGGCGTGGATGTGGGCGATCTCCAGGCGGTGCTGATGCGCAATGTGCCCCCGACCACGGCCAACTACATCCAACGGGCCGGCCGCGCCGGCCGTCGAACCGATTCCGTGGCGTTCGTGCTGACCTACGCCCAGCGCCGCTCGCATGACCTCACCCACTTCAACCAGCCGGAGAAAATGGTGGGCGGCCGCATCCTGCCGCCTGCCGTCACCATCAGCAATGAGAAGATCGTCCGGCGCCACGTTCACTCGGTCTTCCTGGCTGCGTTCCTGCGCTGGGCCAGGGACGAGCATAACCGCGAATTCGGAACCGCAGGCGCCTTCTTCGCGCCGGAGGACAACGCGCCTTCAGGACCTGACCTGTTGGCGGATTACCTCCGCTTGCGACCGGCTGCTCTCGAAGAGGCGCTCCTGCGGGTAGTCCCAGGGGACTTGCAGGACGCATTGGGGATCCTCGGTTGGGGCTGGCTGCCACAACTCACCACCGACGCGAGTACAGGCATCCTGGACCGGGCCGTCCAGGAAGTGAGCAACGACCTGGCGCTGTATGCTGACATGGAACAGGACGCGGTGCGCAACCGCCGCTACAGTCAGGCAGAGCATTTCCAGCGCGTAGCGAGGACAGTGCGCGACCGGGAGTTGCTGGGCTTTCTGGGCAGCCACAACGTGCTGCCCGCCTACGGCTTCCCCAGCGACGTCGTCGAGCTGCGCACAGGCCACATCCCCTCGATTCCCGAAGCGCGCCAGATCGAGCTGCAACGCGATCTCAAGATGGCGATCGCGGAGTACGCGCCCGGCGGGGAGGTCGTGGCAGCCAAGCGCATCTGGACGAGCGGCGGCCTCTACCGGATGCCGGGACGCGATTGGCAGACCATCCATTATGCAGTCTGCCCTGAATGCAGCCGCTTCCATCGCAGCACACAGGAGATCGCGGGGCCGTGCGTGGTCTGCGGCGCGAACCTGCACGGCCGGCGGCGGCAGTACGGGCAGTTCGTGATCCCTGAGTTCGGCTTCGTGGCCGCCCGCGAGCCACGCAACACGAGTGAAAGCCGACCGCAGCGGCTCTACGCCTCGCGCATTTACTTCACCGAGTACGCGCCCGAAGGGGACGAGCCGACCATGCTGGAACCCGTGCCGGAGTTGTCAGGCCCGGCGATCCGCACAGCGCGGCGCTACTCGCGCTACAGCAAACTGACCGTCGTGAATGGGGGCATTGCCGGCGACGGCTTTCGGATCTGCTCGATTTGCGGCTGGGGGACCCCAGCCGTGCCGACACCCGTTGGACGGCGCCCACGACGCGAGCCGCCCCATCAGAACCCGCGCACCGGGCGGGACTGCTCCGGCTTCATCGAGACCTACCATCTCGGCCACGAATTCCAGACCGACGTGTTGGAGCTGCGCTTCAACGGCGCGTTGGCGCCACCGGGCGATCTGAACCTGTGGCTCTCGACCCTGTATGCGCTCCTGGAAGGCGCCAGCGAGACGTTGGGCATCCCGCGCGATGATCTGGACGGCACGCTCTTCCCCTATGAGGGCGGGTCGCCGCCGGCGCTAGTATTGTTCGACAACGTGCCCGGCGGCGCGGGGCACGTGCGGCGCGTGGCGCAGCGGCTCCCGGAGATCGTCCGGGCGGCGCGGGACCGGGTGGAGCGCTGCGAGTGTGGCGCCGAGACCAGTTGCTACGAGTGCCTCCGCAACTTCTACAACCAGTGGTGCCATGATCAACTCCAACGCGGCCCGGCGCGTGACTTCCTGGCCGATGTTGTGCAGCAGAACGCGGCCGAGAGGCCGCAAGTCGAGAGGCCATAACCCGAAGGAGATTCGCTGTGGCCCGCATGTATCCTGCCCGGCCCAGGGTCGAAACCAAGAGCCAGGCGGAACTGAAGCTCTATCACGCCTTCCGGGAGGCGCTGCCCGACGACTACGTCGTCTTCCACAGTGTTGCCTGGCTGGCGTGCGACCCACGGAGCGGCGCGCAGGATGGCGAAGCTGACTTTGTCGTGGCTCACCCGGCGCGCGGGGTGCTGGTCCTCGAGGTCAAGAGAGGACGCATCACCTACGACGGCACAGCCGGCCGCTGGTACAGCAACGAGCACAGCATCCAGGACCCGTTCGAGCAGGCCCGGGGCAACAAGCACAGCCTGCTGGCCAAGCTCAAAGACCTGTCCTACTGGCGCAACCGCTGGCTGACCATCGGCCACGCGGTGGCCTTCCCCGACGTCGTGGTGAAGCGCGACCTCAGGCTGGACGCGCCGCAGGAGATCATCCTGGATGCCCGCGATCTGATGGCGCTGCGTTCCTGGCTGGATGCGGCGTTCGCGTACTACGCGGCGCGAGATGCGCAGGCAGGCGGTTCCGGCCAAGGGGGCGTTGACGAGCTGATCCGGCTGCTCAGCCCCTCGTGGGAGCTGCGTTCGCCGCTCGGGGTGGAGTTTGCGGGCGAGCGAGAAGCGATCATCCGGCTCACCGAGGAGCAGTTCAATCTGCTTGATTTCCTGAGTGACCATCGCCGCGTGGCGATCTCCGGCTGCGCCGGCTCCGGGAAAACAACACTGGCGGCAGAACAAGCACGGCGGCTGGGGCAACAGGGTTTTCACATCTTGCTCACCTGCTTCAACCGTCACCTGGCCGACTACCTGCGCAGCGATGAGACATTGCCGCGCAACGTAGATGTATCTCATTTCCACGGGCTGTGCATCAAGTCGGCGGATCGGGCGAGATTGGGTGCCAAGCTGCATCACGAGGAGGGCACCAAGACGTGGTATGAGCAGACGCTGCCCGACCTGCTGCTTGAGGCGGTGGACGCGACCGGGCCGCAATACGATGCGGTGGTCGTGGACGAAGGGCAGGACTTCCTGGCCCACTGGTGGGTGCCGCTTCTCTGTACGCTCAGGGACGGCGATCGCGGCATCCTGTACACCTTCTACGACGACAATCAGAATATCTACGGGACGGACGCTGAGTTGCCTGCCGGGCTGGAAGACTATACCCTCACGGTCAACTGCCGTAACACGCAGCACATCCACCGCACGTTTCTGCCCTTCTACCGGGCTAAGCGACTGCCATCGGCAAAGGGGCCGGAGGGCCGACAGCCGGAAGTGACTTTTTATGCTTCGGAGCAGGCGCTCAGACAAGAGCTGCGCAGTGCCCTGCACCGACTGGTATCCGAAGAAGACGTGCCGGCCGAGGACATCGTCGTGCTGACCCCGCGCGCACACGAAAAGAGCGTGCTCTGGCGTTGGCCGAACCTGGGCAACCTGCGGCTGACCGATCGCTGGCCGCCCGGACCCAACGAGATCTACGGCACAAGCGTCTATTTGTTCAAGGGCCTGGAAAGCCCGGTGGTGATCCTGGCCGAGGTCTATCCGTCTGCCCACCAGGACATGGAGGCGGTGCTCTACGTAGGCTGCTCGAGAGCTCGTCACCATCTAATTGTGCTGGCTGAGGATGGATTGCCCGCCGACATCCGCAGCCGCCTGCCTGGCAAGAAGGATCATTGAACATGGACGACCAACCCCGCCTGATCGCCGAAGAACATGCTGAATATGTGCAATTTCGCGAACGCGTCCTGAAGCGCATCGAGCAGGCGCAAGACGACGTGTGGAACTGGTTGCCGGAATGGCAGCAACTCCGTACACTGGTGCGAATGTGACAACCGTGAACTCGATCAAATCTCCAAGGCAAACTTCGTCCTCAGGCGACCGCGCCAGAATCCGCAAGCTGGCCGACATGCTCGCGGCGCTTCAGGATGGCAGCCAGCGCAACTTCTACGTCACCCGGTTGACCAGCATCAAAAGCCTTTGCCGGACGGGTGACGTCGCGATGCGCTTCGTTCTTTATCTGGCCGAGCGCACCCTGGCGCGGATGCAGGCGGCCGAACCGCCGCCGGACGTTGCATCCCTGGCGTTGGCGACCGCGGCTGTGACCGCGATGCGCCGCTACCTGGACGCGGCCACGCCGGAAGGCATGTCGGCCTTGCGTGCAAGCTTGACCCAGGTCTTCCAGGCGCAAAACGAAATCGTGCGCCCCATGCCGTGGAAAGCCCCGGTGCGGCTGATCCGCAGCAAAGACCTCCTGCTCATCGAGGACGCGCTGCGCTGCTTCGTAGCGAGCGACAACGTCGCGCAGGCCGGCGAGTGGGCCTACCAGGTCGCCCGCGTCTATGCTGAACGCTACAACCCGGCGCACGGGCCAGGCCTGCTGGTTGAGTCTGTTCCGTTCCTGGCGGATATCGTTCGGTTTTGGAAAGAGGATTCCGGAGACCAGATTCCCGAAACGCGCAGGGAGGTGTCTGATGCACGATAAGTCCACCGTTCAGCACATCCGTGAATCCGTCGAACACTGGCAAACCACCGACGTCCAACGCGCCGCGTCCCGTCTGTCCGAACGCCGCGACCCCTTCACCACCATCTCCGGCGCGGCGGTGGAGCGGCTCTACACCCCCGCGGACCTGGCTGACCTGGATTACGACCGCGACCTGGGCCTGCCCGGCCGCTATCCGTTCACGCGCGGGGTTCACCCCACCGGCTATCGCGGCCGGCTGTGGACCATGCGCATGTTCTCCGGTTTCGGCACGGCCGAGGAGACGAATGCGCGCTTCAAGTATCTGCTGGCGCAGGGGCAGACCGGCCTCTCGGTGGCGTTCGACATGCCGACCCTCTACGGCTACGACAGCGACGCGGCCGAGGCGCTGGGCGAGTTCGGCAAGTGCGGGGTGGCAATCTCGTCGCTGGCCGACATGGAGGCGCTGCTCGATGGGCTGCCGCTCGACCAGGTGACGACCTCCATGACGATCAACGGCCCGGCCGCGATCATCTGGGCCATGTACATCGCCGCGGCCGAACGCCGCGGCATCCCGCGGGCGGCGCTCGGCGGCACGATCCAGAACGACATTCTGAAGGAGTTCATCGCCCAGAAGGAGTTTCTCTTCCCGCCGGCGCCTTCGATGCGCCTGGTCACAGACACCATCGAGTTCGGCTCTCGCGAGTTGCCCAAGTGGAACACCATCAGCATTTCCGGCTACCACATCCGCGAGGCGGGCGCGACGGCCGGCCAGGAGTTGGCCTTCACCCTGGCCGATGGCTTCGCCTACGTCGAGGCGGCGCTGGCCCGTGGGCTGGCGATGGATGACTTCGCGCCGCGACTGTCCTTCTTCTTCAACGTCCACAACGAGTTCTTCGAGGAGGTCGCCAAGTTCCGCGCGGCGCGGCGCATCTGGGCGCGGGCGCTGCGCGAGAAGTACGGCGCCAAAGACCCTCGTTCCTGGATGCTCCGCACCCACGCGCAGACGTCGGGCGTCAGCCTGACCGCGCAGCAGCCGGAGGTGAACGTCGTCCGCGTGGCGTTGCAGGCGCTCGCGGCCGTGCTCGGCGGCACGCAGAGCCTGCACACGAACAGCATGGACGAGGCGCTGGCGCTCCCCTCGGAGAAGGCCGCCACCATCGCCCTGCGCACCCAGCAGGTGATCGCCGAGGAGAGCGGCGTGGCGAGCACGCTCGATCCGCTGGGCGGGTCGTTCTACGTCGAGGCGCTCACCGACCGCCTGGAGGCCGAAGCCAACGATTATTTCAGAAAGATCAACGCGCTGGGCGGAATGCTGCGCGCCATCGAGACTGGCTTCCCGCAGCGCGAGATCGCCGAGGCCGCGTTCCGTTATCAGCAGGAGATTGACACGCAGCAGCGCACCGTGGTCGGCGTCAACGACTACGTGGCCGACGAGCCGCTGACCATCCCGCTCCTGCAGATGGATCCCGAAGGTTACGAGCGCCAGCTCGCCCGCCTGCGCCGCGTGCGCGCCGGACGGGATAATGCCGCGGTCACCGCTTCCCTGGCTCGTCTGACCGATGCTGCACGCGACGGCAAGACCAATCTGATGCACCCGATCCTGGAGGCGGTCAACGCCTACGCCACACTGGGCGAGATCACCGGCGTCTTCCGACAAGTGTTTGGGGAGTATCAGGAGCCGGTGTTTTTTTGAGCACAAGTCACGTACCAGGTACTTCCGAGGTGTCTGGTACGTCTTGGCGACCCGGCGGTATCATGATACAATAGCCTCGTTTGGAGGTGAACCATGATCGAGTACGTGACAACCAATATCCGGTTGCCAAAAGCGATGCACGAGAAGCTCCGGCAAGTGGCGCTCGATGAAAACAAGAGCCTGGCTCGGATTGTCCGTGAAAGCCTGGCAGAGTATCTGATTTCGCCGCGCGTTGGCGACCGATCGAACGGTGGCGAAACGATGGATGATCCCCTGTTTCATATCACCGAGTTGACTCGTCCCGAAGACGTGAATTGGGGTGATCGTCCCACAGATACGTCGGTGCGCCATGACTACTATCTGTATGGTGCTGACCTGGATAAGGCGCCGGGCCGGGGGCACCGAGATGAATAGCCGTCCAGCCATCTTCGTGGATACCGGCCCCTGGATTGCCCTGATGGATCCGCGTGACCAGTGGCGAGGTGAGGCCGAACAGGAGATGGCGGCGCTCAATCGGCAACGACGAACCCTGGTCACGACCAATTGGGTGTTGGCAGAGGCTTACACCGGCCTGGTGGATCGCATCTCCCGGCCGACAATTGCTCGCCTGCGTGCGATGGTGTACGAAAGCTCGCTGATCAAGGTCGTGCGGATTGATGAGTTTGCCGAGATGGCGGCTTGGCGGAAGTTCCTGCGTTACGACGATAAAGACGTCAGCATGACCGACTGCACCAGTTTTGTGGTCATGGAACAGCTTGGACTCAGCACGGCTTTTACCTTCGATGAGCATTTTCAGCAGGTGAGCTTCTTGTCTCTGCCAGAGATAAGCAAGGAGTGACCCAAGCATGTCAGACCGCAAAATTCGCGTACTCGTCGCCAAGCCCGGCCTCGACGGGCACGACCGTGGGGCCAAGGTCGTCGCCCGCGCGCTGCGCGACGCCGGCATGGAGGTGATCTACACCGGCATCCGCCAGACGCCGGAGATGATCGCCGAGGCCGCGCTGCAAGAAGACGTGGACGTGGTGGGGCTGTCCATCCTTTCCGGCGCACACATGACCCTCTGTCCACGTGTGATGGAGCTGCTGCGCAGCCAGGGCATGGACGACGTGCTCGTGCTGGTGGGCGGCATCATCCCCACCCAGGATGTCGCGGCGCTCCAGGCGCTGGGCATCCACGGCGTCTTTGGACCAGGCACGAGCACGAGCGAGATCGTGGAGTTCATCCGGGCGCGGGCATAGGAACGCTGCGCCGCGGCGGATGAAACTCACCACGCGCCAGGCGCTGCGGAAGCGCCTGGCGCGTGGTGGGCGATTTTCAATGACCGCCACGGCTTGCCCGACCTGAAAGACTATCGGGGGGCGCAGGTAACCACCCACGGGCATGATCGCCCGATCGCGCCCGCAGCCGATGACCATGCCCCAAGGAGCATCACCAACCACGCCGCCGCTCGCCTCAGACTTTCCGCAGGAACAGACCTGGCGCATCCAACAGGTGGATGCGCCCAAGGTCTTCCACAACATGCGAGACCGCAGCCTCCGCCTGGATGCGGCCGGCCATCCTCACATCGTGTATGGGCAGGATCATCTCTACCATGCCTGGCACGATGGCAGCAGCTGGCGCATCGAGACCGTGGATACTGCCTGGGGTGTGGGCATGTACGCCTCGCTGGCGCTGGACGGGGCGGGATTTCCCCACATTGCCTACTACGATTGGAACAACTTCGACCTGAAGTATGCCCGCTGGACCGGGAGCGCCTGGGCCGTTCAAACCGTAGACAGCGCCGGAAGCGTGGGCAGGTTCACCCCACTGGCGCTGGGCGGGGCGAGCTACCCTCACATCAGCTACCACGACGGCAGCAGCTTTGATCTGAAGTATGCCCGGTGGACAGGCAGCGCGTGGGCCATCCAAGCCGTGAACAGCGCGGGGAGCGTGGGCGAGTACACCTCTCTGGCGCTGGATGGCAGCGACAACCCCCACATCAACTACCATGATCGCGCCAACAACGATCTGAAGTACGCTCGCTGGACAGGCAGCGCCTGGGCCATCCAAACCGTGGATAGCGCCGGCAGTGTAGGCAGCTACGCCTCGCTGGCGCTGGATGGGGCGGGCATCCCCCACATTGGCTACTACGACGGCGCCAACCTCAACCTGAAGTATGCGCGTTGGACCGGGAGCGCCTGGGCCATCCAGACTGTGGACAGCGCCGGGGATGTGGGCGCGTATCTGTCACTGGCCCTCGACGGCGCCGGCACGCCCACATCAGCTACTACGACCGCGGCAACGGCGACCTGAAATACGCCCGGCGAGGTCAGGCGGTGTCTCGCGTCTTCCTGCCCCTCATGCTGCGCCGCAACTGAGCGGTCACTGACCCCTCACCCCGCCAACCGCGCCGCCTCCACCGCCAGAATCCGCCGCAAGATCGCCGCGCTGCACGCATAGGTCGCATCCACGCCGAAGTAGCTCAGGCTTTTGCTCAACAGGCTCTGCCGCCGGCTGTAGGGGGTGTCTGATGCGTAGTGCAACAGGCCGATGTCGTAGGGTGCATTGATGAAGAGGTTGACGATCTCGTTGACCGGGTAACGCTGCGGATAGATGTCCTCGTAGATCGCGCTCAGATAGGGCCCCGCCTCCATCTCCAGGTCGGTGTAGCCTTCGCGATAGAAGACGCTCATGAACTCGCGGTTCTGCAAGAAGGTGCCGCGCACGGTCACAGCCTTCTGGTTGTCGAACACCGTACCATGAAGCAGATAGGGCGCGACGTGCTGAGCCAGGAAGCAGTTCTTGAACAGGAAGGTGTTGCGCGAGTGTTCGTCGTAGACCACGTTGGGGATCATCACATCGCCCACGCGGCCGCTGAGGGTGGCGGCCTTGCCCATGATGTAGACGCCCAATAGCTCGGCGCAACCGGAAGCCACCTGCGCAAGTAGATGGTACGCTGCGAAGCCCAACGGGTAGTCCACGTTCACGATCAGCGCGCGACTCTGCCTGAGCTTCTCCAGCCCCGACGTGCGCACGCGCGGATCCATCTGCGCGGGATCGAGCGCCTGCAGGTCAATGATTTGCGCGCTGATGTCGAGCGAGTGCGGTTCATCGAAGCGATGCACTCCGGCCGCGGGCTCGATCTCCACCATCGCACGGCGCCGGGCGTCGTCGGCCTGCAGGTAGAGCCGTTGGACGTAGTAGAGCAGGTTCGCCTGCGCATCGCTGAGTCCGCGGCCGGCATCCTCTGGCTCACCGCGCGCTACGCTCAGGCCGGCCGAGGCCGCCGCCAACCGCTGCCATTCTGCGGCCAGGCCCTCCGGGTTCTCCTGGATCACGAACTCGACCAGCGCGTCTCGCTGCGCCAGCGCATGGCCCGCGAGGAGATTGGGCAGGCTGTGCGGGTTGCTGGAGACGAGGTAGATGGGCCGAAACTCCAGATAGAGCGCATCGGCCGCACGCAGCAGATCGTCCCACCAGCTCTCCACGGCCCGCCGATAGTCGTTGAAGCCCTTTGCCAACGACGTGATGCGGATATCGAGCGGCCCTGCTGCGATGGCGCGGATGCGCTGATCCCAACGTGCGCCCCACAAGCGATAGAGCCGGCTCATATCCTCCACGCTGATGCCCAGGATCTCCCGCAGTTGCTCTGGCGTCCCGCTCGCCTGCGCGCGGCCCGCGGCCAGATCGTGCCCCAGTTGGGTGTTGACCAGGCGCCGGTGCAGCTTGTTCCATTCGATCTGATAGGCGGTCAACGAGGGGATCAGATCGTCAATATCTGAGACCGAGGAGACGAACGCCGCGAGGGTCTCCGCGCCATCGTACTGCATGCGCCGACGCCGCGCGGCCGCATCCACCCGCTGCCAGTGAGACACATCGCGCAGCCCCCCGCGCATGAAAACCTCCTCCGATTGGCCCATCACCACGCGGCGCACGCACTCCATACAATCAGGCAGGCGCAGCGCCGCGTACAGAAACGCGGACGCGTCGAAATCGGCTGCATCTGCGCCCAGGTGCAGGCTCGATCGCATCCCCTCGTGCGTCTCCTCGAGGGAGCGGATGCGGATATCGCCTGAGCTGCGCAGCAACGAGTAGTAGGTGCGGATGTAGAGCTCGATGCCCTCGCCGACGGTTTCGGGAACAGTACGGATCATGACCAACTCCTTTCGGCATCCGATCATATCACTCCGGCTCCGATTCGGCAACCTGCCGGCCGAATCGCTTGCTTGCCAGCCGATCGCCTTTGGGTTACAATCGGGGTTGCTGACCAAGGTCTGGTCACGGTTAGAAAGGAATGCCATGACTCTTGACACGACGACGCCCGGCGCAGACGCAACGCAGCGTGCTGCGCCCGCGATCCATCTGAAGGATCCCGCGCTCTATATCAACCGCGAGCTGAGCTGGCTAGAGTTCAATCGTCGGGTGCTGGAAGAGGCGCTCGATGCGCGCCACCCATTGCTCGAACGCGTGAAGTTCCTGGCGATCTTCAGCTCCAACCTGGATGAGTTCTTTATGATCCGCGTTTCGGGTCTGAAGGACCAAACGACCTCGGCCGTGGTAGATCTGCCGCCGGATGGCCTCACCCCAGACGAAACGATCCGCCGCATTCGCGCCACGGTGCTGCCCATGCTGCAAGAGCAGCGACGCTGCTTCAGCCGGGAGATCATGCCGCAGTTGGCGGCCGCGGGCATCCACATCTCGCACTACATTGACTTGGCGGAGGAAGAGCGCGACCGGTTGCGCGTCTACTTCCAGGCGGAAATCTTGCCGGTCTTGACGCCGTTGGCCTTCGATCCTGGCCGGCCCTTCCCTCACATCTCCAGCCCCAGCCTGAACCTCGGGGTCACGGTTCGCAATGGCCGCGGCGAGGAACGCTTCGCGCGCATCAAAGTGCCGCCTTCGCTTCCACGGCTGTTGCCTACGCATGACGTCTCCCGGTTCGTCTGGCTCGAAGACGTGATTGCCGCCAACCTGGGCGTGCTCTTCCCCGGCTACGAGGTCGTCGAGGCATACAGCTTCCGGGTGATCCGCGACGCGGACATCGAAATCCAGGATGACGAAGCGCCCGATTTGCTGGCGACCATCGAACAAGGATTACGCCAGCGCCGCTTCGGCCCTGTGGTGTGGCTGGCAGTGGACGCAGAGATGCCTGAGCGCATGGTGAAGTTCCTCATGGAGAAGCTAGAGGTCAATCCAGAGGACATCTACGCGCTCCAGCCGCCTCTGGGCATGGGCAGCCTGTGGGCGTTGGCGACCCTCAACCGCCCTGAGTTGCGCGACGCGACGTTCGCGCCGGCAGTGCTGCCGGCGTTGCGCGACGTGAAGACGGCTGACGAGCTGTTCGCCGCGATCCGCAAGCAAGATATTCTCCTGCATCATCCTTACGATTCGTTTCAGCCGGTGCTGGACTTCGTCAACGCCGCGGCCATAGACCCCCACGTGTTGGCGATCAAGCAGACCCTCTACCGCGTCGGTCGCAACGCGCCGGTCGTGCGCGCCCTGCTAGAGGCGCAGCGCAACGGCAAACAGGTGGCGGTGCTGGTGGAACTCAAGGCGCGCTTCGATGAAGAAAGCAATATCGGTTGGGCGCGCGCGCTCGAAGCCGAGGGGGTGCATGTGGTCTACGGCCTGGTGGGGTTGAAGACGCACAGCAAAGTTACGCTGGTGGTGCGTCGAGAAGAGGGCGGTCTGCGGCGCTATCTGCACCTGGCCACGGGCAACTACAACGCGGTCACGGCCGGCATCTACACCGACCTGGGGCTGTTGACCTGCGACGCCGAGCTGGCCGCCGACGCCACCGAGCTATTCAACACCGTCACGGGCTATTCGACGCAGACCTACTTCCGCAGTCTGTTGGTTGCGCCCGGCGGAATGCGAGAACGGGTAGAGGCGCTGATCACCCGCGAGATCGAACATGCCCGCGGCGGTCGCGGCGGCCGGCTGATCTTCAAGATGAACTCGCTGGTGGACGACCGGCTGATCCGCGCGCTATACCGCGCGTCGCAGGCCGGCGTGCAGATTGACATGCTGGTGCGCGGCATCTGCTGTTTGCGGCCAGGGCTGCCCGGCGTCAGCGACAACATCCGGGTGATCAGCATCGTCGGCCGCTTCCTGGAGCACAGCCGCATCTACTACTTCGAGAACGGCGGCAGCCCGGAGATCTACATGGGCAGCGCCGACCTGATGCCGCGCAACCTGGACCGGCGGGTGGAGACGCTGTTTCCCATCAAGGACGCGCGGATTCGAGCCTACATCCGTGACGCGATCATGGAAGTGGAGCTGGCCAACAACGTCCGGGCGCGCGAGCTACAGCCGGATGGCAGCTACGTACGCGTGCAGCCCAGGCCGGACGAGGCCGCCGTTGACAGCCAGGCCTGGCTCCTCGACAATCCCAGCCTCGGCGGCCGCGGCGCGGCGTTCAGGCGATGACCCGATGAAGTGCAGATCATAGCTGCTCAAACCGAATCCGCGATACGGCCGATCGGTGACCTCTGGCGCGGCACATCATGATCCTCGGGCCGATTCTTTCTCTGGGGCCGCAGCTCTGGCAAGAGAGCCGTCGCCATCAGACCGAAGATCCTCGGGTGCAAGGCATAGCGCGCGATGTGCGTGTAGGAATCGTCTCCGGTCAGCATGTTCCACAGGGCCAGATGGCCGCGACGCTGCGCCGCCGGCAGGGTCTGTTCGGCCTGCAAGACACGCAGCCAGCAGCGCTCCCACAAGGAGTAGAGCCCGCCCCGTTTGCCCTGCCACGGCCAAAACAGCAACTGCCCGATGCGGTTATCCAGGGCCATTGACCGGCACAGCGGCAGATAGTGTTGTGCGAAGGCCTGGTGAGACACGCCGGCATGGAGCGCAGTCCACGCGGCCTGACGCGCGGTGCTGAAGGCTGAACCGATGCCGTCCTTGTAGAGGCGCGTGGTCGCCGCATCGCCGACCGCGACAAACCGGTCGGCGCAGGGCTGTTGGGCCGCGGCGACAGCTATCTGCGGCCGGCATCCACACAGCCGGCGAGGCTGCTCGCCCACCCACCGGCAGTCAGGCCGGCCAAGGAACTCGCCCACGGGATCGCCCTTCAGCCGATGGCCCAACAGACTCACGTTCAGAAAGCGTCCCTTGGGGATCAGAGCGCCGAAAATCAGGCCCGGCTGCCGCCCCACGTACACATGAGCCGGAGTTCGAGACGACCGCAGCGACGGCTCCAGCAGCAGTTCGTCCTGGGCCATCACCTCGGTCTGGGGGGGAACGTAAGCCAGCCCATCCATCTTGGGCGGCCGGGCGTTGACGCCGGTCGCCAGAATCACCATGTCAAACGGCTCGCACGTTTCGCGCGTCTCCACCTGCACCTGGTCGCCGGCCGTCAGGCTGCGCACATCGGCGGCCGCCACTCCTGCGCCGGCCGCGCGCGCCTGGTCGAGCAGCCAGGCGTCGAAACTGACGTCGGGGAGCGGATCGCCGCGCAATGGCCCGCCGCCTCGATAGGCGCTGACGATTCTGCGGTCAGGATCGGGCGGCGTCACCACGATAGGGTGGCCAGCCAGGTGCACCACGTAGCCATCCAGCCGCGCCATCACCAGACTCTCAGGCAGTTGCAGCCCCAGCTCCTCTAGCCCGCGCATGGCGCGCAACGAGAGGAGGCCGGCGCATTTGTTACACCCGCTTTGACCCCGGCGTCGGAAGTCCTTGCGCTCGAAGATCGTGACTGCGATCGGCAGGTTGAGCTGGCGTGCAAAGCGCAACAGGTGCAGGGCGGCAAAGCTGCCGGCCGGCCCGCCGCCGATCACAGCGACACGCGCGCCGGCCGAGAGCTGCGGACCGTGCGATGGATGGCTCATCTCGCCTCCTGTTCACTCCTGGGTCTGGCATCTCAGAGCGACCACTGATGGGCGCTGAGGAACGAGGAAATCACAAACGTGGAATTAATCTATCACAACAACCGGCTGCCGTCAAGGGGGTAGTTTCAAGCGGGCCGCCAGATGGAAGCGCGCCAGCTCAAGCTGAAAAGCCGCCTCGGAACGGTTGGGCAGTTTCCCACAGCACAGGGAATGTGGTAACATCGGACGCCAGAAAACACGATGCCACGTGGTCCGGGCGCCAGATGCTATCGCCGGGCTTGCGCTGATCGCAACAGAACGCCTCCTCAGAACATGACAACGACCCGTGCGCCAAAGCCATCGCTGCCGGAAGCGTGGAAAACCGGGCTTTCGGCCCACACCTGGCCGCCGTGCGCCTCGACGAGCTGCCGGACGATCGCCAACCCCAGCCCTGACCCGCCGCTGGCGCGCGTCCGCGACTTGTCCCCGCGATAGAAGCGGTCGAAGACGTGCGGCAGGTCTTCGGCCGCGATACCGCTGCCGGTGTCGGTCACGGTAATAACCGGCCGGCGCGACCTGAAAAGTCCAGACCTGTCAGGTTCCGAAAACCTGACAGGTCTGGGCTGCGGCGCGCTTCGCCTTCATCCAGCGCGACGCGGTGGGCGCTTCGGCTGGCCGACGCAGCAGCTACAGCGCCAGGCTTTCTTCGAGTGCGTGGCGCGGCGTATCGCCCTCGCCCGAGAAGGCGGCGATGCGGCTCAACGCCTCCAGTACGCCGGACGTGCCCCAGGAATTCTCTAGCACCCGGTAGAGGGCCAGGCTGTGCCGGTACAATCGCTGCGCGTCCTCATGATCCAGCTCAGCGGCGAGGTTGCCCAGCCGCCATAGGACGAAGGCCCGTGCATGTTGAATCTCTTGCCCCGGACCCAGGACCCCTTCCGGGCCGGTCCAGGCCAGATCGTCCAGCAGATCAAGACTGTGGCGCAGCAGTTCTCCGGCTTGCTGGCGCCGGCCCAACCGGCCGCAGAAGACGCCCTGCCAGGCCAGCGCCCTGGCCAGCACCCGCTGCCGCTCGGCTGGTTCCTCTGCCAGCGAGACCGCCGACGGATCAGGAGGCTCTTGCCGGCGCCACACGCCCGCATCTGCGAGCCCTTCCACGACCCGTCTGCAGAGGCTCTCCCCCTCCTCGTACCGCCCCAGCCACTTGTAGAAATAGCACAGTCCGTCCATCGCCTGGTCCAGTTGCCCGACATGCCCCCGCGCCACCGACCAGTCCCAGGCCGCACGCAGGTTCCCGTTCTCCGCGC
>Ga0194126_10006594_pt1 | contig 16503 bp, 23 predicted proteins | sample TA2KigC150mmetaG_FD_148641 | JGI IMG/M metagenome (GOLD analysis project Ga0194126, IMG submission 148641) | Freshwater microbial communities from Lake Tanganyika, Tanzania - TA2015035 Kigoma Deep Cast 150m | ecosystem: Environmental > Aquatic > Freshwater > Lake | place: Tanzania: Lake... | reverse complement strand
GGCAGATTCGAACGCGTTTATTTATTATTTTACTGTAAGTATTATACCAAGTCTTGTCAAATTTTTTAAGAATTTATGAAGATTATCCACTTTTTTATCCGAAAACTCCAAAAAATATCGACTCCCTATCTTTGCATCTAAATAGTCAACGATTAGGATTTGCGGTTTTTCTTAATTTTGATTAGTGCCTTTGTCTTTTTTAACTTTCTGTTTATCCTCATTGCTTTTCTTCTTTCAAGTGATTCTGTCTGGATCATCAGAAGTTTATCTTTCTTTTTCTTCAACTGCTCATCGACAATTTTTTGACATTCGGGATCCGGACAGACAGTGTTCGTATAGGTAACCAGAGATGTGCCAATGTATTCTTTCCAGCTGCTAGCTACAATCCGTATTTTGCCGCAACGGATACATTTGGTATTATTTTGCATATATCATCCAGTCCAAACAAGACTAATATTCATTAATACCGCCTATGCCTTCTGTCGCTAAATCCTCTTCGGTCATGATCTCTGCCTCTGGTATTAGGATATGTTGGTTTTGGCAATGCTTCTTTAACAACTATATTTCTTCCCTCCAGGTTATAACCGTTTAGTTTTTCTATTGCCTTTTGAGCTTCCTCATCAGTACTCATCTCCACAAAGCCAAATCCTCGGCTGTTTCCAGAGTATTTATCCTTAATGATAGCAACAGATTGCACCTGGCCATATTGAGCAAAAAGTTGGCCTAAAGCATCCTCAGTGACTGAGAAAGGTAGACTGCCCACAAATAGATTCTTCGCCATATTGATAACTCCTTTTTTATATGCTTACTGTCTGAAATAGAGAATAAGCAAAAATAATAATATCTACCGATTCTATCTGTATAGAATCGAGGTATTAAACAAATGAATCTGTCTAAATGAAGATTAGTTCTAAAGAGGCAGAAAGATACGAAAAGATTTGGTAGTAAGAGTATCTTTATCTTAACTAATTAAAACAAAATCGTATTTAAACAGATTTATTGGTTTAAATCTGTCAAGATATTACAATTATATCAGAGATCTAACTACAAATCAATATATTACTATAGGCCATAATATGACAGGGGGTTTAAACTCTTAGGTTCGCAAGCGAAATGCAACACTTTTAAGGTATAATCCGAAGCTCAAAGGAGGTGTTTGCATTATGCGAGCCTATCATCATCTATTATTACTAGCAAGACAAATATCTCAAGATATGGTTATCTTGCGGATCCGCTAGTTGTTGCACTTCTTCTGAGTTTCCACGCCTCTCTGTTTTTAAAATTAATGGATTGTAATATCAATCTAAACTCCTATTTTTCCTTGAATTTTCCGTACTAAACCTCATTTGGTTTAAAATAAGGGTGTGTATTATACCCGGACAACTCATACAGCTTCAGAAAAAACTGCAGTTCAGATAGTTGAATATCAAGGTAAACATACACGGGTTATCAAACATATCGGCAGTGCCGCCTCAGATGAAGAGGTAAAACTTCTGAAAGAGCAGGCCCATTTATATATCCGGAAAATCACTGGTCAAATCCCTCTTTTTCCTCTCAATGATAATTCCAAAAGCAAGATTCTTCATCTTAACAAAATTAAATATCTTGGTTTTCGATACACTTTTCTCTATGAAACCATCTACCGGATCTTCTCAATCTTGAAATTCAATTCTTTAACGGAGTTGTTAACGGATTTCGTGCTGATTCGAATTGTTGAACCAACATCCAAACTTCGATCTCTTGAGCTTCTTGAAGAGTGGTTCGGCAGAAAATACAAAAAAAGCTCCGTGTTTAAAAAGCTTTTAACCTTTATTCTGCTTAAAGAGGAAATTGAGAAGCTGATTGTAAATTATGCCAGAAAACACTTAAGCTTCGATTTTACTCTTGTCTTTTATGACGTAACCACTCTCTATTTTGAAACAGACAATTATGATGATTTCAGAAACTTCGGCTACTCCAAAGACAATAAAGGCAGTCAACCCCAAATTGTGATTGGTCTTTTGGTAAACAAAGACGGTTTTCCTCTCTACTTTGAAATATTTGAGGGAAGAACATTTGAGGGGCATACCCTTATTCCCTCAGTAAAGGCAATAAAACAAAAATATGACATTAAAGACCTTACGGTTGTTGCCGACGCTGCCATGATAAGCATTGATAATATAAAACTGCTTAAAGAACACTTTGTAAACTATATTGTGGGAGCAAGATTGGGTAATTTAAAGCATGCTTTGCTTGAGGAAATATCAGAAACCTTGCCAAGAAAAGATCAGTCATCAATAAGACTTGTTACATCCTGCGGTGATCTAATCTGTGATTATTCCTTAAAAAGATTTACCAAAGATAGCCGTGAGATGGAAAAACAAATAAAAAAAGCCAATATCATTCTTAATGATCCATCACGCATCTTGAAACGCTGTAAGTTTATTAGAGGAACGAGAAAGACCAGATACGCTATTAATGAAGAATTGATTGAAAAGACAAGAAAACTTCTCGGTATTAAAGGATACTATACCAATCTTAATCTTCCTAATGAAGATGTTATAGAACAATATCACTATTTATGGACTATTGAAAGATCATTCAGGATTGCCAAAAGCGATTTAAAGATCAGACCTGTTTTTCACCGGAAGAGAGATACAATCAGAGTGCATGTTCTTATCTGTTTTATGGCTCTTGCTGTTGTCAGGCTAATAGAAATCAAAACCAGAAAGTCACTAAAAAAGATTCTAAAATTATTTAGGAAGGTAACAGATGCCAGAATTCTCAACCTGTTAAATGACGAAGAGATTATATTAAGAACTGAAATCTCAGAAGATACTAAGAAGATTCTCAGATTACTTGGCTTACCGTACTAAAAATGGAAACTCAGGATAAATACAAGGGCAGTGTAAAAAAAACAAAAGATTAAACAACTATGATTGTTAAAATTACTTGGGGTAGAAACAAAGAATATGGTATCACGGCAAAGACGGTGAGTGCGGCTAATAAAAAAGAGATTGGATGACTAGAATTTATCTGCCTCTGCTTTCCAATGCTGATTTTAGTCTTCCTACGGCCGGATACTTGGTAATCTGTGATTTGACATGCTGTGAATAAAAAGCGTCGGTCAATTCCTGACCGGCAAAATGGCTATAATGTATACCGCTGGCAAAAACTTGGGTCAGATCATAGACAATCCCGTCAACTGCCACATAAGCAGGCTGTCCGTTCTTGCCGTTATAATTCGCCAGCTCCTCTCGGGTAAATATTTTCTCCAGTTGTTTATTATCACTAGTTATATCTTTTTGAGTATTTGAGTATTGAGTTTGATTGCTGCTTTCAGAGGATCTATTTTTCGTCCGATCCGGCTGATAAAAAAGTTCTAAATAAAAAATGACTATGGAGATAGTGAGGTAAAAAGACAGCAAGGACAGCATCGACAGCTTATTCCAAAGTCTCCAGCTCATCAGTGTCAGACGGATTGCCAGAAAAGTATGGATGGAAAAAGATACAACGGCAATCAAAGGCAGAATATCCTGGTGAAGTTTCAAAGAAAGATTGCGGTCGATGACTCCCTTTGTCATTCCGTAGCCGCTGAAAAAATAAACTAATATTGAGATAAAAAGTATCCCGGCTGCAATCCGGTCTATTTTTATCAGCCACCAGTTGAAATTTTTTTGTGCCATGTTTTTATTTCCTATCTCTTTATACCAAAACTAACATTCAGTGCCAGCTTTCTCTATTCCCATACATCCAGCTGGTGATGTTTCCTTTCTGGAACCATTTTATGGCTTTTTGCACTTCGTATTTACACAAATATTTATCCAAGTCGCATTTTTTCTGTGGCAAAAGAGATTTATCCAGCTCATAAAGGAAAGGCAAAGCCTTTTTATCCGCCAGTTGGCCCAATGTCCAGATGGCAGAGTTTTTCAATCTATAGGTTTGACTTTGTGATTGAACAATTTTAATTAATGAATCTACACAATCATCTCCATATTCCTTTTGCGCTTCAAGACAATTGTCTTTTACATCCTGATAAATCATTACAAAAGAGCAAAAGAAAATAATCAAGGCAAAAATAGAGACAGAGGCAACTAATATTAGAATAATCTTTTTGAGATTCTTCTTTTTCTTCATATTATTGAAAGAATTATTTCGTTAACTCATGTTTCATCCAATTTTTTACTTTTTGTGTTGAAGACACATCTTCATTGCCCAAATTATATCAGAAATTTCCATAGTTTTCGTGGCCCGATAAACTCTTTGTATTAAATTTATTGTTTTGTTATGATAGAAAAATCTTTAAACATTTATTTTTTTCATGCAAAATAAGACTGACAAACTGATATACAGAGGTAAATCAAAAGATGTTTTTGAAATACGGGAAGGAAAATATCAGGGGAAATATAAAATGGTCTTTACAGACAGGGCAACAGGATATAAAAAGGCTGGTCAGACAATCTTTGATCCGGGTTATGACAATGTGGTAGGAAGTATTCCCGGAAAAGGGAAAATAGCCTGTCAGTTTACTACCAAACTCTTTAGGCTTCTGAAAGAAAAACACATTCCTACGCACTATATTGAAACCGTCTCTGACGACGCCGTGGTTGTCGAACCGGCGATCCCGATAAGCATGAAGGAGGAAGCAGCCGGAGTCCCTGGTTCTGCTCCTTTGGTGAACCTGGAGTTTACCTGGAGAAATAACAATATGGGAAGTTTTTGGAGAAGATATCCCTTTGTCAGACCGTGTAAAAATCTTAATTTTGTAGTGGAAGCTTGGACTAAGGGAAAAAGCGACATTTTAATCACCTTCGAATCTTTGGTCGCGGCAGGAGTAGTAACCAGAAGTGAGATAAAATATATAGAAAAACTGGTAAAAAAAATTGCCTCAATCGTCACTATCGCACTTGCCCAAAAAAATATCCATGCTATTGATGGTAAATTTGAATTAGGCAGACTAAAACACGGGGGCAAAAAAATAGTGCTTATAGATGAAATCTCCTGTGATGTATTAAGAGTATGTAAAGGTTTTCTCCCGGACAGATATGGAAATTGTATGATCTATCGACAATGTATCAAGACGTCATATAAAGACGGTGTCAGAACTATTCAGGCTAAAAACCAGCTTTCAGCCAAACAACTACTCAAGATTTTCCTCTAGAAATAGGTGGCATTTCTCTTTTAGTCCCGGTTTTGATAAAAATTCTTCTGCAAAGCTTTGATACTTGAGGAACTATATCCAAAAAACTGTACCCTTAACCGATAATCACTCTTTGAGTATATAAACAGTAACATACCAGGTTTTTACTTTTGCCCAATGGAGATGACCTGATAAAGTGCCATCTCCTTCCTTTCCTAAGATGCAGTGTATATGAGGTTTCCCACCTTTAATTTCTCCTACACCAGATAATTCAAAAGGCTGTTTATAAGTATGAAGAATATCCTTCTTGGCATCTAACCTTGGCATATTGCTAATGCAGCATTCATCAACTGCTCCGATAACTGATACAATTGGTCCGGCTGTCAGTCTATTCTTTTTAAATTCTTTCGTCAGAAGAGACATCACTTCTTGTCCTGGCAGTATTTTATATTTTAGAAGTTTCATAGAAGAAATAATGCGGTTAACCCCTAAAAAGAGAAAATTTTCCCGTAATTTCCTTAAGCTCGGCAGTTGTGCCAAACAGACAGATTCCGTAATACTCCAGCTCTGACTCGGCAGACTCTCTGGTTGCCTGCAGTTGTTCTGCCGATGTTCCAACGGTCATAGTACCGGTAAAATCAGTAAAAGGAATTCCTCGCCTAACTGCTTCATTGCGTACCGTCCTGATTTGATTGGAATTATCAGCGGCAAGAACAATAAAAGGGAAATGGGATATATTCGGGTGCTTTCCGCCATCTTTGTCTTCATATTGTAAAAAACACATTTCCTCACTCCTCTCATACCCGCCGGCAAGACCGGCCGTCATGTGTCCTAGAGCATTCATCAGATATCCGCTGGCGATTTTCTTGTTGAGGACGGCCACAAATCTTTTTGAATTTTCATCCGGCAAATTATCCATAGATGTATTTTACTATATGATGATATGAGGTACCAATTGACGAATTGACTCCATTTTTAGTTGAATGTGGGGATATTTTTTTATCTTTTGCTGGATTTCTGCGAGGTTTCGTCGTAACACTCGGGAATCAGAGTATTAGGAAAATCAGGATATTTAACCAGATCAGAGCATAAAATGACCCCATTGCCGTCCCAGACCAGTTCCCAGTTTCCCTTCACTTTGGCAGCAAACCACATGCCGCCGCCGTCTGCTGCCGCTGCTCCGCCTGAAGCATAATTGCCCTGAATTTTGGCAACCGTAATGGTCAACTGGCCGGCCGACTGCCCATGTTTGGCAATCAGTGCCTGTCTGACTGCATTTTTAAGAATCTGGCTTTCGTCAACTGTTGGTGAAACGGTAACAGCAGCAGAACAACTTTCTTCCCAGATCCTTAAACATTTTTGTTTTTCGCTGCACCAGGTGTATCCGGCAGAACCGATACATCCGTGCTCGTCCCGGTCATTTCCTACCATCCTTTGAGGTGAAGTCGGGCTTGGGGTTTTCTCAATAATAATTGTGGGCCTGGGAAGACTGCCAATCTGGGAAGTCTGCCTGCCTACCTGATAGGCAACAAAGCCAACCCCACCTATTATTACCATGAATAATACGCCCAAAAGAAAATTTCTCATGTGGCAATTATATCACGAAGGTAAACTGTTTACCGGCGCAGTGAACGGAAATAAGATATGCCGGGAGTTGTGCCTGAAGTTTATTGTCCCAATAGCTGCGGAAGGCCAAAATTTTGGGGAAGATTGTTTATTTTTCCCGGAAGTTTAAAAATATTCAGGTAACTGTTAACCATAGGCATAACTTGGGGAAGGATTATATTTATAAAAAGCACACCGATAATCAGCAAAAAGATTAAGTTGACAAAAATTCCGCCCAGTCCCCGGCTGGCGCCGGCTAAAAAATTTCTCCAGAAAATCTCGCCGGCAGAAGCATCATAGATGGTCTTGTTCTTGGAAACAAGATCGCTTTTATCCTCGCTTTTGATAACCAATTCTCCTTTATCCATGGCTTAAGTTTATCATAAAATGAAAGAGTGTATCTTGGGTCAAGTGTTCTAAGCTTGTTGAAGAAGCTGTCAGCTCCAGAGGTGGCCACTTTACTTTTTTTCGGATGTTCTTTTCCTGCCTGTCTTTTCCTTTTTGATTTTTGCCTCAACAGTCTCCAGCCGCGATGCTATTTTTTCAACGATTTGGGATGCTTCCAGACTAGGTTCTATTTTCGGGGTTTCGGAAGCGCCGGGTATTAAAGCGCTTATAATCCTGTCTAATTTAGTGTTAAGGTTTTTCAACTGGTCCAATATTTGTCTGCCGGTGGTTACCATATCGCCGTTTGTCTGGAGTAAATGTCTATTTTCAAATTGCCTGTTGTCAGACCTTTGTGTGCTGCCGCCTTTGCGCTTGTCAAAACATTCACTGCAATAAACCGGCCTGTCACCGCTGGGTCTGAAGGGAACTTCACATGGATTTCCGCAATTGGCGCAAGTGGCTTTGTGCATCATTCGTGATGAATCCCGTCTGTCATACCTTCGTCTTTTGAAATCTCTTCCGCCAAATCTATCATTGGATCTTTTATTGTGGCCAAAATCGTTCATAATAATTTGCATTCCTTTTGCTGGATTTGATTATAATCTTTATATATTCCAATAGCAAACAGGTTTTTACACATTTCATCCCTCCCGTTCTTTTGGTACCATCGATGAATGGCTGGAGATAAAAGATAAGAACGAAGACAGCCAGAAATTGCCAACTCCAGAAACCACTACTTCCCTAGAGGATTTCGGGTAAAGGAGTCAGGCTTAAATTTACTATCTATTTGAAAGATCATGCTTATATGTAATTCTAAATTGGTATATCTCCAGTTTGCGGATGAGATAATTGCTCTCCTAAATGCCGGTATTTGCACCACTGACAGTTGGGATTTTCAGGAGGAGTCGGGCCTTCAATCAGTCCGCTAACCTGATTAATGAAATCTAGAAATTTATCGTTTTCAATTGGAATTTCTAGCCATTTTGGAGGAAAATTGATATGAGCATGTCCATTATTGAATTCTACCTGGTCGGGATACATGATTATTAATCCCAGTTTTGAAATATCTTTGGTTTCTCCATCTATTGGATGAATAAATGCGTAGTGATAAGCTTGTAACTGGTTCTGGAATTTGGGAATCTGTTCTTCGCTTGGATTGCTGATTTTAAAATCAATCACCAGATATGTTCCATCCGGTTGTCTGACAAGCATGTCATATTTTCCTTTGATAAAAACTTGTGTTCCGGGAATCTGTTTTGATTCAACATAACCTTCCTGACTCTCAACTATACCTGATGGTAGATTTGATGAAAATTCTTTTAAATCCTTGCCAATCAGAGTCCCCTGAAGTCTGGTATTTAAAGCGGAAAATACTCCCGGAAATGGAAATGACGGTCTGTTTATTCCCCTGCGGACTTTCAGGTAATAACAATGCTTACATTCTTCATAAAGGTATGCAAAATCAGAAGGAGAAAGTTTATACATATTAAAATAATTATCGTATAACCAATTATAATCTATTGGCCTTAAAAACCCGACAAAGAAAAAAGATTTAAGATATGAAATAGGAAATATTTGGGTCTCTTCTTCGGAAGGTCAGGTAAGATATCCCAGGAATTGTCCCTAAAGTCACAGTCACAGGCTTTCTTCTTTAAAATTTCTTTCTGCTCGGCGATGGTATTAAGGAACACTTTCTGACTGCCGGATCCGCGGGCAAACCGTTTATCAAGGGGCGAATACTGCCTGTAGCCGCGCCGCGTAAACTCACGCACTAACTTTTTATGCCGTCCAAAAAGCGCCAGGGTTTTGCCCACCCAGCGCCGGGTTTCCGGATGCCGCGAATATCCGCCTTTGCCTTTATGTTTTGTTAAAATATTCCACAGCCCGTGCAATTCCCGGTGTTCCGCCAAAAGATGTTGCCGGCATAAATGTTTTGGATGAATATCCCAAATGCGCATGATGAATTATGTTTATCCCTTTGCTACCTTTTTAAATTGGACAATGGCAACCTCTGGAGATGACATCACCGTTATGACGCTCTAGATTAAACAGGCCAGATATTATCTAAGCCTTTCCCAAGAACATCCTTTGTCTTGACAACTGATTAATTGTATTGTATCATCATGTACATATGGAACCGGGTGAGGGAGATATTAAACCTCTGGAGTTTAAGTGGAATGAGTTCAACAGAGAAAAAAACTGGCTAAAACATAAAGTGGATTATAGAGAATGCGAGGATGTTTTCTTATATAAAAAACTGAAAATTTATCCGGATAAAAAACACTCAAAAAAAGAAGTAAGATATTTAGGCTTAGGGACGACATTCAAAGGAAGAAAATTAACAATAATTTTCACTTTGAGGGACGCAAAAATTAGAATTATCTCTGCTAGAGACATGAGCAGAAAAGAAAGGAGTAAATATGAAGAGAGATAAAAAAATCCTACCAATTCCGAAGTTCAGAAACGAAGATGAAGAAAGGGATTTCTGGGCGGATCACGATGTTACCGATTATTTTGATATGGATCATCAGATAAAACTTGACCTTTCTGAACTAAAACCGTCTACCAAACCCGTAACCGTCAGACTTCCCGAATCTTTACTTTCAGATCTGAAAATCCTTGCTCATAAAAAGGATGTGCCTTACCAGTCGTTAATGAAAGTATATCTTGCAGAAAAAGTAAATGAGGAATTTAAAACTTTGTCAAAATAATCTTTTGTTTATCTCTGCTCTGGCTGAATGATTAAATAACGAATTAGACCGATATGGGTAAAGCAAACCCGGGCTATCATCATTATAAAGGCACCTCTCTTTCTCCATCAGAAAAAGTGGAGAAAAAAGTAGTAGAACTGCTTTTAAACTCAAAAATACCGGATGGCAAGCGGGAAAGTTCAGTAGTCTTTGAACTTAAGCACTCCAGCGAATGTATCCAGATTGCCCGAATCTTGGCTCAAAAAAGGGGCCTCAATCTGGACCTGGCTGATGCAATAGCTGCCCTTCATGATATCTATGTCATCGTTAAGGGAATATACCAAAATCACGGGGAATTGGGAGCTCCAATAGCCAAAAAGATCCTAAAAGAAATCGGCGGTTTTTCTGCTCTGGAAATTAGGACTATCACTGAAGCTATCGCCCACCACAGCAAGAAAGATATCCACACTGATGATCCTTATATTGAGCTTATTAAAGACGCTGACGTTTTTGCATGCTCGTTTTATAAAAACTCCCAGGAAGAATATCGACGGATAAAATCGCCAGAATTATTTGAGGCTTATGCAGGTCGGGTAAAAAAAGTTCGCCGGGAGCTTGGACTGCCTGCGGAACCTGTCTTCCGGAAATAGTATGATTCCCAAGCCAATATTCCAAAATGTCCTTCCTGCAGTTGAATGGATAAAAATATACTCAAGAGAGTATGGTGTCCAGTATTCGGAAATGGCGATACTATGCTTGTCACCCAAAGCAAAATACCATATTCCCGCTCCTTCTGTATGCCAAATTGTCATACCTGAAAACAACAATACCGCTTTTTATATTGACAAAAAATCATGGGACAGACTGGTTTCTTCCCTAAATCAAGCTTATACCGCAAATATTAAAAAATTGGAGCAATATGAAAATGCATTTGTCCATGATGGAAAGCAGTATTTGGCTGTTGCCCGAAAAATATCCAGATTAAATCTGGCTCAACTTTCCAATAAAAAGCTTTTATCCCTCTATAGACAATACCAGGAGAAGTTATTCAGATACTCCGTCTTTGCCTGGACTGCTTTTATTCTGAATAACTATATTGCAGATAAGGCAACAAAAATACTGGATGATTATCTAAAAAAATATAAATATTGGGAAAACAGGCAGGAAATGATTGATATCTTATTCCATCCTGCAAAACTTGCTGCCGGCCTCAAGTTACAAAGTTTAATTACCAGTAAGGGAAAGACACTTTCGGATAAGGATATGGAAAAATATTATTTACAATTCCGCTGGCTATCCTGTCTTGATATACATAATAAACCCTGGACCAAGAAAGAGTTCAGAAAGCATATTTCATCCCTTTCATCATCTCCCAAAAAAAAGATCCGGCCACTATCTACCCTAAAAAATCTTCTAAAAATTAAACCCTCTGACTGGGAATATTTACTGATGGCCAACAGGTTTGTTTACATCAAGGATGCCAGAGATGATTACAGAAGACAGGGAGTATTTCTGGCGACAAAATTATTTGCAGAATTAGGAAAGAGAATAAAGATTGATGTTGACGATACCAGTTATCTTCAGGCTATTGAGATAGAAAAATTTCTCCTAGGGAAAAAAACTCTTGTTAAGCAAGATATTATTAAGCGGAAAAAAGGGTTTGTTTTATATTTAGGCGCAGACAATAAGCCTATTTGCCTACAAGATGCAGATATTTCATTGGTTCTTACTAAATTTAAATTTATTCTCCAAGAAAAAAGAAAGGGTGTTATTTCAGGAAACATTGCTTCAAAAGGCATGGCTTTTGGTAATGTGGTAATTGTCAAAGGTGTAAAGGATTTAAATAAAGTAAAAAATGGTAATGTCATGGTGGCAGTAGTGACACACCCTGATTATCTGCCTGCCATGCGGAAAGCAGTAGCGATTGTCACCGATGAAGGCGGAATTACCAGCCATGCTGCCATAGTTTCAAGAGAATTTGGCATACCCTGCATTGTTGGAACAAAAATTGCCACATCTGCCCTTCATGATGGAGACAAAGTGGAAGTAGATGCTGAAAAAGGCACCGTAAGAATAATTAAACTCTCAAGCTAGATTTGAGCCAGTATCACCACATAGTTTTTTCCGTAATGCTTGGCGCAGGCAGGACAACTGGTGTAAAAGAAATACATCTTTTTTAGCTTTTTGCCTTTGTCTAAAACATACTTCTTTACTTCTTTTGCCCACTTCCCGCAATTTTGAAACGGCCCCTCAAACACTCTAGAAAGGAACTTTCCTGATATTTTTGCCATTTCTGCTCCTGGAACATTTTTACTAACTGCAATATATATATCAGAACCCCAGAGAGAGTTTTCATCAGACAGCATCAAGGGCACAGCGGGTGAAGCGTCTGCGTTTTTGACTTTTTCAATATTCTTTACCACCACTTGTCCAAAATTTATGGGAATATGGAAAATACTTCTGACACGGTCTTTGACAAAGAGCTTGTCTTTCCAGGTAATTTCCTTATCCGTCCACGGCTTTGGATTAAATCTGGGACAACAGCCTGTTTCCTTGTCCGACGTAGCTTTAGCAAAGTTGGAACTTTTTTCGTATAACTTATCCATAATGCTGCTCCTTTCTGATAACTTTTAATGCTTTTAAATAAACATTTTTTACGCCATTGTTTTTCTCGGTTTTTATGATTTTCTCAAAGGCGGGAATAAGCCGGGTTCTTATTTTGAGGTTGGATTTGGCAATTTCAGATAAAGCATAGGCAGCGCACCATTTGATCACTGTGGTATTGATTTTATCGTTAGAGGTATTTTTCAGAAGATACGGAATGGCTTTTGTCACTCTATCGGGATATTTTTTAGCCATATTTCCAATTGCTTCCGGTATACCCCACTTGACTCTGGGAGCTTTGTAATTTATGTATTTGATCAAAATGTCTATATACGGAATAAGAACATCAGGATTTATGCTTGATATATGCTTGAATACATCGGCACAAGTTCCTTTATCAGTATCGTGTGCGGATTCAAAAAAGGCAATAAAATCTTTGATGGATATTTTGTTCTGAATTATGGCCTCAACCAGTTTTGTCTGCTTTTCTTTTGGTTTGCTCTTTGACTGCAGGATCTCTAAAATTTTTGACATATCAGTTATAAAAAGGTTCTAAATTCTTATCTATTTTAACAGAGAAACGCAAATACGTTGTCTTTAATACCTCTATGCCGGCTTTATGTTTCCGGTTCCAAGATGCTGCCCGAAGATTTTTTGATATACGATCGCCAAAGGATACGGTATCATCAAAGGCAGTTTAGTATGCTCTTTTTTCATTGTTAGACAAATCCACCTATGTGAAGGAAAAGTAAAGAATGACGCAAAAATATCCCAAAGAGGAGGAACAACCAAAACTACATTCCTGCCTACTCTTTTTAGTTCCCGAAAAAATTTCTGTGGATTATCTACATGCTCTATTGTATGGGAACACAAAACATAATTAAACTGTTTATTGCCAAAAGGAAGATTATAGATATCCTTAAGCAAAACAAAATCAGGTAAGTCCTTATGCCTGACAATATCCGCATTGATTCCTCTCCCGTCTGTCTTTCCGCAACAGATATTCAAATCCCACTTCCTGCTTTCCAATGTCCTGTTTTTCAGTATTGAATAAGATATGTAATGTGCAAGAAAAAGATAGAGTAGAAAAATGACTATAACAATAATAATCATAAGGTTAAAAATTGAGAAATCTTATCTGGCAAATGGTCAATTCCACCGAACTCTTTCACCACAACGGATTTAATCATTTTCTTAAAATTTGGTCGTATGTAAGGATAAGTCATTTCTTGTCTACCACCAATGCTTTCGCAATCATCTTCCACTAAAATATCCGGTATTAGTTTTTCTGCCACATCTTTGTACTCTTCCCCCTTTTGGCGGAATAATAATTGACCATCTGGAAACTTGAATTTTTTAAGAACATATTGTATTTGTTGGACTTCTTCTGGTTTTCTGCGAGAAGTCAAATACAAAATTTCTGCGCCATCTTTCTTCCATCTCTGCAATTTTTTAACTGCATTCCCAATAGGAACATATGATTTATAATCATGCACTGATTTATCTCTAAAAACCCAGAAAAGTCCTTTACTTTGTTTTACGATTTCCTCGCGCGTATGACCCACTGCGTTTTTATGCATGATTATTGTTCCTTCAGTAAAAACAAGAATTTTCATACCTTTTTATTAATTCCGTCCCTAGCTTCTCTTGATATCACTTTACTGATTTGTCTAAATCATAGGAATATATCTGGATTAAACATCAGTAAATAGCCATTTTTATTTCCTACTATTAATATTTTGAAAATACTGTGATATAGAATAACCGGCTAATATACCAATAACGATAAAATAGAAAACTTCAATAGTCCAGGAAAATAAGATAGTTAACCTATTAGCAGAAACAAGAAAACCGTACTCTCTCATCATCTTTGTTATCCAAGAACTACTACCCCAAGTATGACCAACCATCAAAATACAAGCAAGCATAAGATCAAATGGATGTTTTAACCGCAATAACAGCCAATAAAGCCCGATAATCCAAACAATTCCTCCAAGGATAAAAAGTGATGGGTGTACAATCATAAAAAAATATGCCGGGCCCATTTCATTGGCTGAATTATAATTTAACCAATATGATGGATCTTGACCTATCAGAGTCAATATTCCATCAGCCAGCATGGGAAGCAGAAATGAGAAAAATAGTGGATTTCTATTAAAAATTTTTATCAACATGATTATATAGAAAAAACATAATAACCTATTATTTCCGATGTAACAATTTCTTGGGCCTGATATTAAATCTGAAGATGCCGATAAGAATCGAACAAAGAACTAATATTTCTGAAGTCATTCCTGCATAAGAACCAACAACGAAATCATAGACAAACCATAACGGTCGCGGTATGAGCATGATTACTCTGATTAATTTTGTCTCTTTATTCCATTGAGCTATAGTATCTATCACCATTGCGCAGATAGGTAACAAGCTATAATAACCTTCCCAAGTAATAATACCTGCTAGTCCGAAAGTAAATAAAAATAGATAAAGCCACATATTATTTTTTGCCCATTCTTTGATATGTTTTTTATAAAAAATGTATGTCCTTACTGTAGCAATCAGGTTCATCGCTACTGCTGTCTAAGCATTAAGTAATCCAAAATGGAGAGCAAAAATTGCTTGAGCAATAACAAGATACAGGAGAATGACGCCTCTTTTTTTCTGTTGAAAAGAGAGGATAACAAATAATAAAGCAATATAACCAATTACTTGAATAACAATATTCATGCTTTCAATTTAGTATATCAGAAGTTCTATAGTCTTATTGGGCTACAAAAAAAGGCATTGTAATGCCCCCAATTTGTCAGTCACGCGGTATAGACGGTATTAGAGCCTGTTCGGGCTTTTTATAACTTTTTAATTATCAATGATGCGACAAATGATTCAAAGATACTTAAGGGGATTGCATAAATTAAAAGATCGTACGGCAGAACGTTTAAATTCCCTATCACCAGCCACATCATTACAAATCCTATAAACCAGGAGAGAATTGTTGTCTGCCATAATGTAAATTTATTGGCAATAATAAAGATAATAATTGCAAATAGCAAAGACCAGATTCCCCATACGAAACCATTTATTGGTTGTGACGGAAAGGTAAGGCCAAGCTTTTGATAATGATTAATCCAGATAGTCTTGACGAGTAATTCATTTCTAGAAAATTCGGACAGGCTAATCCAAATCGCAGCAAGCACAATCGGTATAATTGGTTTTTTATCAAGCTTCATGCTCTGATTATATCAAAGAGTCCATTTCATCTTACAATACTATATTTTGAAGCTAAAATATGAATCCAGTCCAGTATACGAAGTACTGGAAGGGACGTTTCCCTTTTAGCCCTTTGACTTTGCTCAGGGTAAACCACGGGTTTGATAATTCTTGGTAATATTAACAACAACCTTATTCCACCAGTGGATATTATCCAAACTGTAATAAACTATTTCCTCATAGGCAATGCGTTTCACAACAATTTCCTTAATTGGGGATGTGCTTTAAAAAAGTCATCATCTTCAGATTGAGCTCTTATCTTCCCATGACAATCGGACACAATCGACAAAGCAAGCATTCGTTTTGCAGCAATTGGATGAAGTTTATTTGATGTTAGAGAAAGTATAATATCGTTAATTTCCTTTATTGATAAACTAGTCGCTAAATCAAAAAATTCTATTATACGACCATCAGGAATCTTCATTATTTTCTCAAACTGCATCTTTGGATTCTCATCGATCCCAATAAAATTATCACCACTCTTACTCATCTTTTCCGCTCCATCCGTGCCTGAAAGAAACTTCATGAGTATCACATCTTCGGCCATAAGACCAAATCTCTCCATCACTTGACGGGTTATAAGAAAGTTGAATTTTTGATCAGGACCACCTAATTCAATATCAGATTTTACTTTAACGCTGTCAAAAGCCATAAGAAGTGTATAGAACATTTCATGAAACCCAAGCGGTTTATTCTCACGATCCCGAATTCTAAACGTTTCATGACGCATAAGCTGTTCTTTAGTCACGGTAGCCATTAGACGGATTGTTTGTTCCAATGACATTTTGTCATACCATTCACTTTGAAAATGGATTTCTGTCTTTTCCATGT
>Ga0194126_10006576_pt1 | contig 16524 bp, 21 predicted proteins | sample TA2KigC150mmetaG_FD_148641 | JGI IMG/M metagenome (GOLD analysis project Ga0194126, IMG submission 148641) | Freshwater microbial communities from Lake Tanganyika, Tanzania - TA2015035 Kigoma Deep Cast 150m | ecosystem: Environmental > Aquatic > Freshwater > Lake | place: Tanzania: Lake... | reverse complement strand
ATCGTTAGGAGACGATTCATAACTATTTGAAACAAATGAGTTTTTCTTTGGTTGGGAAATGGTTGTTTCATGTATCAAATTACCTAAATAATATCAACAAGTTAGAATTTCGTGAACCCCTCTTTGGCAAAGGGAGGTTGGGAGGGATTTTATAAAGTTTTTTCAAACCGCAAAGTGTTACGAAATTGGAATTTTGATATTGTTTGGGATTTGGTGCTTGGGAATTGGTGCTTTGACGCTCTACTCCTAAAAGACCAAAGTGAAAAGAGCTTTCAGCCTACTTTAGAAACCAACTGTTTTAAGACCAAGGTGACCAAAACCACGAATCTTCCCTGACCCGGATTTTTAGGGCCGATGGGAACCTCCCCCTTGCAGAAAACGAGATCTCCCTTCTTGAAAGGCTTCTCTTCGTCTCCAATCACTAAAGCCCCTTCCCCATCTACTCCATAAAGGATGACTTCCAGCGCACCCGGATGTGGGTGAGGCGGCATGGTCTGCCCGGGTTCAAAACTGATGAGGACTGCTGCACCCGCATCGCCAATGTGGATCTGTTTAGGTACGAAATTATCTTTTGAAAACTCAACTTTTTCAAACAAATGAATCGGTTCCATAATTTACCCCCAAAATACGAAATCCGAATATCGAAACCCGAAACAAATCCCAAATTCAAAATTGTAAAAAAAATTCTTTTTAGTTTTGGTCATTCGAATTTTTGAAATTTGTGCTTGTTTCGAATTTCGTGCTTCGAGTTTCGGTTTTTTCGCAATCCTATTGCGATAGTTCATTGATCTCTTTGACGATCACTTCGGGGTCGATGTTGTGCATCATGGCTCCGAAGGAAATCGATTCCATATTCATCCCGGGACAGGTGAAACACCCTGTGCCGAAATATTTCTGGATCACCTTAACCGCCTCGGGATTCTGTTTCAGAACATCCCCGATAACCGTATCTTTTGTAATTTTTTTGTCAGCCATGGTAAAACCTCCTGTTTCTATTTCGGATTTCGGATTTTAAATCCCGCATTCGGCAATCCACAATCTGAAATCATGTGGTTGGCGGCGCCATACTCTTCCATAGATTAATGATAAAGAGAAATATTGAGACTCCTTGCCCAAGCGCAAAGAGGATCGCCAGCGTATGCCACACCCCGCCCAGGGAAGCCTCCAAAATCCAGGAGATGGAAAGACCGATGAGCGTGATATTTGCAAGCCATACCTGAATGTTACCAAGACGGTGGCTATAGACTGGCCTTCCCATAAATCTTGGCAGGATGTGGTATCCCACCCCATAGACCATCATCGCCATAAACCCTAACAGATTGATATGGGTATGAACCCGGGTGAGGGTGAAACGTAGGTCCGGGTGAGCCACCATGATGAAACCTGTAATCACCCCGATCCCCAGATAGGCCAGACTCGCCTTAACAAAAGCCTTTGCATACTTATCCATTCAAATGCCCCCTTCTCCTATTATCCTTATATCCTTTATATCCTTTTAATTTTAAAAATCCAATCCCTGGGCCCTTCCTCCTCAAACTCCCACTGGAACTTTCCCTTCTGCTCCGCCTCAAAATGATAATAGAGGGGTTTAGGATTGTGATCATTGATGATTCTCAAGGTCTCCCCTGCCTGTAACGCATCCCATGCCTTAAATATTTTCTCATGTCGTTCATAGGGCAGTAGCGGCCTTAAATCTAACGTTTGAACTCGATCGCTCATTGCATTTACCTCCTCAGATCCAATCTTCGGAAAGAATCTCTCCCTGCAAACCGACCACGACTGCTTTGACAGGAACTTTCCGTTTCGAATTCTCCAGGGCCTGTTTGGCCAGCTGGAGCAAGCCCCTGCAGCAGGGGACCTGCATGATCAGTACGGTCAGAGTATTGATTTTGGCATCCTCAAACCAGGACTTAATCTTTTCCACATAAACCTCCTGGCCCTCATCCAGTTTAGGGCAGGCAATGGCAATCGATTTGCCCTTCAGATAGTCATTATGGAACCCCCCCAGCGCATAGGCCACACAATCAGCCGTAAGAAGAACATCCGCCCCCTGATAATAAGGAGCAACTGGGGATATGAGGTGGAGCTGAATGGGCCACTGCCGTAACTGAGATTGGACTTTGGTTGTGGGCGCTTCATCCTTGACCTCACTTTTTCTGAAATCCATCGCTCTTGAACCCGGGCAACCTCCAAATTCGCTCATTTTGATTCCTCCTTTCGAAACTTTTTTTCAATTTCCAGAACAAACTTCTCACACCTTTCGATCCCATCCTGATCGGCCCTGTCATCAGCGGCGTTAAATTTTGAAAAGAGCTCACCGACCTGTTTGACTGACAATGACCGGTCCATCCAGGGAAAGAGAATCTCGTCCTCCTTCTTGATATGTTCTGTCAGGAGTGCACGATAGGCCATCAGATGATCCACGACTCCCTGCCTGTCTCTCTTCTCAAGGGCTTCGAGGGTGGCTTTCGCATGGCTCCGGCCTTCCACGTGGTCATCAAGCATGGTTTTGAATATATCCGATGTTTCATCGAAATATTTGAAGAGAATATCCTCCTCCTTTCCATGATGAAGTCGATCCGCATAGGATCGGATGAAATTAACACCTTCGATAATGATCTTCCTGTCGTCTTCTGAATGGACGTCAAATATTTCAAGAACCTGAGGAATTAACGCAATCCACTTTTTGATCAGAACGTGCTCATCAACCAATCTCTTCATCGGGGGGGAGTATGTCAACTCTTTCGATCTGACCTTACCCTGCCTTTCCGTCCTGGGAATTTCGACCTCCTGCCCCGGATAGATCACCCGGGAAATCCTTGCCATCATCTCCTTTTCTTCCTCGTCGGCCAAGTTATGGATTTCCACCACATCCTTTAAGAGACATGATCCGACGTTACAGGGGACACATCCGATCTCATACTCCTCAAGGATCTTCCCGACCTTCGGGAATTTCGTGATTACCTCTTTAACCGGTGCATTCAGGTATTGTTCCATATCTCCCTTACCCTTCCTGTCCTATCCTTGTCACTCTTAAACAGCTTCCACTCTTTTAATTTCCGGTACGGCTCTTTTGATCGTTGCCTCGATCCCACGGGTCAGAGTCATCTGTGCCCCCGGTCAACCACTGCAAGCACCTTTCAATTTGACCTTAACCACTCCGTCAATGACATCCACCAGTTCTACGTCTCCACCATCGGACTGCAATAATGGCCTAATCTGATTCAAAGCCGCTTCCACTTTCTCCTTCATAGTTTTACCTCCCTCTTTTTTTAATCAACCGCCGTGAATCAACATGGGCAAACACCGGGTACATACGTAAAGATCCTCGCCGCCCTTTCTGCACAGCAGCAAAACGCCCTGGTGTTCCGTTTTATTACACACAAAGCAAACAATCTCTTTCTTTCCACTCTTATCAGCCATTTCTCTCTCCTTTTAAACTAAATGTAATCCACGACTTTAAAAATTACATTGACCTAAATCAAATCTTCATTTTTTGTTCTCCTCATCACCCCATCTCTCTATCTCCCCATCTGGTTTTACGCAAAATAGTGATACAACAGGTCCACCCGGCCGTGCTTGATCATATACATCCCTGAAAACTTCATAATCTCACGGATTTTCTCCTTATAATCCCCCTTGTAGCACTGGGTCTCACATTTTTTGCACATGGGTTTGGGATCATGGGGACATTTCAGCCTCATGGTCAGACCATAGGTGAGGAGCTTTGTGCAATCAGCGCAGAGAGATATCTCCTTCTTTTCAATCTCCTTAAGATCATATAACCGGAATGAGAAAGGACTTCGTTCCCCGTTGTGATTTTCCCGGCAGAATATTTCGACGAATTTCAGCAATGTCTTAATATCCGCCTTCTCCTTGTCTGAAATCTTCTCCTTCTTTGCCATAGACTTCTCCTTGATCATTCCACTCTTTTTAATACTAATGCTCCATGCCCGGAGGGCACCCTTGTACCATGAAAACCAGTCCCCCCCCTCTATTCCCCCCTTAGTCTAAGGGGGGATGAAGGGGGGTTAGAGATTTTTTTTATTTTCAAATTAATGGCCCATACCCGGAGGGCACCCTCGAACCATGAAAATTGGTAGTCAAACGGTTATGGGTAACGATGCTCGTATCGAAGCCCGAAGCTTGACGCAGGATGCTCGAGTTTCAAGCTTCGAAAGCCGAGCCTCGATACGAGCTTCGACAACGTTAAACGAGATTCTATTTTCCAGCTAATATAGCACGACTTCAGAAACTCTTCCTTGACCTAAGTCAATAGAATAAGTTAAGAAAAGTTTCCTATGGACTTCTTCTTCGAACCCAATGGAATCGCTGTGGTAGGCGCCACCCCCGAACCCTATACCGGAGGGAAAAATTTGCTCACCAATATCGCCTCTGGCTATAAAGGCCCAATCTATCCCGTCAACCCCAAATATGAAGAAATCCTTGGGTTGAAATGTTATCCCCGGGTATCAGAGATTATTGGACCTCTCGATCTCTGTATTATCTTTGTTCCTGCCAAAGCTGTTCCCGGAGTTATGGAAGACTGTGTGAAGAAAGGTGTCCAGGGGGTCATCATTGAATCGGGTGGCTTTGCCGAAGTGGGGCCCGGGGGAAAAGCGCTTCAGGACCAGTGCCTTGCTATTGCCAGAAAAGGAAGGATCCGGGTCTGGGGCCCCAACTGTATGGGTCTAATTGATACAGCAAAGCCCTACATCTTCTCTTTTGTCATTCCCCAAGATATGCGGGAGGCTATCCGGCCGGGTCACATCTCGATAGTGGTCCAGAGCGGGCTTCTATCCGGCGGGTTCATCATCACCCTCATGAGCAACAAGACCCTCGGCCTGGCAAAGGTCTGTTCCATCGGCAACAAATGCGATGTCAATGAGAATGAATTCTTGGAGTATCTTCTAAGAGATCCCGCCACCAAAGCTGTCTGCCTCTATCTTGAATCATTTATCAATGGGCGTCGCTTTTTCGAGCTTGCGGCTTCATCGGATAAACCTATTGTGGTGCTCAAGGGAGGAAAAACAGCTCCAGGAGCAAAAGCCTCCTTCAGCCACACCGCTTCGCTCGCCGGTAACTACGACTTGATCCGGAGAATTCTGAAGCAGGCTCGTGTGATTGAGGCTGATGACTTTTTTGAAATGATGGACATCGCCAGAGTACTGGAAAAGGATTTCCATATCCAGCGATCCCCTGAGGGTAAACCGAGAATTGCCATCCTGACTTATAGCGGTGCCTCAGGAATCGTCACCACAGACCATATGGAGAAATATGGTCTGACTCTGGCACACTTCACCCCTCAAACTCGGAAGCAATTGGAACAGCTTTCTCCTGAATGGATGCCTATCAACAACCCGGTGGACTACTGGCCCGCAATCGAAAAGAATGGACCTGCCCTCGCCTATAAACAGGCCATCGCAGCCCTCCATGACGACCCCGGAGTCGATGGAATCATCGTCCATCACTATGCCGGACACGGGATATGGCTTCTCGATGCAAAAGAAATGCTTTCAGGTGTGACTGGACTGAGGAAACCCATCCTCTTCTGGTTAGTGGGACCGGAAAAAATTCGGGAGGCTACCCAATTGCCTCTCGAAGAGGAAGGCTGGCCAACCTTTCACGAAATCCACCGCACCGTCCGTGTAATGGCTGCTCTCTTTGAAAGACTCAGATAAATCCCCATCACAAACTATCCTTCCTTTTTTTGTGCCAAATTGTCCTATCCATAACAAAATTTGTTGCCATCATTAGAACATAGTTTATCATTTATTTGATAACTGATTGATTTAATTAATATTTAAATTTTTATATTTTGGCCCAATTTTTGCCTTTAAAATTATCTGGGAACTAATATGAATCACGTATATTTGAAAACAGTCGTTCTCTCCCTGGTCGCCCTTCTTCTCCTCCTATCTATTGATGGAGAAGTCTCCCCCGCTGATGGTTCTACTCCAGTTGCATCCGTCAAGAAGGTAAGTGGCAGTGTAACTGTATTGAGACAAGGTAAAACCATACAGGCTATTAACGGTCTGGATATCTGGGAGAAAGATACCCTTCAGACCGGTCGTAACGGATCTATTGGCATTGTATTTTCAGACGATACTTTCTTGTCAATGGGGCCCGGAAGCATATTGACCGTAGACGAATTTGTATTTGCCCCGAGGCAAGGAAAATTCTCTATTGTTCTCAGGATGCTGAAAGGAACAGCTGCTTATCTTTCGGGGCTCATCTCAAAACTCTCACCTGATGCAGCATATTTTAAAACCCCAACCGCCTCCATCGGGATAAGAGGGACAAGATTTCTCATTAAAGTTGACGGGGAGTAATAGAAAGGCGCATCACAATCAAGAGACCTGGCGAGACAGATGAAAAAGTGGTCCATTTTTATTCTCGGTTCGATCTTTTTTTGCCTGATGACCGGGTGTGCCACACAACAACCAAAACGGGATCTGATTGTCCTTTTGCCTGATCCGGATGGTAAGGTAGGTACTATCACGGTGACGACCGATGGAGGCTCCCAAGTAATCAATAAGCCCGGGTATTCCACCGAAGTAGAAAATCTCAATAAGACACCTACCTCTCCCCGGCAATTAAATGAAAATGAAATCAAGGATATCTTCGCTTCAGCCCTATCAGCGCAGCCAGACCTGTCGAATCGATTTCTCTTATTCATTCTCTTTTTTGAGAATGATTCAACAAAACTCACCCGTGAATCCAAAGATATTTTCTCGGAAGCGCTGAAAAATATTAAAACCCGAAATTCAAACGAAGTTTATGTTGTCGGTCATACTGATCTTGTAGGGACAGAGAGCTACAATAAAGAACTCTCCTCAAAACGGGCAAGCTATATCCGGAATTTGTTCGTTTCCAGTGGCATTAAACCGGGCACTCTGTTCGTTTCATATTATGGTAAGTCAAGACCGCTGGTGTCTACGGAAGACGAAACCCCCGAACCCCGTAACCGGAGAGTCGAAGTCATTATTAGATAACTGACGCGAATCTGCCTGGATGCAGATGCTCTTAGATTCTTTCACATTTAGATCTGAGAATTTGCCTCTAACACTTTGAACCTGATCCAGATGGGTCTTGGCGGGTCCGCTTCGCTTGACCCACCCTACTGGGTCTCGAGTGGGCCTTAACCTCAACCTTAACCTTGGTTGTTAATCTTTAGTCAGTCTAACTGAATGGTAAACTTGGAAATAAAAAAACCGATCATCCCAAAAGGTCGGAGAAACAACCGGCGGATTTTTCTCTTCGGGATTTTCTTCTCAGTTATTCTTTTTCTGGTTAGCCTCGCCAAACCTTCACTGACTGATTTCCTCCATAACAGAGTTTATGACGTTTTGCTGTCCGGCAACACAGGTCAACCTTCCCCTGTCCCTCTCATCGTCGACATAGACGAAAAAAGCCTTCAACAATATGGTCAATGGCCCTGGCCACGTTACCGGATTGCAACCCTCATAGAAAAATTAAGAAACTCTGGAGCTCTGAGCATCGGCCTGGATATGATGTTCCCGGAGGAAGATAGAACTTCAATTGAAATGATAAAGAAGGAGTTTTATCGCGATTTTGGAATTGAACTCGGGTTTAAGGAAATTCCACATGATCTCAGGAATAGTGATAAGCGGTTGGCTGATGCCCTTTCGAAAGGAAAGATTGTATTAGGCTATCAATTCCTTTTTGAAGAAGGCCCGTATTCTGAAAACTGCCTCTTGCATTCACTCCATCTCAACCGGCTCGGGCAGGTAAGAGGAGAAGAGAATCTGGAGGTTTTTATTGAGGCCCGCGGGGTATCCTGTAATCTGAACATGCTCTCCCAGGCTGCAGGGGCATCAGGTTTTTTCAATGTCTCGCCAGACCCGGATGGTATTTTGAGACGTGTCCCACTCATCATTGAACACCGGGGCAAATCTTATCCCAGCTTAGCCCTGGCAACATTGATGCAGTCTCTCAACAAGAAGGATGTCCTTCTGAAAACTGATGATGGCACTCCTGAATCGTTATGCTTGGACAAGACGGTCATCCCCCTTTCTTCTAAAGGATGTCTGCTCATTCGTTTCCGCGGCAAGAGTAAAACCTTCGAGTACATCTCTGCTGCAGACATACTGTCCGATCGTGTTCCAAAAGAAAAAATTCATGGGAAAATAGTCTTCGTCGGAACCTCTGCATCGGGAATGAAAGAGTTGAGGTCAACCCCTCTGGATCCCATCTTCCCGGGTGTGGAGATTCATGCCACGGTTGTGGATAACATCATCAAAAAGGATTTCCTTTCCCGGCCGAGATGGGTTCCAGGTCTGGAATCGCTCCTGGCATTGGGATTAGGTCTTCTCTCTACGATCGTCTTGGCCTGGACCGGAGCCGGTTGGAGTTCCCTTCTGCTGGGAGGCATGGGGGTCACTATCTGGCAAGCATCCGTGTGGATATTTCGAACAGAAAGCATCTTCATCTCACCAATCTTATCCTTGATTGTCCTGGTGTGTAACTTTTCACTCATCACTTTTCTCAAATACAGGTATGAGGAAAAAAGGGTGAAAGAACGCACTCGCGAGATTGCGATGGTTCAGGAGGCCACGATTGAGAGTTTGTCCGCATTGACGGAAACAAGAGACCCAGATACAGGAGGGCATATCAAACGGACGCAAAACTATGTGTTACTCCTTGCCGATTACTTAAAACATCAGCCCAAATTCCGTCAGTTCTTAAATCATGAAACCATTCACCTGCTATGCAAGTCTGCACCGCTCCATGATATTGGCAAGGTGGGAGTTTCGGACAGAATCTTACTCAAGCCCGGTAAGCTGACCGAACATGAATTTGATGAAATGAAAAAGCATACCGCTTATGGTCGCGATGCTATCCTGACCGCGGAAAAAAAGCTGGGAAACACATCCTTTCTGCGTTTTGCCAGAGATATTGCTTACACACACCATGAAAGATGGGATGGATGTGGATATCCAGAGGGTCTCAAAGGGGACCAGATTCCGATATCAGGCCGGCTCATGGCTCTGGCTGACGCCTACGATGCAATCACAAGCGAGCGGGTTTACAAAGCTCAACTTCCCCATGAACAGGCCGTACAAATCATCGCTGAAGCAAGAGGATCGCAATTCGATCCGGATGTTGTAGATGCCTTCTTGGACTTAGAAGAGAATTTTCGGAACGTAGCTACGAAATACGCCGACTCTTAGGCAAAAATGAAATTTCCTCTGCGGCGAGTTCCCCAATCTCTTATCAGCTGGATAATTCGCAATCATTTTTTCAAATCAAACTCCATCAAAAACTTGTCAAATTCCGGCGTCCAGATTGGAATGCCCGACGGGGAGTTGAAGAGCATGTGGCCATTCTTACCAAAAGGCGGTTGTATCACCAACCGGCCTTGGCCTCCAGCCTCTTGGAAGGCCGCAAACATCTCCCTGACGACCTGTGGCCCGAAGAAAAGGTCATTTTCAGCATAATGCCAGAGAACAGGGGGGCTGATCGTTTTAGCAAATTTTCGTATTGTTTCGACCAATCGCTCGGGAGCACAAGGGACTCCCGGGTGTTTATCTGGGTTTCCACCATGTCCTCCGGCAAAATTAACAACACCTATAATGCCGGAAGGATTCAAACTAACCGTTGCCAAAGAAACAAAACCGCCGGCTGATTGGCCAACCAAGAGAATCCGGTCGGGTCGCACATAGGGGAGTTTAGAAGCATAGTTTATGGAAGCTAAAAGATCCTTAGCCGCTTCCATCCCGGGTTCATAATAAGATGCTGCGCTACAAGATGAACCAAAACCCTCAACCCAGGTCCCCCCAGAACTACCGTGACCTCGTCTGATGGGGACAATAACGGCAAAGTCACGGTTAAGAAACTCACGGATTTGAGGAATAATCCGATAGCGCCCGATTTTTTGGCGGAGAGAAGGGTCGGTGTTGCTCCCGTGACTAAGGATGATGAGCGGAAACGGTCCATTGCCTGGAGGATGAAAAATGGTTGCCGTTAACTGTACTTCTTTCTTTTTGAAAATCCCATCGACGACCATGGGAATCTGTACGATTTGTTCGTTGAGGACAAGATTAATTTCCCTTTCCTGTGCAAAAACCGGTGAGGAGCATAGTATCAATAAAGTTGTAAATAGATATCGCCACCTATTCCATTTCATGACCCTGCCTCCCTTCTTAAAGGAGCTATTGGGCCCCTTCGACTCCAAAACAACCATCTTGCTGTTATTGATTTGAACCACATTTAACTGGTGGGGTAATTTTATAACCAATAAAAATACATCCTTTTTACCCTTCTTTTTCCCAGTACAATAATTTCTTAATCCTCTCGATGAGCATGGGCCGAATGGCCGGGTTTTTTATTTTGGTCACTTCTTTCCAGTCTCTCCAATCTCCCAGAAGGTCGTAGTAGAGGTTAGCACAGGCCCTTTGATAAAAAACCTTCGCTTCCGGGTTGACCTTCTGAACACAGGCGTGAAGTTCTTCAAAAAGCCGGTTCCTCTCCGCTTCCTCCTCAACATGAAACATCAACACTTTTGATGTGGCAGAGGGCTGGCTCGAGCCGAACTTTCCCTTTACATAGTGGCCTTCGAGAAACCGTTCTTCGTATTGTTCCAATACCTCCAGGCATTCCTCCTTATCCTTAAGAACGGCGACCACTTTCCAACAATGGTATGCCTCTTTTAATTCAATGGCTTCCTTTCCTTCCTGCAATTGCTGGTAGAGGTTGGCGATGCAAGGCACACATCGGCCATAGATATTCGTTTTGGTTATCTGAAGTTTCGGGTCGCTCTCAAAACTGACCCAATTGTCTCTGGAATCTCGCCATACTCTTCTGTCAAGGTAGATACGCCTCATTGACGATCCTTCTTTTAAAAGGCGGGCAGTGGCATCACTCCTTGATGCCCTTTAAAAATTATTTTAACATAATTTGGAAATGGACTTAAAGAGATTGTTTGGATAGCGGACCTCGGCGGATTGGAAAGAATATTCAGTGCAGATCAAACCGATTCATCAAAAGATTTTTGAAAAAGCCAAGCCCTTCCTTCGGACACGGAAAAATCTAATTCACACTCGAATCGCACTCCGCTATGCCCTGGAACTTCTCCAATCGGATCAAGGTGACGAAGATATTGTCATTCCCGCAGTCCTCCTCCATGATGTGGGCTGGAAAACGATACCAGAAGAATTGCACCTTACCGCTTTCGGTCCAAACCCATCCAATCCCAAATTGGCAAAGGTCCATGAGATTGAAGGAGCTAAAATGGCCGAAGCTATATTGAGTAAGCATCAATACCCCCCTAAAAAGGTAAAAGAGATCTGTCAGATCATTCGCGGCCACGATACGAGGAAGAGAGCCATCTCAGCCGATGATCGGATCGTCAAGGATGCCGACAAATTATGGCGCTATTCCCGAAAAGGCATGGCCATTGATTTAGAGCGGTTCAATGTGAAACCTGCTCCCTATCTTGACTACCTGGAGAAGGTGATCAACCAATGGTTTCTGACCTCCACCGCAAGAGAGATAGCTAAAAAAGAGATTCAAAAGAGAAGAACCCAACATTTTATTCACATTATCTGCAAATGAATCCACCATTCCCTCTTGCTCTAATCTTCTGTTCAGAATATACTATGGTGGAAAGTCTGTGGAGGTAACCCCTTTTGAAAAGGTCCGGATTCTTTTTTATTTTAACCGTCTTTTTAGGGCTTCTTTCATGCCTCTATCCTACCCTGATTGCCTCCCAGGGGCCGCCCCATGAAAAGATCGTCTTGAGAGGTTTTGACGGAACCCCTCTCACCCTCGAGAGCAAAACCCCCAACAGCCCGAAAAAAACCTGCGGGGCCTGTCATGATTACAACCTCATCACAAAGGGGTACCATTTCCAGCAGGGCCGAACCGATGCAACCGGGAAAATAGTGGTCAGCGATACTTACGATTCTAAGTATTTCTGGAACCTCTCATCGGGGGTATATGGAAAACACTCGCCTGCTTCGATGGATTCGAGTCAATTGACACGCAAAACAAACCGGCAATTCTCCGAGATGGATAAATCCTCTTTCTTCTTCGTTCAGAACTGCGGAGTTTGCCACCCGGGAGGAGGATGGGGAGAGTTCGACCGCAAAGACAATCTTTACTACAACGAAGAAACAAAAGCATTTGGCTTCGAACTGTCCGGAGATAATCCCACATTCGATGGGGATTATACATCTTTCAGCGGTGGAAATGAAAAGCACGGAGCCCCCTGGGACCGAAGCGGCGTAAGTGAGGCCGATTGCCTCATCTGCCATCTAAAAGGATATCAATGGAAAGAGAGAGGAGCAGCCCTCAGAGGACAATTTTTCAGATATGGTCCTACGGTCGGAGCCGGATGGGCTACCCTTAAGCTTTCGCAAGACGAACCCCAAAACGTTGTAGCCAACGAGATTGAGGTGAATTACACACAAAAAGAAGTGGCCGATTTCGAAAACCTCCACCTGCAGATCGTCAGGCGACCCACGGATGAGAACTGCTGGTCCTGTCATGCCTCTTATGGTGAGAAAAAAAGCGGTTACGATTGGAGCCTTCAAACTGACATCCACAAGGCAAAAGGCATGAATTGTGTCTCCTGCCATCCTGGAGACAAGGAACATAACTTTGCTAAAGGCAATTCACTCCAGCAGACAGTGCGGGATGATCTTGACAATACCATGAATTCCTGCGAGGACTGCCATTATAAAAGAAAAGACAGGAGGGCTCCGCGACACAGGCACTCATTCTCTCCCAAACATATGAGGAGGATTGCCTGCCAGACCTGTCACCTTCCTTACCGATCAACACCTGCAGAACTTGTCTATGATTATTCGAGTGGAGATGGTCAGGTTTACGATACCTCTAAATATCTATCCCCTGACCCTCTCAATCCAAAACCTCCCCAGGCCAGCCTAAGACCAGACATCTGGTATCCTGCTCTTCAGGATTTGAAGGGGAAAATCATCCCTGTCAAATCTGCTATTGTCATTTACTGGGGGGATCTGAATGAGGAAACGAACCTGGTCAGACCCATCCCGACCTGGAAGATCAGGGAGTTCAAAAAACCTCCGCTCAAAGACGATGACGGAGATGGAGTCCCAGAAGTCAATTCCCTTGATGAGATCAAATCCTTTCTGGTTGCTCTCACCAGAGGCAAAGATCGCTTTGGAAATCCCATTGCAAACTCACCCGCCTTGGTGAAAGGAGGATTTCTCTACCGGCTGGATAAAAAAGGAGGGGTTGAAAAAGTTCAGCACGACCAGGCCCAGTCCATCGATTTTTCACTCAACCACAATGTGCGGTCCGGATCTCTGGCTATTGGCGCAAGAGGATGTAAGGACTGCCATGTCCGGAATTCTCCCTTCTTTTTAAGAAAAATTCTCGTTGATCCTTGTGATGAGAGAGGCAGGCCTGTTTATATTGAAGCATGGGAGCGAATGGGCATCGACAAGGAAAAACTGGACCGACTCTTGATGGAACAGTGATCTTTTCTTCTCACTTCAGATCCATACTCTTTTTAAAATTTTCGGAGTGATGTTGGAGGATGTTACCGGTACGGCTACGCCAGAATTGGTAGTTGTGTTCGGAATTCCCATTAAAGGGCTGAATGGCTATGTGATGTCTTCTTTCACCCAACGCCTTTTCAAAATTTTTATTGCCTTCAGTAATCCAAGCATATCCTTCCTTTTGGCCATAATCGAAATAGATCCGATGGGACAATTGCTCCATCCCCTCCTCTTTTACCAAGGACACGGGATTGTTCGATTGAATATATCTCAAATCAAGAGATGATGCGGGAGGGAGTTTCTTTGTTTCAAGGCGGCCGAAGACCTCCAAGAATTCAGGCAAGACCATCTTAATCATCCATTTGTCATTGAGAAGTTCAATATCGAGAAGTCCGCTCTGGCTGCTGATGGATTGAAAAAGGCTGGGATATTTTAGTCCCAATTTTACTGCCCCGAATCCCCCCATGGACATGCCCCCAATGCCTCTTAAGGGAAGAAGTCTCGACCGGTATATGGACTGTAGATCTATATATCTTTGGAGTTCAAGGAAATAGGACTCGTATTTTCCCAGAGCACCTGGTTTCATCCGGAGAAAAGGAAAGAGAGAATAGTTCAGATATTTTTCTTCACTAAAACCGTCACATCGCTTCTCATCCTGCGTCTCGGGAAAGAGCCTCTTCCCCTCATTTTCGTCTGTATAGAAACCGTTGTCTCCGTCAGGAAGGATGATGATCATCTTCTGTATGGGGTGAAAAGGATCATCTGGATTTCCCCCTGAATGAAGGTTATGAAAAATGATTGATTGGGCGATCTCCCTGGGACGATAATCGTCTTTATTAATTCCTCCATGCCTTGAAAGTTCATCAAAACGATCCTCCAGCGATCGTTCCAAACCTCGATAGGTCCGGTTACTCGAATCCATCATTCCATAGGCGATGATTGCAATATCCTCATGGAGGAGCCAGTGGTATTCCTCCTCCTTTGCCTCGCAAAGAATTCTGTTGGCTTCCTCGTGAGACCTAACTTTCCAGCTCCATCCCCTCCGGTGGAAATTATACCCATGAAGAAGATAGAGAACCGGATATCTGGCTTTCGGATTCTGATAAAACTCTTCCGGTAAAATGATAAAGAACCCTTTCTCTTTTCCCAACACGGCGGAATGAAAAGTTTCATACCGGACTAAATAATGAAACTTCTGGGAGGGCTTTGGATTGAGAAGATAGGAGAGCTCTGGATCTTCGGGGCAGCAGGGATGTTGGGCACCGAAGGTTTTAAGCGACCCAATCAATATGAACAGTATTGAGAAAAGAATAATCCTAAATCGTCTTGGGCGGTTCATCTCGATTATGGGTAATATACCTTCATTGATACATTACCTCAACAACAAATTAAAACCCATTTTCACCCTTAATATTTCTCTTTCCTAATTTCTGGAAAGGATGTATATTACAAGCGAAATCAACCTTTTTATGCTAGATGAAAACCATGAATGGTTTAAAAACACGAAAATATGGAATGAAAATAACATTTGGAATAATAAACGACCTTAACACCTTATTCAATAAATCATTCATGAAAATGCGGCTTTCTGTTAAGAAGAGGGAAAGTCCTTTCACCCCCCCTGTTCTGACAAGGATTTGATTGTTTGAATAAAATGTGCTTGAATAGATTTAAACCCCGCTAGAAAAGGCAGGGTATTAACTCTGCCATTGATAAGAAATTCATTGTTGCCATTTCAATCCCCAGTATAAATAATGGGGTTTTCAAACGGGTTAAATGGAGGATATAAATATGCCTGTTATTGCTAAAAAAGTGTTCGAGGAGGCGTTGTCGCTTCCAGTGGAGGCCCGCACAAGCCTCGTTGAGAAGTTGCTCACCAGTCTCAATCCTCCCACCCAGCCGGAGATTGACAGATTGTGGGCCGACGAAGCTGAAAGACGCATTGCCCAAATTGACAAAGGTGAAGTTAAACTTGTTCCCGGGAAAAAAGTTTTTTCTAATATTCAGAAGAAATATCGGCGATGAAATTCTACTTCCATCCAGATGCCGAAGCTGAATTCTATAAGGCTATAGAGTATTACGAACAATTCCGGCCTGAACTCGGTTTTGAATTTGCTAAAGAAGTCTACGCTACAATTTCTCGTATTCTCCAATATCCGGATGCTTGGTCACCGTTGTCCCAACACTCCCGCCGTTGTTTAGTCAATCGGTTCCCATATGGAGTGATCTATCAGGTTAGGCCTCGATCTTTACGAATTATTGCAGTCGCCCATCTTAATCGTCGGCCAGGTTATTGGGAGGAAAGACTTTAACTGAGCAAATTACTCCGGTACCTGCCCTTTGACAGACAAGAATGATTTATATTTTCCGCTGATTCAAATCATTTAACCTTAACGTTGTAAAAAATTGAGTTAAACGGACATGGGTGAACCGTTCGGAAAGGCTTCGGGGCGAACCTTCAGGCCTATGGGCACCCACGTCTCTAACCCATACTGGATGTCACCTTTGGTGAAGTCCAGCGATTCCCTTAAGACATCCGGTTAACCGCCATTCGAAGCCTTGAAGAGCGGTTTACCCATGGCCGGTTATGCAACTATCAGGTTAATAAGAGGAAATAAGATGAAAATACCGCTGTATCAGGTTGATGCTTTTGCTTCGCGGGTGTTCGCCGGAAATCCGGCAGCAGTCTGTCTTTTAGATCAATGGCTTGATGATTCCATCCTTCAGGCCATTGCAGCCGAGAATAACCTGTCAGAGACAGCTTTTTTAGTTTGTAATAGAGGGTGATCGGGGTTTTAGTTTAAGGCATTGAAAACATTTCACAAATCTCTTTTTTTTCAAAGCTGGCAAATTCCTTATTTTCGACTTAAGATGTTCTCCGACAGGAGGCATCATGGAACCATTACTCAAAAACATTTCGGCTATCATTCCAGATGAAAAGATCGATCGCGAACTTTCTTTTCCTTGTCCTGATAGAGGACCGCGTTCTGATCTTAAACCTTCTCAGCTGTATCGCATT
>Ga0194126_10006573_pt1 | contig 16530 bp, 3 predicted proteins | sample TA2KigC150mmetaG_FD_148641 | JGI IMG/M metagenome (GOLD analysis project Ga0194126, IMG submission 148641) | Freshwater microbial communities from Lake Tanganyika, Tanzania - TA2015035 Kigoma Deep Cast 150m | ecosystem: Environmental > Aquatic > Freshwater > Lake | place: Tanzania: Lake... | reverse complement strand
CGTCAGGTCGATGCGCTAAAGCAGAGCCAAGCACGCATCGCTGAACTGGAACAGAAGGCCGCGCGGGTGGATACGCTCGAGCGGGAGGTGGCGCAGTTGAAGAAGCTCGTGGCGAGTTTGGCGCAGGGCCAAGTGGAACAGCGGAACCCTGTGCGAACGGTTGCGGCAGCGGACCATTAATCAGTCACTTTTCGACCAGTCGCCGGGCTCCCAGCGGTTCAGGTCTCTTGATGCTATGAAAACTCTTGGATATGCGGCGTTGTTGGTTTCCTGGCTGGGAATCGAAGCGGCGGCGCAGACATTCCCGGTCGAGATTCAACAGCAGCGCACCCCGTACAATCGCCAGTCCGTGCGCGGCGCGCCACTTTCCACGACCGCCAATACCCCTGCGGGATCGGATGGCCGCGCGCCCACGGTGAACCAGCAGGCCGATGCGGGATTGCCGACGTCGCCTCCGACGGCAATGCAGGTTCAGGGGTTCGTTTCCTACGGCGCGCTGGTCAGTCCGAGGAATCCCGCCGCTCTGAATGGAAACGTCAACCTATCTAAGAATGCCGTGGCGGTGGACCTGCCCCGAGGCCCAGCCAGAGGGAGTGTCACCGTCGTAATGAGGTCAGCACAAGTTGGCGCGCCCTTCTTCAACCGGCGCAGCGCTTTCTTGTTCGCCAGCATTATCCCGGTCCCGGACACGGACGAAAACGGAACACTGCTCGCCTCAAACATCCGGCGGGAGGACTACTGGGTGGCCGAACCGCATTCGACGACTGACCACGCCAATGCGCCGTATTACTGGAGTGATCATGCCAAGACGGTTTTCGCCATTCAGCCTGGGCCGATCAGCATTACGTGGAAGCGAAACAATCCAACGACCGCCAAGCCGGCGGATTATGACAGTAATCCGAGCAAATACTCGTTGGAGGGCGGGAACTATTACCGGCTTTTTACAACCAACTATGTTGTCTCCGGCAGCCCGGTCAAGACACCCCGGCAGATTTACTGGACGGAGGGGACTTTCAGGAGAATCGGCAAACCGGTGACCGTTCCCAGGGCTCGAGTTGGCTCGATTCGATTCATTTACAACAACAACTTTCCGGCAAAAGTAACTGGAGAATTCGTTGCGCCAGGCCAAACATTCGCGGGCCAAACGAATCGTTTGGAAGAAGTGAGAACATTATGGTACGACGAGCAACTCGGACAGATCTACGCTTACAACCGCGAGGGCCGAGTCTTCATGGAACTGCTCGGTGACCTCCGTGAAGACGGCGTGAACCGGCAGCATTTGGGTTACGAGATCGTCGATGTTCACCAGCAGACGGTTCCCGAAGATGTGTCCGTCGATCTGGGCGAAAGGATCACTCCGTTCGCGGACGCTTCCCGAGGCCAGGACCTTTCTCCAGAGCCCCTCGATCGGGAAGAAGGCAAGCCGTTCTATTACCGGCAAAATTCTCAGGCGACCTCGACGAGCAGTCAAACCGGGTCAAAAGCCGAGCTCTACGCCGTGCGGGAAACGGTCAACCAGAACGATTTGTTGATCCATTGGATGGAGACCGGAGAAATGGGATTGCGCTGGCCTTCCCGGTTTGCCCGGTATGCCCTCGCCTGGCCCGCAGACATCACGAGGTACAGTCATTACCTCCGGCCTCGAGTGGCGACCGAAGCGGAAGCGAGAGACACCGCAGTGCCGCTCCCCACCGGCAACGCGCCGCAAATCGTTTACCAGGACCCTCTCGACCAGCCGCGGGCCAAGATGACCGCCGAGTTAAGGTTTTATACCTTTCTCGAACCGAACTTCCCGGCGCATCGAAGCCTGCTGCAATTCACCGCAGGTGAGGGTGTCGCCTTCGAACGTGTTTTTTCCTGGCTTAAGGACAACCTGACGCTGAACAGTTCGGGACAAACGGTCGGCACCAACCTCGCCAACAGCGTGGCCACGAAGTTGTCGTCTTGGAATACCAACACTTTGACTTTGACTTGGCTCAGCGAATCGAGATCGCCTCGAGTCGTGGAGCAAAATGTGCCGGTCGGAGCGCGCATCTCCGCCCCGTCACAGGAGTTGGGCACAGATGGGACCTACTGGTCCGGGTACCTTCGTCAAAACGAAGGAATCTCATTTCATCCCGGAGCGTATATTGATCCTTTTGTCAGTGGATTCACGGCAGCCAACCTTGGCTCCATCATCCCGGTGAACGCCATTCCGGGGCAGAACCGGCTCGAAGTCTGGTGGTTCCGGAAAAATGGGCTGGATTCGGCGAAAGGCTTTGAATCGGTCTATTGGCCGTCGGTCGTTGGACGCTACACGCTCCAGTGGCCCACAGCTCCGCGGGAAATTGTCTTGGCGAGCAATGCCGGGAGTGGTCCGCTGCGCAGCCTGGAGGCCAAGGGCAAGATCTATTCTCAGAACGACAAGACCAGGCCCGGATACAACCCCAATGAAGAACATGCCCTGATGCTGGGTGGCCAGGCTTATGCGCTGCGCGATGACCTCAACCTCACGGCTGAAGCCAACTATTCTTCCGAGCCGTTCGTGCTGTTGGAATACACCGAGAGTGACGGACGGCCCGCGCTGGCCACATTCAAAGTGCTGCGCGAAAAGCCCGAAGCTGGCCTCATTTTTGATTATGTCACCGTGGCCGGGCAACTCCTGCAGGCGCCGATGCCATTGCCTTTCCTCCCTCCTCCGACGGAGCGCGCGGGAACGTTGACGATTAACTACAACAGCGAGCCGGGGACCGTGAATGGCGACTTGCCCGTGAATTGGAGTGAGTCGACGCACGCCAATGGCAGTTTCGGCCATTACCGCAAATTCACCTATCGCGACCGTAAAGAAGGCTTCTGGGTGTTCCGCGGGCTTCATGCCGGCGAACCCGCGCTGCAGATGGGCAAATACAATGCCACCAGCGGTGCGTTTGACAAATTGCCCAGCGCGACAGCGATCGTTGATCAGGATTTCCGCTATACCCTTCACGCTTCCCGCCGAGTGGAAGGTCTGACGCTTCAGGTCACAGACCAAACGACGACCGCGACGACGTTGCCGGGTTGGTTGACCATCGATGGCTTGACGCTCAAAGGCCGTCCACAGGCGAACGATCTTCGAACGCACACGCTGTCTTTGGTCATTGCGGCGAGCGATGATGGAAGCAGCGTGACTAACACGCTGAACTTGACTGTGGCTGCCTCGGGAAATGTCGTGGCGCAGGCGCCTCTCCAGATCGTCTCCACCAACAGCTATGCGGGCGCGAATCTGACCTACGCGGGCAGGCCGCCTTATCTCTCGACTCCTCCTGTCGCGACCAACACCTTCACGATGCGATTCTACTACAAGAACCAGGCGGAATTCTCTTGGCCGGGATTCGCGCGGGTGCCCAACGTCGGGGCGATCGTGCCGTATCTTCGCCGCCGGAATTCCGGCGGCGGATTCGAAGGCGAAGCCAACTCGAAGTCCACGCCTTCGCTCGATATTGTTTACCGGCCAGTCTGGCCCGTGCAGACGCCGCAGTTACGCTACGGCGAGACATTGCTAACGCCGAAGAACGGCCTGCCCAGTGTTCGCGGGCAAAACAGCCTGGAAATGCTCTATCAACAGTCGATCGCCAAGAATATGACGGTGACGAACGTCAGCGCGGTCTTGCATGATCCGACCCGGGAAAAATCGTACGATATTACCCGCCAGAGCTTGGAGAAATTGCCCGACGGGATCAGGAAAGATACCTACCAGGGCAAAGTTTATTTCCCGAATTTGCCGCCCCACCTGGCGCAACGGCTTTTCTTCGATCCGAATCGCGGAAGGAAGGGCCACTTGGTTTTCAAGGGCGAATTCAAGAATGAGCCGGTGGGCGAAAAGTACATCCTGTTGAACGTTCTGACCGGTACGGATTTGGCCACCGTCAGATCGATTTGCCCAATCAACGATCCGGACAAATCAAGATGGGACCTTGTCGTTGCCGGTCTATCCACGAAGATCGAGACCTTTCATGAGAATCCAGACGTGCCCGGAACCTTCGTTCCCAAGAGTGATCTGACCTACATCAAGGGGATTGAGTCGCTGGCGGAGGTAACTGACGACGACACCGCAGTCGATTCCTATGCTCTGAGCGCGTCCGGCCCAGGGTCGGGCTACATCACCCTGATTTCGGGCAACGGCTTGCCGGCCTCGACTCCCCCCGGAGCGCCGGTGTCGCTGCACATCATCAAGGTCACGGCGCCTCTGTACCGGGGTGAAGTGAAAGTGATCACGGCCGCCAATCCCTTGGACGAGCAAGTGACCTTCCAGCACACGGCCGATCTGGCCGGGCGTTTCGACGACTACTTCTATCAGTGGAAGATCGCTCCGCCGGTCGATGGCCAGCCACCGGATTTTGGCATTAAACCGATCTCGCTCGAAGGCACGGGCCTGCCTCGGTATTTGGTCGGAGGCGCCGGCATCCAATCTCTCTCCGACAATTACGTTGTGATGCGGTACCGGCCGAACAATCCGAGCCATCCGCTCTACAACAACGGAGCAGGATGGTCGGAGTGGTCCGAGCCTCAGTTGGCCGAGGGCTGGATCAAGCGCGTGCTGGCCGGCATCAATCCCTTCAACCAGCGCGTGACCAATCTGTTCAACAATAGCGTCAACACGGACGTCAGCGTCCTGACTCAGGCAGGGCACCGCTGGGAGGGGAACATCGCGCTGAATCTCGACACCATCAACGATTTCGGGTTGATCGAAATTTACGAGACGATTCTCAATCGCGGCAAAATGATCAGCATCGACTCTGGCTACAATGTGGGAAGCGCCAATGACGCGCTGCTGCTGGCGGCGGGTTATTTGAACGACCTTTACATGATGATCGGCAACGAGGCGTGGGCTGATGCGGCCAATCCAACCATCGGGATCGGGACCAAGGACCGAACCTACGGCGAAATCGCGACCGCGGTCTTCGCGTTCAAGGGCCAGGTCAGCTCGTTGCTCGAGGAAGAGCTCGCGCTGTTGCGAGGCCGAGACGATTTCCTGGTGCCGGGAGTGGAAGTGCCGCCGACCTATAATCGGCTGTTTTGGAACTACACGCGAGGAATTGACGCCGGGGAAGTCATCTACGCCTTGAATTACAATATCCTCGAGGACGCGAACCAGGGCGTCAACGGGATTGTCAATGCCGACGATGCGCGGAAGATGTTTCCTCAAGGGCACGGCGATGCCTACGGCCATTATTTGACCGCGTTGAAAAACTACTACTCGCTGTTCATCAATCCGAATTTCACGTGGGTCCCTCGGACGGAAGCGGTCCTGGTTCTGGGCAAGCCGGTCTCCGTCGATTACTTGGATGAACGCAAGTTCGCCGCCGCCGCCGCCGCAGTGGCGCGAACGGGCAAGGCCATATTCGATCTGACCTGGCGGCGGGATCTGGATATCGGCGTCAACACTTGGAACTTTCAATCGCCCACCCGCACGAATGAGAAGAGGAAAATCCCTTCCACACGTTTCTGGGGAATGGACCATTGGGCGAGCCGGACGGGGCAAGGCGCGTATCTAAACTGGGTGGCCGGCAACTCGATACTGCCGGAGGAGGACCCCGATCCATCACACGAGGGGATTCAAAAGATCGACCGCACCGTCGTGGTGGAATTGCAGGAGCTTCCCAGCATCATGCAGAGTTTACAGACCGCGCTCGACAATGCGGAAGGAGATCTGACGCCGGTGGGTCTGCCCGAAAATGCAATTGCCTTCGATATCAGTCCCACCAAAACCGCGAGAGACGACCAAGGAACTCATTTCGAGCAGATCTTTGACCGGGCCAAAAGAGCCCTGAACAATGCCGTGATCACGTTCGACGAAGCCAAAGACATCACTCGCTTGATGCGCTCCGAACAGGATTCGACTGCGGAATTTCAGGCGGCAGTGGCGAGCCAGGAACTGGCCTTCGAACGTAACCTCGTCGAGCTCTTCGGCACGCCGTACCCTGAAGATATCGGTCCAGGGAAGACCTACAAGACCGGATACACGGGGCCGGATTTGCTCCACTTCATGTATGTCGATCTTCCGGAATCAACGTTCGGCAGTTCGTTGGATCCGAGGGCGATTCAGACCAACCGGATCGACATTCAAAAGCTGCCGGCATCCTTGGCCCAGAATCTGACCGGCCGAAGTGTCACGACTCTGGTCGCCGACGTCGATGGCGTTGTCCGCAGCTCCTCACCGAGTTACACGACCAATCAATATGTGGAGTTCCGCTTGGACCCACACGGCTTCTTCAGCAAACCCGATGACTGGGTGGGCCGGCGACGGGCGCCCGGCAAGATTCAGCAGGCCATATCCGAGATCATCGCAGCGCAGTCGGAACTGAGCGAGGCTCTGAGTAACGCAGAAGGGGCAAAGGGAGAATTTGACCTAGCCTTGGATCTATTCCAGCTCAAGGTGCGGTTGCGCAACGATACACGAGATCTGGAGAAAACGGTTCTCGCGCTCGAACAAACGGTCGATTCGGTCAAGGCAGCGAATGAGATCATTGCGACCATCCAAGATTTCAGCGCCAAGACGATCGAAGATGTTTTCAACGCCATCATTCTCACTTTGCCCACATCGATGATTGCAGGTCTGGCTGCGGGCGGAGATCTTACGTCCGCGGCCCGCGGAGGCTTGGAAGGGACGAAAGGTACGATTGAGAAAGTCATCGGCGCCGGCGTACTGGTGCTCAAGATCGCTCAATCCGGGCTCGAACTGTCCGCATCAACAACGAAGAGATTCTTGGAGTTCAACCAGATCGCAGACAAAGGCTGGGAACTTGAAACCAAGGAAGCCGTTGCCGAATTGGCGAAGACCATGGGGGGGCTGTCCGGCCACTTTGCGACCATCAATGCGAAACTCCGCCGTCTGGATGACGCCAAGCGCAATCTCTCGTCTCTGGTTGCGGAAAGCGATCACATCCAATTGGAGCGGGAGAACTCCCGCCAACGATCGGCCGCAGTGGTCCAAGGCTTCCGCACGCGCGACGCGGCCTTTCGCATTTTCCGGAACGAGAAGCTGGAGCGTTATCGCACCATGTTTGACTTGGCCGCCCGCTACACGTTCCTCGCCGCCGGCGCTTACGACTACGATACTGGATTGCTCGGCACCGGCGAAGGTCATGCCCTGTTCAACCGCATTTTTCAATCGCGCGCCTTGGGCCTGGTGAAAAATGGCGAGCCTCAGTTCGCGGGCAGCAACACGGGCGACCCCGGACTCTCGGGTGTGTTGGCGGAATTGAAAAACGATTGGGACAGCCTCAAAGGACGCCTCGGTTTCAACAACCCCGACACCTATGGAACGACGCTTTCGCTCCGACAGGAGAATTTCCGCATCTTGCCCGGATCGGATGGCGACGCCAACTGGCAGGACATCCTCCAGCAGAGCCGAATGGACGATCTCCTGGCGGATGAGGACGTGCGAATCCACTGTATGCGGATCCAACGCGAGGGTGGCTTGCCGGTGCCCGGAATTGTTTTGGAGTTTGCGACGACCGTCGCCGATGGCCGGAACCTCTTTGGCCAGATGCTCGCGGCGGGCGATCACAATTTCAGCCCCAGCCTCTTCGCGACCAAGATCTTCGCGGTCGGCGTGGCGTTGGAAGGCTATCGAGGCATGGAAAACCCCACGGCCAACAGTGGCGCCGTCGGGTTCGCGGACGGCGCTTCGCCGAGTGATCCGTCAGCCCCGTTCCTGGACACCCGAGCCTTGGCGGCGACGCCCTATGTTTATTTGATCCCCGTGGGCGAGGATTCGATGCGCAGCCCGCCGCTCGGGGACGTGAGCAACGTGCGGAAGTGGACGGTGGCGGACGTGGCGATCCCGATGCCGTTCAATCTGGGGGCGTCGGCGTTTTCGAGCAAGCCGCTCTGGCAGTCGAGCGATGCGCTCTCGGAAGAGCTCTTCGCGGTGCGAAAACACCAGGGGTTCCGGGCGGTCTCAGCCACCTCCGTGTTTGGCGGGGATTTGGTCCCGAACCAATACACCAATCGGCGTTTGATCGGCCGGTCAGTTTGGAACAGCAAATGGAAGCTGGTCATTCCAGGTCATACCTTGCTGACCGATCCCAAAGAAGGCTTGGACCGCTTCATTCAGACCGTCAAGGACATCAAGCTCCATTTTGTCACCTACTCCTACTCGGGCAATTAAGGCGCAACTCGTGATTCCTGGTGCGCAACCCGTAATGCGTGAAACGTGAAACGTAATTCAAAGTGACTCGAACCAGACATTGCACAATGAAAACCGAATTTCGTCTTGTGGCTCGAAACCCCGACCCGCTCACACCCCGACGCCCCGACACAATTTACGCCCTGACGCTCCTCGCTTTTCTCTCACTGATTCCGGCACCCGCCTATCCACCGGCGCCGCACCATCTCATCTATGGTTTTGTCCGGGACGAATTCGGAAATCCAGTCTCGGCCAAGGACGCGGAAGTTTCCCTCCAGATGCCCACCGGCGGACAGATCAAGGCCGCGATCGTTCCGCAATTGGAGCCGGGCGCCAACTATCGACTCCCGGTGCCGATGGACGCCGGGCTCACGCAAGACCTCTACAAACCCGCGGCGATGCAGCCCACGCTGCCCTTCAAACTGATGGTGCGGATCGGCAACAAGACGTACCTGCCGATTGAAATGGCCGGCCTCTATTCGCGTATGGGGCAGCCGGCGCAATCCACCCGAATTGATCTGACCTTGGGTGAAGACAGCGACGGCGATGGCTTGCCTGATGCCTGGGAGCGCGCCTTGATCACGGCCAGCGGCGGCGCGAGGACTTTGAAGGATATCCGACCCGGCGACGATTTCGATGGGGACGGCCTGAGCAATCTCCAGGAGTACATTGCGGGCACCTATGCCTTCGATGACAAAGACGGTTTTTCTTTAAAAGCGATCCGAAAGAGTGGGGAACGCCCCGTCCTCGAGTTCCTGGCCATCCGCAACCGCACCTACACGATCGTGGGATCCGTGGATCTTCAGGACTGGAGTGCGATCAATCTTCGAGTCCTTTCGAACCGGACGCCCGGCCCATTCCAGGCCAGTTTTCAGGCAACGGACACCCGGCCGATCCAGGTCGAGGTTCAGCCTCAGGCCGGAACGGAGATGATGCGCTTCTATAAGCTGATGGTCCAGTGATCCCAGGCAATTTGCAGAAGTCCGCCCAAAAGGAATCGACGACGCGGTCGGCAGTTCGCTGTCGGCAGCCGATCGCCAATGTGCGGCGGAGAGCGATGCGCCTGGGGTTAGCGTGCGTGGCGGGTGGAGGAATCCTGTTGCTCGGATGGAGAGCTGCGGTCCACCGGTGGGCGGCTCCTGCCCGAGAAGTTCTTGGTTCGGAACTCACCCTGCGGGAAGGGCGGCTGCATCGGATCGGTGAAACGTCGGTTCCATTCACCGGCGTGATGGTGGAACGGTATCCTTCCCAATCCCTCAAGTCCCGCTCCATGATTTCCCGGGGAGTTCTCCATGGCATTTCCGAGGGCTGGCACACGAATGGTCAGGTGCAGGTGCGCGAGCATTTCAAAAATGGAGTCTCTCATGGCTTGCGCACGAAGTGGCACGAGAACGGCGTGAAGATGTCCGAAGGGACGGTTGTGGAGGGCCAGTTTGAAGGCCCGTTTTGCCGTTGGCACGACAACGGCGTGCTGGCCGAGGAGATTCGTCTCGAGCACGGCGCACCGGAAGGATGGTCTCGTTCGTACTATCCCAGCGCCTTTCTCAAGGCGCAGGCGCGGTTCAAAGGCGGTGAGATGACCGAACAAAAATTCTGGAAAGATGGCGAACGCTACCAAACGCCCGACGCCGAGGCGACCGATTGACTGATGCCTGCCGCACGCTGCCCACTCGAAGTGTGTGATCAGGCCCGCTGGTCAGCGCCTGTGCGCGTTGGAGTTCTGCTCTGCCTCGTTTTGTTCTTCAACGCGATTTTCTCCGCTTCGGCGGCTTCCTCCAGCGCTTCTTACAGCATCGTCCATGATGGACTTGATGCCGGAGGCAGAACCACGCGGAGCACCAGCTACACGATGGACAGTTCGCTGGGCGGATTGGCCGGGATCAGCAAGGCGCCGGGCTTCGGGTTCACGATTGGTCTGGGATTCAGCGGAGCGCTCACGCCGGTCGGCCTGATCAACTTTGTTCCTGTGCTCAATCCGCTGGGCGATCAAACGGTCAACGAGGGATCTGCTTTGAGTCTCGCCGCCACCGCCATCGATCCAGACGGCCCGCAGGATACAATTACTTTCAGCCTCGGCTCCGGCGCGCCTGCCGGCACGTCCATCAATCCGACCAGCGGACAATTCACCTGGACTCCGGGCGAGGCGCAAGGGCCGGGCCTCTACTCGATCACAGTCATTGCGACCGACAGTGGATCGCCGCGGCGAAGCTCATCACGCACATTCTCAATCAGCGTGGCCGAAGTAAACTCACCGCCCGCCCTCGGGGCCATCGCCCCTCAAACCGCCACCGAAGGTCAACTGCTGAGGATTCCTGCTCAAGGCCAAGACCTGGACGTTCCGGCGAATACATTAATTTACCGTCTCGGCTCCGTCGCACCGGATGGAGTCGTGATCGATCCAGCCACTGGAATACTGTTGTGGACGCCAACCGAAGCCCAGGGGCCGAGTTCGATTTCCATCACTATAGTCGTTTCTGACAATGGGAGCCCCAGCCTGAGCGCATCCCAAACATTCAATGTCACGGTGCTGGAAGACAATTCTCCGCCGATCCTGGCTTCGCTCAGCGATCAAACCGTTGTAGAAGGGCAAACCTTGACTCTTCCGGTCGGGGCGGGCGATCGCGATTTGCCGCCGCAAACGCTTGCGTTTGGCTTTCGCGATGGAGTTCCCGCCGGGGTTAGCATTGCGCGCACGGATGCCACAACGGGTGTTCTCGCCTGGACACCATCCGAGGCGCAAGGACCGGGCACTTACACGATCACCGTGGAGGTTGGTGATAGCGGAATCCCGAGTTTGACGGCATCGAAATCGTTCAAGGTCACGGTGCTCGAGTCGAATCTCGCGCCGGAGGTCGCCGCAATTCCGAGGCAAACGATTGCCGAAAACGGCACGCTCCGCTTTCAAGTCATCTCGGCGGACCGCGATTTGCCAGCCAACCGTCTGGAGTTCAGTCTGGGACCGGAAGCCCCGCCGGGCGCGAGCATCGATCGAACCACCGGAAACTTCAGTTGGACTCCGACCGAGGACCAAGGCCCGGCTTCCTATACTCTCAAGGTGATCGTGACGGACGATGGCACTCCAGCCTCCAGTGCTTCGCAGATCATCACCGTGGACGTCATGGAAGTGAACTCGGCTCCCGCCCTGGCCGCGATTGCGGATCGCACGGTGGAGGAAAGCAGCCCGCTGGCGTTGGCTCCCGCGGTGACGGACATTGACTTCCCGGCCAACAAGTTGAAGTTCTCGCTGAGCGCCGATGCTCCGGTCGGTGCCACGATTGATCAAGCCACCGGCGCGTTCAATTGGACGCCGACGGAAGCGCAAGGTCCCAGCACGAATCGGATTACGATTTCGGTGGCGGATGACGGAATTCCGAGCCTCACGGCATCGCAAAGTTTCTCGGTGATTGTGACCGAAAAGAATTCGCCGCCGGTCCTGGCCGATATTCCGGATCAGAGAATCGTTGAGGAAACAATTCTGACCTTGGCCGCCGTGGCCAGCGATCCCGACATTCCCCCGAACACGCTCACTTTCAGTCTCGGTCCGGGAGCGGCGAGCGGGATCACGATCGACCCCAGGACAGGGCTTTTGACCTGGACACCAACCGAGCAACAAGGTCCCGGAGCCGCGCCCCTCACCGTCGTCGTAACCGATAACGGCAACCCCGGCTTGAGCGCCTCGAAAACTTTCACCGTCTCGGTTTTGGAGACTAACCGGCCTCCGGTGCCGGCGCCGGTCGAGAATCGAACTGTCGATGAAGGCGACACCTTGACTCTGACTGCAGTCGCGACCGACGCCGACTTTCCGGCGAATCAGTTGTTGTTCGCGCTGGATCCCGGCGCGCCCTTCGGAGCAAAGCTTGATTCGGCGACAGGGGCTTTCACCTGGACGCCAACGGAGGCGCAAGGCGGCGCCACCAACCGAATCGTCATTCGTGTCACCGACAACGGGATTCCTCCGGCGACCGCGACGCAGAGTTTCACCGTCGTCGTTCGGGACGTGAATTCGGCGCCCGTGCTCGCGCCGATTGCAGATCAGGTCATCGCAGAAGGCAACCTCTGGAGGCTCGTGCTGCAAGCGAGCGATTCCGATTTGCCGCGTGAGGAGTTGACCTTCAGCCTGGGGCCGGACGCGCCGCCCGGCATGAACATCCATCCGAAAACGGGCGCGTTGACCTGGACGCCGATCGAAAGCCAGGGTCCAGGCACAAATCAGATCACGGCAATCGTCGCCGACAGCGGAGCACCGAGCCTCAGCGCGAGACAGACTTTCAAAGTGACCGTCACTGAGGTAAACCGCGCGCCGGTGCTCGCGGAAATCCCCAATCGAATCATTGCCGCCGGGAAGACGCTCCGTTTTGTCGCCTCGGTCATTGATCCGGATTTGCCGCCGAATGCGTTGACCTACATTTTGGTCGGGCAAGTCCCGGCTGGAGCGGCGATCAATCCGTCCACCGGCTTGTTCACCTGGACGCCCTCTGTCGCGCAAGGCCCGAGCACGAATGAATTCAACGTCACGGTCGGCGACTCCGGAATCCCGAGTCTGAGTGACTCGCGCACGTTCACCGTTGTGGTCACGACCGGGAATTCCGCTCCTGTGTTGACGCCGGTCCCGGATCAGATCGCGGTGGAAGGTTCGACGTTGCGGTTGACCGCGGTCGCGACGGACGCGGACGCTCCCCTAGACGTCCTCACCTTCACTCTCGGCCCCGGCGCGCCTCCAGGCATGTCCATTCAGCCATCGACCGGTCTGCTCACCTGGACGCCGGAGGCTGGCCAGGTCCCGTCCACGAACTTGATCGTAATCACCGTGACGGACAGCGGGACCCCCAGGCTGACCGACGCGCGTTCATTCCGCGTCGTCGCCAGCCCGCTCAGCACAAGCCCGACGATATCGAAGATCAGCAATCAATCCGTGGATGAAAATACGCCGACAACTCCGATTGTCTTTCAAGTTTATGACCCGGACACGCCGCTGGGGTTCCTGAAACTCAGCGCCAGTTCCTCGAATACTGAACTCGTGCCGGTGCCAAACATCCTGATTGAAGGCGACGGGCCGATCCGCACGGTCGCTCTTACCCCGGCGGCCAACCGCACCGGTGTATCTCAAATCAGGATCACCGTGGAAGACGTTTCGGGGGAGAAAGCCAGCGTGGATTTCCAACTGACCGTAAATGCCATTCCACCGCGCATCCTCCGCGAACCCGGCGCGTTGACCGTGATTGCAGGAACCGAAGCCACGTTCCACGTGCTGGCCGCAGGCAGTCAGCCGCTCAACTATCAATGGCGGGTGAACAGTGCCGCGCTTGCCTCGGAGACCAATTCAGTCCTGGTCCTGACGAACGTCGGTCCGGCAGCCGCCGGACTGTACTCGATCGAAGTCAGCAATCGTCTCGGAAAGGTGGTCAGCCGCGAAGTCCGGCTCGAGGTCAGCGTGCCGCTCGGCATCGTGAGCGAGCCGTCCCACCGCGCCGTGCTCGCCGGGCAGGACACAGCTTTCACGGTGGTGGCGCGCGGCCGAGAGCCTCTGAGTTACCAATGGCAATTCAACGGCACCGACCTTTCCGGAGCAACGGGGGCCTCCCTGTTTCTTCGGAGCGTCGAACCAAGTGATGCAGGCGTTTACACGGTGGTGGTCCGCAGCGGCCCGGAGAGCGTCGCAAGCGCCGGCGCAGCGCTTCAGGTCAGTTCGCCGGTTCGGATCCTGACGCAACCCGCCAGCTTTAGTGTCGCGGCAGGCGGCAATGCCCTCTTCCAAATCGAAGTTACGGGAGCGCCGCCCACGACTTTCCAATGGCAATTCAACGGATTGGATCTGCCCGGCCAGAACCGCCCCAGCCTTGAGTTGACCAATGTCCAGGCGGAAAACGTCGGCGCCTACACGGTACTGGTCAGCAATCCGAGTGCGACCGTGTTGAGCGACAAGGCGCGGCTCAGTCTGATCGCCCCGCCGATACTCCTGCGGCCCGTGGAGGACAAAAACGTTCTGGCCGGAGGGACGGTTCAATTCACGGCGAGCGTGAGCGGTGCCGAGCCGTTGCAGTTTCAATGGCTTTTCAACGGAGCCGAAATTCCGGGAGCGACCGCGCCGCAACTGATTTTGCAGAACGTCTCGCAGACCAGCGGAGGACGGTATGCTGTGTCGGTCAGGAATCCGGCCGGGCGAATCACCGGCGGACCCGCCGTCCTGACTGTGCTGGCCCCGGTCTCGATTGACCGACAGCCGGAGAATCGGACCGTTCCGGCGGGCGGGAGTGTTGCTTTCGAGGTCGCAGCCTCCGGCACGCTTCCGTTGGCATTTCAGTGGCGGCGGAACAAGGTGAACTTGCCCGGCGAAACGCAAGCCGCGTTGTTGCTGCGGCCGGCGCGGCCGGAAGACGCCGGGCGATACAGTGTGGTGGTGAGCAACCCGGCGGGTTTGGTCGAGAGCCAGGAGGCGGCACTGGCGGTTATCGAACCCGTGACCCTCGTCAGCCAACCCCAGCGCCAGAGCGCAGCGCCGGGAACTTCGGTTCGATTCCATGTCGTGGCGCGAGGCACACCGCCACTCGCTTACCAGTGGCGCCGGAACGGCGTGGATCTGTCCGGCGAAACCGGCACGGTGTTGACCTTGCTCAACCTGACCGCCGGGGACGCGGGAACTTACGACGTGATCGTGAGTAATCCGATTGGCCCCGTCACGAGCCAGGCTGCTTCGCTCACGGTCCTCCGTCCCCCAACATTCCTGAGTCAGCCCACGGGTGTTAATGTTGGGCCGGGGGGGAATGTGGCCTTTACGGCCCGCGGGGAAGGTGACGAACCGCTGCGTTATCAGTGGTGGCTGAACGGCTCGCGCATTCCGGGCGCGACCAATCCGGTCTTCAACTTGTCCGCCGTGCAGCCGCAAGACGCCGGCGCTTACAGCCTCGTGGTCGAGAATGCCGGAGGCGTCGCGACGAGCAATCCCGCGGCCTTGACCCTCATTCTGCCCCAGATTCCGTCCGCGAGTTCGCCGGAATTGAGCCCCGTGATCACGGCTGCGGACGGCACGTTCGAGGGCGGCAGCACGAAACCTTCTGAGAGCAGGCTCCTGGGCCTCCTGTCCTTGCCCGCGGCCAGCGGGCCTCGGTGGTTTGCCTGGAGAGCGCCGAGCACGGGGATCGCAACGTTCAACACGGCGGGCAGCGATTTCGACACGTTGCTGTCCGTTTACACCGGCCCGCCGGGGAGCTTGCAGGAAATTGCGAGCGACGATGACCGAGGGGGCTTTCTGACGAGCGAGGTGAAGCTGAATGTCACCGCAGGAGTGACTTATTATCTGAAGGTTGCCGGATTCAACGGGGCGGCGGGTCGAATCATCGTCAATCATCGACTGCTGGTGACGAGTTTGGCGTGGCCGGTGATTACGTTTCAGCCCGAAAGTCGGACAGTTGCGCTCGGAGCCGACGCCACTTTTGAAGTGAGGGCGGATGGCCCGAATCTGTCCTACGAGTGGTTTGCCAACGGCGTCTTCCGGCCAGGTGAGACCAGTTCCACTCTGACGGTTCGGAACGTTCAGGAGACGGGCGCGGCTCGTTACATGGTTCGAGTCTCAAGCGGTGCCGGAGTGAATCGCACTTCAGTCGAAAGCCTCCCTGCAGCGCTCCAGATCGGACAGACCGCACAATTTGCCCAGGACAAACTCGGCCATCTTTTTCCGCCAGGCGCTGTCGCTCAACCCGGGGCCTTGCCAGTGCCCGGAACCGCTTCGAGGCCGGTGCTGACCGGCACTTCCGGCGCGCTCGCGTTTTCGACTTATGCAGCCTCGCGGGAGCAGAACGAGCCCAATCACGGCGGTGTGGTTGGCGGCGCATCCATGTGGGTCAGTTATCAGTCGCCGCAACGCGGGACACTGCGCGTGAGCACCGAAGGCAGCGACTTTGACACCGTCCTGGCTGTTTACACGGCTTCCGGAACCACTTTCGCGGGGTTGAAATTGGTGGGCTCCGACAACAACAGCGGAGCCGATGGCAGGTCGAGTCAGGTGAGTTTGGCGGTGGGCCAGGGCACGATCTATTACATCGCGGTGGATGGGGTGAACGGCGCGACCGGCCTTGCGAGGCTGAGCTACGCCGTGGGCCAGCCTCCAATCATCTCCCTCCAACCGCGCAGCTTCACCACATCGGAAGGCGCCAACGAGGCTCTGTTTGTCCTGGCTTCCAGTGGATCCGCAAACGCGGATGCAAAGGCGCCGCCGCCGAGTTTTCAATGGTTCAAAAACGGCCTGGAAGTCCCCGGCGCCACGGGACCGGCGTTGTTTCTGTTGAACATCAAAGAAAGCGACGCGGGCAATTACTGGGTTGTCGTCTCCAACTTCGCGGGCTCGGTCTCCAGCTCGGTGGCCCGCCTCACCGTCGGGACTCAGG
>Ga0194126_10006570_pt1 | contig 16531 bp, 15 predicted proteins | sample TA2KigC150mmetaG_FD_148641 | JGI IMG/M metagenome (GOLD analysis project Ga0194126, IMG submission 148641) | Freshwater microbial communities from Lake Tanganyika, Tanzania - TA2015035 Kigoma Deep Cast 150m | ecosystem: Environmental > Aquatic > Freshwater > Lake | place: Tanzania: Lake... | reverse complement strand
CAACAGTACCCCAAGAAGGTGGCAATCCAGAACACCAGCCATGGCGGCCGGCTTGTCAGGTCATGTCTGGTCGCTGCGAGAATTAATGTCTACGAAATTATTTATCAACCATTAAAGGGTCATTACCAGAATTTCTTCCATGCTGATAATCGCAACATTTTTAAGTTAATATTTATCATGGGAAAATCCAGAGAAGTCTGTCATGGTTTTTTATTTTATAGATACTGAGATATATGAACAAAATAGGAAGGTTTTAGGGTATCCTCCCATTGCTATAATATCTGCCTTTACTTGGTGGGGCGGGCCTCCGTGCCCGCCAAACCTTGCCTGTCCCATTCGGCTGTTTTTTCCCTAGTAAGGTCAATCTCAGTGGAATTATTTCATTTTATCAGGCTCTTCATGCTCTGCATAAACCAGCAATTCCGGTTGGCCATTTTCGGCGGGCACGGAGACCCGCCCCACCAATGACCAGAATACCATAAGAAAAATACCGAAAACCAAAGCAAAAATATCTGAAACCCAAAACCTGAAACCCGAAACCTGCCTTATTGACCTGCAGCGGAAATATTGATAGGTTCCCAGCATGCCCCTGCACGCCGTCTGTCTGGGAGCCGTCAATGTGGACCGGCGCTATGAAGTTAAGGACCTGAAGCCTTTCCTCCGGGTATGGCCGGAGTTATCACCCGGCGGAGAAGCGGCCTTGACTCCCGAAGAGGAAATCAGACTCCAGGAGCTCCTTGACCGCCACGGCCGGCTTACGGGCCGGTGGGGCGGCGGCCAGGCGGCCAACGTGGCCTTTGCCCTGGCCCGCATGGGACTCACCGCCGCCCTGGTGGGCCGGGTGGGCGCTGATGAAGACGGCAAGTTCCTGCGGGACGGGCTGGAAGGCGTAAACCTTGATTATCTGACGGTCCAGGGGGCCAGCGGCCGGGCCTACATTCTGGTGGACCCTTCCGGCGAGCGCACCATTCTGGTGGCCCCCAACACCAACGACGAAGTGGGGGAAGAGGATATTCCCTGGGATTTTCTGGCCCAGACCCGGTATATTCATCTCACGTCCTTCGTGGGCGACCGTCCCCTGGCGGTGCAGCGCCAGGTGGCCGTCAGGCTGGGGGACCGCATCCCCCTCAGTCTGGACCCGGGGGAGCTTTACGCCCGGCGGGGCTGGCGGGCCCTGGTGGATATTCTAGATCATGCCGAAGTCCTGCTGGTGACGGAACGGGAATGGCAGCTCCTGGGAGGGAAAATGCTGGGGCATCCGCCTTTCGCGCCGCCTCTGATTTTGATCAAGCGAGGGGCACAGGGCGCCCGCATGATCACCCCGATGACTTTTTACGATTTCCCCGCGGAGCCGGTGAGTCGGGTGGTGGACACCCTGGGCGCGGGAGACGTGTTCGCCGCGGGATACTTGGCGGGCCGGGTGTTGGGGCTAACCCCGCCCTGGGCGGCCCGCCTGGCCAACCGGACCGCGGCGGTGAGCCTCATGGGCCCGGGCCGGGAACATTATCCGGACCGCAAGTTCCTGGAAAAACAACTGGAATGGATGGGGTGACGTGACGACCTTCCCCTTCGGCTGGTTTTCCAGCGGCCGGGACCAGGCGGCCATTGATTTGTTTACCGCCGCCTGGGAGCGCATGGAATCCGGAGTCATCCCGGGGCGCATCGCTTACGTCTTCTGCGACCGCGACCTTGGGGAAACCCCGGCCTCGGATAAGTTTCTGGCTGAGGTTAAGGCCCGGGGCATCCCCTTGGTGACGAACTCTTCCCGGGAACTCCGCCACATGATCCGGCGCCGGGACCCCGGCCTGGACGCAGCCCGGGAGGCGTTTGACGCCAAAACCATTGAACTCCTCCGGGGTTTTGAGGCCCAGGTGGTGGTGCTGGCCGGTTACATGCTCATCGTCAGCCCCCTGCTGTGCCGCACTTTTCTCTGCCTTAACCTCCACCCCGCAGTCCCCGACGGGCCCAAGGGGGCCTGGCAGGAGGTGATGTGGCAGCTCATGGCCCCGGGGGCCAAAGAGGCCGGGGCCATGATGCACCTGGCCACCCCGGAGTTGGACGAAGGCCCGACGGTGACTTATTTCCGCTTTCCTTTAACGGGGCCGGATTTTGACCCTTTATGGACGCAATTCGCCAGGAAACTGGGAAAAGAAAGGCTGGCCGAAATCAAGGCTCGGGAAGGGGAAGCCGAACCCCTGTTCGCCCGCATCCGGGCCGAAGAACTGCGGCGGGAATTCCCTCTCATCCTGCTCACTTTGAAAAATTTGGCTGAAGGCCGGTTCCGGTTGACGCCCGCAGGAGTGGAGGTTAAGGGGCGACTGGCCCCTGGAGGCATCGACATCAGCGTCCAGGTGGAAGAATTTCTAAAAAAATAAAAAGCTTAACCACCAAGACACAAAGACACAAAGATTCACCAAAAACATCTATTTATTGGCGCATTTCAGGACGCCAATAAATGTTCCTTGGTGACTCTTGGTGTCCTTGGTGTCTTTGTGGTGAATCTTTTTAAGGAGAATCAAGAAACCGATGCGCAACATTCAGCTGGACACGGACCTGGAAGGCCCTTTGGCCTTGAATGATAACGCTTTTGAACTGTGCCGGGAGTTTATCCAGCCCCATGGCGACCGGTTTTTCAAGCTGGTGAGCCGCTATGACGACTATCTGGCGGACATGGTGAAAAAGCCGGGCTACAAGGCCGGGGACACCCTGAAGTGCATCCTTCCGTTTCTGAAGGCATATGGCCTTACCAATGACAAAATTCGGGATTTCTCCCGCAAAACCGTCAAATTGGTGCCCGGAGCGGAAAAGATGTATGGATTTCTCCGCCGCCAGGGCTTTCCCATCTTCGCCATCAGCGCATCCTACCGGCAATTTGCGGAGGCCGTGGGCAAGAAGGTGGGCTTTAACGCGGAAAACATTTTCTCTACGGAACTGGACCTGGATCAATACGTCCTCTCTCCAGCCGAAGCCGATGAACTTAGGCGCTTAATGAACGAAATCGCCGACGCCCCGGAAATCGAACTGCCGCCGGAAACCTCTTCCCCCGAGGATCTGCCCCCCCGGGTTCAGGAAGCCATTGCCCTTTACGACCGGATTTTTTATGAGAAAATTCCGGCAATGCACATCGGGCGGATTTACCGGGAAGTCAACGTGGTGGGCGGCCCTGAAAAAGTCCAGGCCCTACAAGAGAGCCTGGCCCGCACCGGCGTTTCCATGGCCGACTCCATTTACGTGGGCGACAGCATCACCGACGTCCAGGCCTTCCAGACCGTGCGGGCCGCAGGGGGTCTGAGCATTTCCTTCAACGGCAACCATCACGCGGTGAAAGCTGCGGAAGTGGTGGTGGCGGCGGGCAGCGCCTGGTCCGTGGCGCTGCTGGCCTGCGTTTTCCGTCAATGGGGCAAAGATGGAGTCTTCGAGCTGGCCGCCCCGGAATCCCCCGATAAGCCCCGGACGATCGTGCTCCCCGAGGCGATTATCGAACCCATCGCCCGGGGCCTCCACGGCCGGGTCTTCAACCTGTACCTGTCCACTAATCCGGACCTGAAGCGCATTATCCAGGAGAGCGCGGCCATGCGCGCTCAACTCCGGGGCGCGGCGGTGGCCGAATTGGGGTAGAGGGGTTGTTTCAGGTTTCAGGTTTCAGGTTTTTCGATTATTGCCTTTGCTCCGGAAAGGCAATCCAGGGAAATATCCTGGAAAAAACCTCTTATTTATAGAGAGACCACCAACCAGAAAAATATTAGTGGCACATCGCGGCCTAAGGCCGCAACCAAACTCAAAAAATGATCTGATTACTTAATCAGATCAATGTGATACATGCAAAATCTTTGTCAAAAAACAAGAAATTGAAGATTAGTAGCACAGGCCTCTGGCCTGTGGGCACCCTCTGTTCTGCCAAGAAACCTCGCCACAGGCTGGAAGCCTGTGCCACTCCTGTCATGCATGGCATTGTTTTTCATTTCAGCAAGAGGCAACGATCTTGAGAGGCCGTTGCCGGAGCTAAGGCAACAATCGGAGATGGAATAAACAGGAGTATGAAATAAAAGTTAAGTTATATAACCTTATAAAGCGGTCAAGAGCTTTGATATGAGAACTCCAATCCCCCCTCTTATTCCGCCATGCAAGGCGGCACGGTGGTGGTCAGCTTGTCCGGCCAGAAATAAGCGCAGAAGTAGTAGAGGCTTTCCGAGAAGGTCACGGAGAACCCTTTATATTGCAGATAAACACACCGCCAGCATACCTCGGGCAGGGTGTCGGCGTCGATCATGGGCACGCTGTACTGACCGGAGCGGAATTCGTCCACCGAGATCATGAGGAGTCACCTGGTTTTTCAATCCACAGATTTCGCTGATTATCCCAGATTAAGGAACTGCCTGGTCGGTTAAATTTTAAAGCGCCAACAACCCCCACAGCCCCACGCCGCTCAAGTAAAGCAGGGCTGCGGTGGACGCGGCCATGAGCAGGGAAACCCCGTAAAGCAGAAAAACGGCCCGCTCATAGTCCGCGTCCTCCAGGTCCCTGTCGCCCTCGCCCATATAGGGCTTTTCCACGATTTCCCCGAAATAAACCGCGGGGCCGCCCAGCCGCACTCCCAAAGCTCCGGCCACCGCGGCCATAGGCCACCCGGCGTTGGGGCTTTTCAATTTCCCGGCGTCCCGGCGGGCGGCGCGCCAGGCTCCGTCGGGGCTCAAGCCCCCCAAGGGAGCCACCGCCGCCACCAGCACCGCGGTAAGCCGGGCCGGGAGATAATTGATCAGGTCGTCGGCCCGGGCTGCGGCCCAGCCGAAATAACGGTAGCGGTCATTGAGGTAGCCCGCCATGGAATCCATGGTGCTGGCCGTCTTGTACCCGGCCATACCTGGAATCCCCAGGGCCAATCCATAAAAAATGGGAGCCACCACCCCGTCTCCCAGGTTCTCCGCCACCGTCTCCAGCACCGCCCGGCGCACTTCCTGGGGGTTAAGGCGCCCCGTCTCCCGGCTCACCAGCATGGAGAGGCGCTGTCTGGCTTCTTCTAGGTCATTTTGCCTCAGGGCCTCCATGACCCCGCGGCTCTCCAGGTGGAGGGACCGGGTGGCCAGGCAGGCATATACCAGGTAGGCAGCGACGACAATTCCCAACGGCGCGGGAAGAAAAGGCAGGACGGCTACTACCGCCGTTACAGGCAGAATGACGGTCCCCATAACGAAGAGCCAGTAAAGGCAGCCGGCCCACACTCGGTTGCGGTACCACATTTCTTCCCAAAACTGGCAGACCCGGCCCATGAGGCGGATGGGATGGGGCCAATGGTGCGGGTCCCCCAATAGCAGGTCCAGAAGGTAACCCAGGAGGAAGGGAATGGCCAGGGACATTTATACAGTTTTCAGTTTTCGGTTAAATAAAATGAGGCATTTGAAAAGGTGATATGCTATTATCTGCCCGGCCGACAAGCCCACAAGGCTCTCAATAATTGTTCATTTTCCTCCCGACGCCGCACCGCCACCCGGATAAATCTTTCATCCAGGCTCCGGAAATTGGAGGCGTCCCGGATGAGAATGCGGTGTTTAAGGAGGGCCTGACGCAGCCGGGAGGCAAGCCAACCCGAACCGGTGAGTTTTGCCAAAAGATAATTCACTTTGCCCGCAAATACTTTCAGGCCGGGAAGGCGGCTCATTTCTGCCAGTAAAAAATCCCGCTCCCGGGCCACCTCCTCCCGGCTCCTGTCCATGAACTCCTGGTCCGCAAGGCAGGCCAACCCCACGGCCTGGGCCACGACGTTCACCGACCAGGGCTCCTGGGCTTCGGCCAGTGTGGCAGTGAGCCCCGGTTTCGCCATCAGATATCCCAACCGCAGGCCCGGAATGCCGAAGAACTTGGTGAAAGACCGCAGAATGATCAGGCGGGGGAAATTACCAAGACTGGCCTTGAGAGAAGCGTCTTCCACAAAGTCGATGAATGCCTCGTCCAGGACCATATATGAACCCGAGGCAGCCAAGGCTTCCACCAGGGGCAACAGCTCCCCCGGCGTAAGCAGCGCCCCGCTGGGACTGGCGGGATTGGCCAGAAACACCAGGTCCGCGCCCCCCAGGTCCGGCGGCCGACGCAGGGTGAAGGAATCTTCTTCCGCGGTGGGGTGAAAGACCACGGGGGCCTGATACATCCGGCAGGCCGCCTCATACTCGCTGAAGGCCGGGGTCACGATCAAGGCCCGGCGAGGGCGCAAAGCCCGCACCACCAGATAGATAAGCTCGGTGGAGCCGTTGCCCGCCAGGATCTCATCCGGGGACAAACCGTGATACGCCGCCAGGGCCTCCTTGAGATCCTGGCATTGCCGGTCGGGATAGTGGGTCATCACTTCCCAGGCTTCCGCAGCCGCGACCTCGGCCCCCGGGGGATACCCCAGGGGGTTGATGTTGGCGGAAAAATCCACCAAGTCCGCGGCCTTGATCCCCAAAGCCCGGGCTACTTCATAGACATTACCCCCATGAGGGGCAACGGTGTCTGGCAAGCTGAAATCCTCTCTCATTATTTTAATACCGGGAGCAAAGGTTAAAAGGGAAAAGGGTATAAGGTTTCTTCCTTTTCCCCTCTTAACCTTTTACCCTTTTACCCTTTTAGCCTTTTATCATCCCCCAGATCTTCTCCACGTCCACATGGTTCCGGAAGGTATCCGCCAGGCGGTCCAGTTGGGTCTCCACGAAGTCCCGGTAAGACCAGGGCGGCGTCGGGCCTTCGGCGGCCTGGCCTTTCCTGACCCTGATTCGGGCCAAAAGGTCCCGGCGGAAGCCGTCGTTGTCGAAGAGGCCATGGAGGTAGGTGCCCCAAACATTTCCCCCCTCATCCACCCAGCCGTCGGGCGTTTCCACGGGCTGGCCGTTCTGGCTGACGATAATGAAGGCCGGCCGCCCCGGACCCTGGGCGGTTGTGACCCCCATGTGGATTTCGTAGGCTCGAATCTTTTCCTCGCTTTTGGGCGCCACGGCCTCCACCTGGGTGGTAGTCTTTTCTCCCGCCAGAGTGGTGGCCACCGGCAGCAGCCCCAACCCCGGGGCGCTTCCCGGAGGTCCTTCCACCCCCAAGGGATCACGGACCTCGTCTCCCAGTATTTGGAACCCTCCGCAGATGCCGATAAGTTCGCGGCCCCGCCGGGCGTATTCCCCAATCCGGTCGGACCAGCCGGTGTGGTTGAGATAATTGAGGTCATTGATGGTATTTTTAGTGCCGGGAATAATCAACAGGTCCAGGTTGTCCAGGGAGTCCAGGGGAGACAGATAAATCAGCGCCACCCCCGGCTCCTGTTCCAGGGGGTCGAAGTCGGTGTAATTGGAGATGTGGGGCAATCGAACCACTCCCACGCGCAGGCAGCCGTCCTCTCCGCCCCCCGGGGAGCACATCTTGCGGCTCAGGGCCACGCTGTCCTCTTCCGGCAGGGCCAGGTCGCTTAAGTAAGGAAGCACGCCCAGAACGGGCCGGCCGGTGCGCTTTTCAATGATCTTGACCCCGTCGTCGAACAACGCCGCATCGCCCCGGAACTTGTTGATAATAAAGCCGGAGAGCAGCCGCCGCTGCCACCTAGTCAGCAGATGCCAGGTACCCACGGTGGAGGCGAAAATTCCGCCCCGGTCGATGTCCGCCACCAGGAGCGTCGCGGCTTCGGCCTTCCGGGCCATGTTGAAGTTCACCAGATCATTTTTCTGCAGATTGAGCTCCACCGCGCTCCCCGCGCCTTCCAGGACGATGAGCTCATACTGCTCCTGCAGGCGGCGGAAGCTCTCCATTACTTTCCGCACCAGCCGGGGCTTATGGCGGTAATACTCCCGGGCCGGGAAGTTGCCGTAAACTTTGCCGTGGACAATGACCTGGGACCCCACCTCGCTGCTGGGCTTGAGCAGGATGGGGTTCATGTCCACGTGGGGCGCCAGTCCCGCGGCCTGGGACTGCACCACCTGGGCCCGGCCCATCTCCCCCCCCTCCGGGGTGATGAAGCTGTTTAAGGCCATGTTCTGGGCCTTAAAGGGCGCCACCCACACCCCCGCCTGGCGGAAGACGCGGCACAGCGCGGCCACCACCATGGATTTCCCCACGTCGGAGCCGGAACCGAGGATCATTAAGGGGCGATATTTCATGTCAATTGCCTGTTAGCGGTTACCAGTCACCAGTAACCAGTGACCAGTCATCAGTAATCAGTATCCAAAAAAACTTACTGGCCACTGATTACTGATTACTGATCACTGATCCATACTTACCCAGATACCCCCGGGGGGTGATCATATATGGGCCGTAAACGTAGGTCTGGGAGTTGCCCACGATGATGATGGTCTGCATGTCAACCTCATGGGTCAGCATTTTTCCCAGTGTGGTTACAATCACTTCCTGCCCTTCCCGCATGGCCCGGCGCACCACGCCCACCGGGGTTTCCGGGGTAAAATGCTTGAGCAGCAGATCCCGCACTGCCGCCAGCTGCCAGTTGCGCCGCTTGCTCTGGGGGTTGTAAAGGACGATGACAAAATCCCCTTGGGCCGCCAGTTCCACCCTACGGGTGATGGTCTCCCAGGGGGTGAGCAGATCGCTCAGGGACACCGCCACGAAGTCATGCATCAGGGGCGCGCCCAAAAGCGCCGCGGCCGCGGCCAGGGCCGGGATTCCCGGAATCACTTCCAGGTGGAAGTCCACTTCATTTCCGGCCTCAGGCGGGCCCACCTTTAGCCGGCGGGCCGCGCAGATTTCCAACACCAGCCCGGCCATGCCGTAAATTCCGGCGTCCCCCCCGGAGACCAGGGCCACCCGGCGGCCTTTTAAGGCCAGGTCCACCGCGGCCCGGCAGCGCTCCATCTCCGCTTTCATGCCGGTGGCCACCACTTCCTGCCCCTGAAGCAGGGGCCGGATCAGGTCCACGTAGGTGCGGTAGCCCGCCACCACCTGGGCCGCGTTTAAGGCCGCCCGGGCCTGGGGCGCAATGTATTCCGGAAAGCCCGGCCCGGTGCTCACCACCGTCAGGCGGCCCGGGCCACGGCCAGAGTCACGTTGGCTGATTTGCATTTGGTCACGATTAAAGGGCCTCCCGCGGCCTTCATCGCCGCGGCCTCGCACACGCTGGCCACTCCAAGGTGGCGGGCCGCGGCCGGCGAAGGATTGGGGGCCTCAATATTTTTAAGGGAATCGGCGCTGAACCACAGCAGGTCCACCCCCAGTTCCCGGGCCGCGGCCTTAAGGCCCGGCGCGTCCTTCCTGGCCTCAATGGTGGCCAGGGCTTTTAATGACCGCAAAGATAAGCCTTCTCTTTTAAAAATTTGCCGCAGGAAGTTCAATACTTCCTCTGCGGGCGTCCCCTGGTGGCAGCCCAGGCCCGCCACCAGGACCCGGGGCCGGAGGCGCAGCCATGCCGGGGGCCAGTTGGTTTCTTTGTATCCCACGTAAACTCCGGGCCCGGGGACACCAAGGGCCGCGGCCAGGTCCCTCTCCCTCGCGAACAAGCCCGGATGTTGTTGAAGAGCCTCAGTCAGGCAGCCCTCCTGGTCCACCAAACGCACCGGCTCTCCCTCCAGCAGGGCCATGTGAATATCCCGGACCGCGTCCAGGTTCTCCATCACCAGCCCCAGACGGGGGGCCAGGACGTCCAGAGCGGGAAGGTCGTTTACGTCGGTGGCGGTGGTGATCACCGCTTGCCCGCCCAGAATTAGGGCCACCCGCCGGGCCAGGTCGTTGGCCCCGCCCAGGTGCCCGGAAAGGAGGCTTACCGCAAACTTCCCGGCTTCGTCCACCACCACCACCAGGGGGTCGGTTCCCTTGCTTTGTAAATAAGGGGCAATGCCCCGGACCACGATGCCCGCGGCCATGATGCAGACCAGGGGGTGTTGGTGGAAAAATGCCTCTTGAAAGACTTCCGCCACCCGGTCAAAGGGGGCTTCTTCCGGGCGATTTTGGGCAAACCGCCGGGGCAGGCGGCAGATGGCGTTACCCAGCCCTTCCCGCAGACGCCGGGCCAAGGCCGCGCCTTTGGGGGTCAAGGCGGCAATGATAATTGACTGTTCCATTCCTAAATAGCTTTTTGAATGGGCAAGCCAGCGGCTGGCCTATTTAAGGCACAGGCGAGACGCCTGGGCCACCATTTTCAATTCAGGGGTGGAAGCTAATTTGCATATTGAAGCGCCAAGCCTCGAACTTTGAATCTGAAACCTGACAGCTTACTGGTCGCTGATCACTGGTCACTGGTCACTGGTTACTGGTTATTGGTTACTGATCACTGATCACTGATTACTACTCACTGCTCACTCCTCACTTCCTCGAAACCCGTGGGTAAAATCGGGATCGTACAGCTTCGACCGCGTCCCCGGCCCTTCTCCCGCGAGGGTGGGGCCTACCAGGATCAGGGCCTGGCGCTTGATTCCCGCCCGGCGCACTTCATCCGCAATGGTGGCCAGGGTGCCCCGGAGAATCTGCTGGTCCGGCCAGCTCACCCGGTAGGCCACCACCGCCGGGGTTTGGGGGCCGTAAGCCTTGGCCAGAACTGAGGCCACCTCCTCCACCAGGTGGACGCTCAGGTAAATGGCCATGGTGGCCCCATGTTTGGCCAGTTTCACCAGGGACTCGGCCTCGGGGACCGGGGTGCGTCCCGGCGCCCGGGTGAGGATCACCGTCTGAGTCACCTCGGGGAGGGTCAGTTCCCGGGCCAGAGCCGCGGCCGCAGCAAAGGCCGCGGTGACCCCCGGGATAACCTGGTATGGGACCTCCGCGTTATCCAGTTCCGTAAACTGCTCCTGGATGGCCCCAAACAGGGCCGGATCGCCGGAGTGAAGGCGCACCACCCGTTTGCCCGCCCGTTGGGCCGACGCCATACGGCTCACTATTTCTTCCAGGTTCAGGGCTGCGGTATCCACCTTCTCTGCGTCAGCCCCGGCATATTCCAGCATCGCGGGGGACACTAAAGACCCGGCGTACAGGATCAGGTCGGCCCGGGCCAGGGCCTTCTGGCCCTTCACCGTGATGAGTTCCGGGTCCCCCGGCCCCGCGCCCACGAAAATTATGGGATGTGATGACAAAAACTGAGACCTCTGAATTAAGAAGTTCAAAGTTCAAGGTTTAAGGTTCAAGGTTCAAGGTTCAAGATATGCCTCTCCCCAACGTGCTAAACCGCCAAACCGCCAACCCGCTAAACCGCCAACCCGCCGCTCACCAGCCACACCGGGTTAAGGGCCTGAAGATAGCCCCTGCCGGCCAAGGGCCGGTCCCGGCTCACCTGGAGCTGCACCACTTCCATCTCCCAGCCGCGGCTTTTCAGCCAGTTCCGGGCCCGCTCCAGGGTTTCCAACAGCGTAGCGGCGATCACCACCCGCCCGCGGGGCCGGAGACGGCGGCCCGCTTCCTCCAAAATTGCTTCCAGCCGGGCGCCCCCACCCCCCACAAAGACCCGGTCCGGGTCCGGCAGCCCCGCCAGGGCCTCCGGGGCCTCCGCTTCCAACACTTCCAGATTATCCACCGCGAATTTATCCCGGTTCTCCCGGATCATCGCGGCCCGAGCCGGGTCCCGTTCCACCGCGTAGACCCGGCCGCGGCCCAGGAGCAGGGTGGCCTCCAGACCTACGGAGCCGGAGCCGGCGCCCACATCCCAAAGTATAAGACCCGGCTGAAGCCGCAGTTTGGCCAGGGCCGCGGCCCGAACTTCCGCCTTGGTGATCATCCCGGCGTCATGAGCCAGGTCCTCTTCGGGCATCCCCAGGGTCAAAACCCCGGACGCGGGTGGAGAAACTTCCTTTAAAATGACCACCACGTTCAAAGGGGAAAACTGCCGCGCCGCGGTTTCGTCAACCTGAAGCCAGGTGACCCGTTCGTCCTCCTGCCCCAGATTTTCCAGGACGCACAGGCGGGCCTTCCCCAGCCCCCGGTCCAACAGGAACCGGGCCACCGCCTCCGGCGGGTGGGCCGGGTCGGTGTAAACTATGACTTTGCCCGCTCCGGGCAGGGCCGCGGCCAGGGCCTCCCAGCCCCGGCCGTGGAGGCTCGCCACCTTGGCGTCATGCCAGGCCAGTTTCAGTCGGGCACAGGCCGCCTGCACCGCGGTGACGTTGGGGTGGATGACCACCCGTTCCGGTCCCAGGACTTGAGCCGCCAGGGTCCCGATGCCGTAATAGTTGGGGTCGCCGGAAGCAAGGATCACCACCTGCCTGGTTTCAGCCAGGGGCGCCAGGGCCTTCAGGGTTTCTTCGGGGTTTTTCCCCAGAACCACCTTTTCCCCAGGGTGGTCCGAGAAATAGTCCAGATGCCGCCGCCCTCCTACCAGCACCCGGGCCTCCCGGATAATCCCGAGGGCCTTGGGGGTAAGGTCGTCCGGCCCCATCCCTAAGCCCACCACGTGCACCGGCATCATGGTGTCATCCTCCCGAAGATTCCCCTTGCCACAAGACCTGGCCGGCGGGGTCAAGAATGACGGCCTCCAACTTTAGGCCAGGCCCCGCCCAGGTCCGCAAGTGGGCCAACATGACTTCTCCCACCCGGGCTACTACCGCTCCCGCCCCGGCCGTGAGCAGCACTTCCAAAGCCTGCCGGGCGGTGTTGGCCTCGGCCGCGGCCCCGGCCAGTTCCTGACTGCCGGTGATTTCTGCCGTCCAGCGCCCCAGCAGTCCCAGATCCACCGGGCCTTTGGAGGCGTGGGTGTTCCTCAATCCCTGGGCCATTTTCAGGGCCTTGCCGAAAAAGGCCGCCACCGTTACCCGGCGGAAGCGAAATCTCCCGGCCTGACCCAAAACATAACCCACATAATCCCCCATCTGGACAAAGGCTTCTTCGGGCAAAGACGGCAGCAGACGCCGGGCGCAATCCTCGCTTTCCCGCCCCGGGGTTAAAACCACATGCTCAATGCCTTCGGCCCGGGCCACTTTGAGAGCCGCATGGATGGTGGCCCGGTAGGCCCCGTGGGAAAAGGGCTTCACCAGTCCGGTAGTCCCCAGGATGGAGATGCCTCCCAGAATCCCCAGACGAGGGTTTAAGGTTTGCCGGGCCAATTCTTCCCCTCGGGGCACGAAGATTTCCACCCCCAGCCGTAGGGGCGCGGCGGATGCAAACTGCTCCCAGATTTCTTTCAAGGTCTGCCGGAGCATGCGCCGGGGGACCGGGTTAATGGCCGGCTCCCCCACGGCCACCGGCAAACCCGGCTTGGTCACCCGGCCCACGCCTTCGCCCCCCAGGAGGCGCAGCTCCTCGCCCCCGCCGCGGCTGTTGAGCCGCCATACCCGGGCGCCGATCTCGGCCCCGTGGGTGACGTCGGGGTCATCCCCCCCGTCCTTGACCACCACCCCCTTCCCTACCCCGGCCCTGGGCCTGGCGTGGCGGCTGATGGGGACCGCCAGCCTCTGGCCCCCGGGAAGGGGAATTTCTATCATTTGCGGACAGCCATGCCCCAAAAGCTCATAAAGCGCCGCCGCGGCCGCCGCGGCGGCAGCCGTGCCGGTGGAAAAACCCCAGCGGAGTTTTTTGGGTTCAGTTTTCATAAGCGTTGGCGAACCAGGTAACTTGCCAGCTATTTACTCGTTCCCAAGCTACTGCTTCGAAAAGTTGTTGTTGGGGGAGGGCCAGGGAGCGTTGCTCCCTGGCCCTCCTTCCAAAATATCTTTTCATCCTTTATGGGTGAGCCAACGGCTCATGTTCAACTGCTTGGCAAAAGTAATTTTAATGCAACAAATGACTTCCCCAAATCCAATAAGGAATAATCACCGCGATCAAGCTGAGGATACGCAAACTCTGACTCATAACCAACAATTCCATCCCCAGGCCCGGAGAAAAAATCCCGGCATGGGACGGCAACTGGTGCCGCAAAGCGCGGATAGGGGTGGCCACCATGGTCCCCAGCATCAGGGCCACCACCGTCTGCGGCACCGTCAAGGCCCCGGCGTCCATCAGCGCCCCGGCTGCGGCCATGCCGGAGGCGAATTCCGCCGCCACACTGAAAATCACCACGCTGGCCGCCTCCACCGGCAGGAAACCCAGAGCCACCCAACGGGCCGCGGCTTCCCGCAGCCAGAGAAAAACGCCCTTTTCCGTCACCAGGAAGATGAGCACATATATGGGAATGGTGTACAACACCACCCGGGGAAACCGCTTGCGGAACCGGGGCCAAAGTTCTCGCAGCCACCCTTGTCCGGGGGCCGGCGCCTGAGGCGGCGCCACCCCGGGGCCTACCCCCGGAGCCGGCAGCCGCAGCCGGCTGTAAGCCAATAAAACCGCGCTGCGCAACACCGCCGCCACCAGCCCCAATCCCAGATAAATCAACCCCGCCTGGCGGGTCAGGGGCAGAATGATAAAAAAGGTGGTGGGAAGATGCAGCAGATAAACGGGCAGCCCGGTGTTGATAAGATAAGTGCAAACTAATTCCCGACGGCTGAGTTTTCCCTCCTGATAGAGAGTCATGAGCATGGTGTTGGCCAGGATACCGGAAAAAAACGCCGCGGTGAAGGCCGCGCCGCACTCGGCTTTGAGATGCCCCCAGCGCAACACCGGGCTGGCCCAGGCCCCCAGCCGGGAAGACCAGTTCAGGGACTCCAGCACCTGGCCGATGAGGAGACCGATCCCCATATAGAACAACAGGCGCAGAAGCGGCCATCCCAGACCCCGGGAAAGCTTCTGGGAGGTAAGCCCCGGGACCGTCAGCAGTTCATAGGCCAGGAACACCGCCACGCCGGCCAGGATAACGGCCCCCAAGGCCCAGCCTCCGGGTTTTCGGTTTTCGGTTTTCGGTTTTCGGTTTTTTGTTTGAGCTTCCATGGCTATTCGCATATTTATTCGAATTATTGAAGGTCCATTACCTTCCCTTTTATCTTAGATCTTCTGAAGATGAAGGCAGCAAGCTTATGATTTTTGACCGAAGACCGAAGACCGAAAACCGAAGACCGCTTTTACGCCTTGCCATTCTTCTTAATGATTATCATGGACAGATACGGCATTTTCTGCCCTTTTAGAGCGCTTAAATCTTTCTCCACCATCTCCCCGTTGAGGCCGCAGAGGCGCACATAGGTGGCCCGGTCCATGAGGTCCAACTCCTCCAGGGTCTGGCAGATGTCGTCGAAGTGGCGGTAAGTTTTGAGCATTACGATATTTTCCGCGGTCTGAGCCACCTGCCGCAGCTTGGCCCCACCCATGGCCCCGGACACCAGGTAGCAGGATTCCTCCCCCTCGGCCAGCGGGGTGTTGAGCACGGCCGCGGCGGCGTTAAAGGAAGTGATGCCCGGGATAGTCACCACCTCCACCCCCGGGTGCAAACCCTTGATGGTTCTGAGGAGATACCCGTAAGTGGAGTAGGTCAGGGGGTCGCCCAGGGTGATGAAGGCTGCGTCCTCCCCGGCCAGCAGCGCCTGGAGCACCCGCCGGGCATTGGCCTCCCAGGCTTCCTTAAGAATCTCCGCGTCCTTGGTCATGGGAAAGGCCAGGGGGGTGATTTTCGCCCCGTCCAGGTGGCGCTGCACGATGTTCAAAGCCAGGCTGTAGCTGTTTTTGGAGGAGCAGGCCGCAAAGATCTGAGGGACCCGCTGCAGGACCCGCAGAGCCTTGAGAGTAATCAGGTCCGGGTCTCCCGGCCCTACGCCCACGCCGTACAGGGTGCCGATTTTCTCGCCCATAATCAGATCTCCAGGGCCGTGATGGCCAGGGCATTGATCACCGCGGCGGCCACTGCCGAGCCGCCTTTGGGGCCCGCCGCGGTGATGTAAGGGATATCCTGATGAAGCAGAGCCTCTTTGGCTTCCGCGGCCCCGACAAGACCCACCGGCAGTCCCACGATTAGGGCCGGCGGGGCCGCGCCTTCCTTGATCAATTCCAGAAGCCGAAACAGGGCCGTGGGCGCGTTGCCGATGGCGGCGATACCTCCAGCCAGAAGAGGCGCGGCCCGCTCCATGGCCGCGGCGGCCCGGGTGATGCCCCGGGTGTGGGCTTCTTGGGCTACCATGGGCTCATCTATGAAACAGAGCCCGTCCACTCCCAACCTCTCCAGCCGCTTTCTTATCCCCGCCAAGAGCATGCGGGTGTCGGTGACCACGGTCCGGCCGGCCCGCAGAGACGCTCCCCCCGCGGCCACCGCCTTATAGTGGACCCGGGCGATATTCAGATAGTCAAAGTCCGCGGTGGTGTGGATCATGCGCCGCACCACCGCCCAGACCTCCGGGGCCAGGCCGTGGGCCCCCGCCTGGGCCTCGATGCGGCGGAAGCTTTCCGCCTCAATCTCCCGGGGCTGCCGGGGCAATTGTGTCATCAATCCTCCTAATTAAGAGAGAGGACTAAAAATGATTCACCACTAAGACACAAAGGTAAACCAAGGACCTTTAATTTGGCGTCCTGGAACCCAGGCCGCCGAATAAAAATTCTTTGTGCCCGTTGGTGTCTTGGTGTCTTGGTGGTTAAATTTTTTCATTTTCCAGTTCCCTATCTTCCATGGCTCTCTTTAAACCGCCGGCATTGCTCCATCAGACTCCGGGCCACCTCCGGGTTGCTGCCGAAATGGAGGTGAACGTAACTGGCCAGGACGTTGTCCCAGGTGTACCCTTCCAGCCGGGAAGCCTCCCCGTTC
>Ga0194126_10006565_pt1 | contig 16541 bp, 17 predicted proteins | sample TA2KigC150mmetaG_FD_148641 | JGI IMG/M metagenome (GOLD analysis project Ga0194126, IMG submission 148641) | Freshwater microbial communities from Lake Tanganyika, Tanzania - TA2015035 Kigoma Deep Cast 150m | ecosystem: Environmental > Aquatic > Freshwater > Lake | place: Tanzania: Lake... | reverse complement strand
GGTGGGGTTTTTGTTGACCTTAGCGTGCGCTTTTTTTCTAAACGACGTGATCCTTTCCTTCCGTCTGCCCTTTTGGATAAACGGGCTTTTAGTTTTTTTTGCCTCCTTGCCGCTTTTCTTCCAAAGTCTTTGGTCTGTCAATCTTGAAGAAAAAATTTCTTCGAGGCTGATTCTATACTCCGCCTTTTTATCTTTTTGTCTGGCCGAGGCGGGGATTGTCATTTCTTTTTGGCCGGTGCCGGTGGCGCTTGGCTCGCTTTTTTTGGCGACTACCTTTTATGTCCTCTTGGGCTTAGCCCAGGCACAATTTCAGGAAAGACTATTTCAAAGGACTGTCAGAGAATACCTGGTGGTAGGTATTGGAGTGTTAATAACGCTTGCTCTAACGACAAGATGGGGCGGATAAAACATTGAACATTAAAGAGCGAACATAAAACACTGAACATTTAGGGCGCTAAAGGCGGGGAAGAGGGGAGAGGGGAAACAGTAGGTGGTGTTTATCCTATAGTTTAGTTAAGAGTTTTCACAGAATTATAGGATAGTTTTCACAGGCTGACATAGTTTGATATAGTCTGCTAATTCATCCCGTTAAGCGGGGCTCAAACCTCAGGTTTCTCAGGTTGATGTGGATAACTCTATAGCAAGGCTGCGGCAACGCAATTTTTAAGGTCGCTTGGTTGCTCTTCTATTCTCCTAAAGCAATTCTCTTTACCTCGCTGAGTGAAAGTTCACCACCGTGATTTTTAATGTTAGCCAAATAATAAATTGAGAGGTCTGCCTTCAATTTCCCTAAAAATTAGTTGCCTTCGCATTCTTCCCCCTAAATAGCCCTTACTTAAAAATGGATGGATGGCGCCGGAGAAGGCGATCCCAATACAATGACGCACAATAATACTTTTGCGACGTACTCCAGTATTCCCTGCCGGAGGAGGAGCAAAATCGAGTTTAAATTATTTGGGTAAAATTTTCTATTTTTAATATTTGCTATTTTATTTTTAATCTTTGTAAAGCCCTCTATTTTTGTTATTTTCTCCCTTTTTGTCTCTGCCTCAAATTTGACATGACTCCCCTGTTTTTGTTAAAAAATGCTTATGGGAGCTTTGCGGATCGGCGTTGATCTTGACGCCAATGTTGACGACTTGTATCTTTGGTTCCGTCGCTTGCTAAAAAGAAGGTTTAGATTAGATATAAAATTTGAAGAGCTGGTAGCATTTAACGTTGAGGAATTAGAGAGAATAAAGGCCGTAAAGAGTGGGCCAACTTTTGCGCGGACGGTTTTTGCGACCCCGTTTATTTACGAATGCGCTAAACCGCTTCCGGGAGCGGTGGAGACCTTAAATAAATGGCATAAACAGAGCCACGAGATTTGGTTTGTTACCGCACGACCTAAGTATCTTCGGCCAGTTACTTTGGCGTGGTTGGAAAAGAACAATTTAGGCTGGGCAAAAAATAAAGTCATCTTTCGTGATTTGTGGGGCGACGATCGGGCCAAATTCAAATGCAGCGTTGCCAGAAAGCTGGATCTTCACGTTTTCATCGAGGACGAAGCAAGGGTAATTAAGGCCATAAAGTCACCATCGTTGATGGCCAAATTGGTGCTTAGGTATCCCTGGAATATCAACGAGGATATTGGCCAAGCGACCTTTGTCAAAAACTGGCGGCAGATCGATCAGATAGTTCAGAATATGTCGCACAAGGTTGACAAAAACCTCTAAATTGCGTCATACTTCCCCTAAATGGAACCAACCGAAAATCTGATCAAGGAATTCTTAGAATACTTAGAAATCGAAAGGAATTGCTCCAAGCTAACGCTTAGAGACTATAGGACATATTTAGGCCGTTTTTCTACTTGGTTCTCCTCTACCCTCCCCGGAAAAACCATTAAGGATTTAACACTTGCTGATGTTAAAAAATATCGCGTTTTTTTAGCCAACTTTACGGATCCGGCGGGTTTAACTTTGAAAAGAGTAACCCAGAACTACTACGTCATTGCCCTGCGGTCTTTTCTAAAGTGGCTGATCAAGAACGATTACGAGGTTTTATCTCCAGAAAAAATTGATCTGCCCCGGGCAGAGAGCCGCTCGCTGAAGTTTTTGACTAGTGAGCAAGTAGAAAGACTTCTGGGTCAGCCGGATATTTCCACTCCCGTGGGCATGCGCGACAAGGCGATTTTGGAGGTTTTATTTTCTACCGGCCTTCGTGTTTCGGAACTTGTTTCCCTAAGCCGTAGTCAGGTGAACCTAGATAGCCGAGAGTTCGGGGTGATCGGTAAGGGTGGTCGTTCGAGGATTGTTTTTCTATCAGAGAAAGCGGTCGAGTGGTTGGACCGGTACCTTAAAATGCGACCGGATGACTGGGAACCGCTCTTTGTGCGCCTTAAGAAGAAGAAAGAGAATGTCGAGGAGGAGATGAAACAATTCTCCAAAACCGAAGGCGCAAAACAGCGCCTGACTTGCCGGACGATTCAGCGACTGGTAGAAAAATACTGCCGCAAGGCGAAGTTGCCGGTGAAAATCACGCCGCACGGCATAAGGCACTCGTTCGCCACTGATCTTTTAGCCGCCGGGGCAGATATCCGTTCGGTGCAGGAAATGCTCGGCCATAAAAACATTGCCACGACGCAAATCTACACTCACGTTACCAATCCCCAGCTCCGTGCCATCCATGAAAAATACCACGGAAAAGGATGAAAGTGCATGAGCTAGAAGCGGCCGCCAGCCCAGCCAATTGCTTTCGCCGTCGCTTTAATCGCAAAATCTTTTAACGCCTCAAGCATTTTCTGTTTTTTGATTTTATCAATGGCAAAATGATAGCCAGAGCCATGGTTTTCTAGCCATAGCTGCATTCTAGCCACTGTTGGTCTGGTAACGTTTAAGGTCTCGGCAATTTTGCTCTCCTCTACTCTTTCGGTTAAAAGAAAAGCGATGGCCAGCCTTTTTGCGAGCATTAATTTTTCCGTTGGGGAAAGAAAAGAGTCGAGAAATTCGGCCATTGCCTCTTTGTCTTTGATATCGGTTAACACGTACAGGAAAGAATCGAGAATCTGGCGAAGAATTTTATTTGGTAATTTTTTTCTAGAGACATGGGTCATCTTTGTATCATATATTAATATATGATACATAAGTTGTCAAGAGAAAAAATAAGTACTTGGTCCACCTAATCTTAGTACTCGCCTTCTGATTTGGAGGGCTCGTACCGCGATTTCAGGCGGATCTGCGGGATGAAGCGGGTTGCGCACTGCCTTACCTCTTGACAAGGTGAACGAATGTTTACTAAAATAAAAATATGGACAACAGTCAGCGATTGGAGAAGGCGAAAGAATTTTATTCGAAGCACCGGCGCTTTCCTTCTTATGCGGAAATGCTGAAGCTGTTTGGCCTTGTCTCTAAAAATGCCATTTACAAAATTGTCCAAAAATGGGTGGAGGAGGGATTGGTGGCCAAAATTAATCGCAAACTCTCCCCTACTCCAAAACTTTTCAGTTTGCCCTTACTGGGTTTTGTCAAAGCTGGTTTTCCGGCGGCGGCCGATGAAGAGCTGGATTTTTTGTCACTAGAGGATTATCTGGTGGCCCATCCCGAATCTTCGTTTCTCCTTAAAGTGAGGAGCGACTCTCTTAATGGTATTGGTATTTTACCCGGCGATTTGGTAGTAGTCGAGAAAAGAACTCAAGCCAGCGCTGGCGATGTGGTTTTAGCGCGTATCGACAGCGAGTGGACGTTAAAGATTTTGCAAAAAGAAAAAGAGAAAGCGGTTCTGGTTTCCGCCAACCCCATTTACCCACCCTTTTATCCTCAAGAAGAACTGCAAATTTTTGGAATAGTAAAGGGAGTGGCAAGGAAACTATAAAATTCGAAATTCGAAACAAATTCTAATGTTTAAATATTCGAAAGTTCAAAAGTTCAAAGCAAATTAAAGCATTCAATATTCAATTTTAAAATGCTTTTAGCTTTTGGCTTTTGACCTTTTGGCTTGTTTTGATAATTTGATAATTTGAAAATTTGAAGATTATTTAGGATTATGTTCCAAATTCATTCCTGGCCCAATGTGATCTTGCATCTTGACGGCGATGCCTTTTTCGCTTCCGTAATGCAGGCCACTAATCCCGAGCTTAAGGGCAAGCCTGTCGTGACTGGTTGCGAGAGAGGCATTGCCACCGCGGTTTCCTACGAGGCCAAAAGATTGGGAGTGAAAAGAGGGATGAGGATTTTCGAAATAAAAAATATTTGCCCCAGGTGTCTTATTTTAACTTCTGATTACGAGGCCTACCAGCTTTTTTCCCAAAAGATGTTTGCCATTCTACGCTCCCTTACCGGTGAGGCAGAAGAATACTCGATTGATGAGGGTTTTGCCGATCTTAAGGGATTACGGCGACCGCTTAACGCTTCCTATTCTAAGATTGGTAAAATGGTTAAGGATAAGATTGAGAGTTCCCTGGGAATTACTGTTTCCGTCGGCATTTCGGTGACCAAATCCTTGGCCAAGCTTGCCTCTTCGGCCAATAAACCGTCTGGTTTGACCATTGTTGACGGCCGTTCGCTTGAAAAATTGCTCGAGCCGATTCCGGTCAGGGAAATCTGGGGTGTCGGGGAAAACACCGCCGCCTACCTTAATAAATTGGGAATTCAAACGGCACTCGAATTTGCCAGTCAAAAAGAAGATTTTATTAAAAAGAATTTTTCCAAACCATACTTTGAGATCTGGCAGGAGCTGCGTGGCGAAAAAGTGTATGAACTGAATTGCGGTCGCAAGGCTGCCTATAAGAGCATGATGAAAAGCCAGACCTTTAGCCCGCCGACTAGCGACGCCGGGGTTCTTTGGGCAAAGCTTTCTGACCAAATCGAGAAAGCCTTTGAAAAGGCACGCCGGTTTAACTACCGCGTCGGTGAAGTAAACATTTTTTTAAAAACGCAGGATTTTAATTATCACGCCACGAAGATTAAATTGCCCCAGGCGTCTGCCTATCCCCTCTTGATAAGAACAGAACTTAAAGAGGGTTTTACCAAAATCTACCGCCAAAACATTTTATACCGGGCGACCGGCTGTTACCTGGGCGAACTGAAAGAAAATAAAAGTTTCCAGACCTCCCTGTTTGGGAACCAACAATTTGCGGAAGAAAAAGCGAAGAAAATTTATGCGCTGTACGAGGAGAAAAAAGTTGACTTTGGGGCCAGGCTGTTCGATAAAGCAGCAATGGTCAAGGAAAGAAGCTCAAAGAGGTTTGGTCTCCCGTTCCTCTCGTTTCGTTTCTTGGCCTAGTGGATTTGGCGACCTTAAGGGCCTTTTCTCAAAAATATCCATAATACCGTGGGTCCAGCCTAAAAAGATAGCGAGCGCCTCAAAGACGAAATAGGCAGAGACAGCGTAAAAGAACATGGCAAAAAGAGAAGAAGTTTCTAAGACACTGCTTTGAGTTAAGCGCCAGGAGGGAAACATGCCGGCGAACGGATACAAAATCCAGCCGCTGACTTGATAAACCCAGTTTGCCAGGGGAGCGAGGGGGTTTGCCCCCAAAAGCCTAAGAAGAACTCGCAGGCCAATAAAGACCTCGACCGTTCCCAAAATAAAGATGATCAATTGCCGAACCGTATTTTCCCACTTCATAATTAGAGTATAAAACCAATTTTTTGAAAGGTCAAGAGAGAGCAACAAACAGCGACCTTAATTCACTGTTATTTAGCTGCGGGAACGGTTTTTCTAGAATCTTATTTGGAAGACCCATGGCCATGATTTGTGCCCTTGCCCGATTTTGGGTAAGGAGGCCGGCTTTCTCAATCAGCGCCTCTTTTAGTGAATTTTTGATCAGTGGGCTCTGGCCGGCAGTCAAAATTAGTCGGCGGAAAAGAAAATCGCGCTTGTTTTCTCTTATTTCTTGCTCTTCTTTGGGGATTAACGAAATAAGCGTGGCGTCGGTGCGCGGCACGGGAGAGAAACTTTTCTTTGCTACCAATCCCAAGACTCTCTGCCTAAAGAATGTCTGCACGAGCACGGTTAAAAGACCAAAGTTTGGGCTCTTGCCATTGGGGGCGGCAATCTTTCTGGCTAGCCTATCCCCGACCAGTAGAGTGGCTGTCTTAATCGAATTAGCGGCCAGTTTTTGGAAGAAGGGTTCGGAGATGTGAAAAGGAAGACTAGAGACAATGTGCGGAGTTACACCATATTTTTTAAAGTCAATTTTTATAGCGTCAGCGATGACAACTTCGACATTGGGGAATCTTTTAGCAACGTCCTTCAAGGCAGGCTCAAAGCGCGGGTCGATTTCAATGGCAATTACCTTTTTGGCCCTGGCCGCCAGAACCTCCGTTAACTGGCCAACTCCCGCGCCCACTTCAATAACCAACCTTTCCGGCAAGACAGTCACTGCTATTTGCCTAATGACGGCATCATCAATTAAAAAGTGCTGTCCCAGTTTCTCGTCAGGTTTAATCTGATATTGGCCTAATCTCGCCAAAACCTTTTTGGCGATGAATTGGTTATTTGCGGTAATCATCTTTATCTAACTATGAGCATAGAGATTGTATTTATAAAGATCAAGAGCTATAGACCGGAGGCTTATTTTATAGTAGAATACAGGCATCATGGTAGAGAGAGCGGAGACGAATATCTGGGGAAAATCTGGTTGCAAGTTGCCTGACGGAAGGCTTTGTCTTGCTTGTTGTCAAGCCTTAGAGATTGGCTTGTTGAATAAGCCGGCAGGCCAGCTTTGTCCTCACGCTCACGCGGGTGAGGGTTGTGATTTGCATCCGAGCCTACCGAACCGGCCGCAAACTGTCGAGGCCAAGAGGCGAGATTTATCCTGTGGCCCTTTTTTCTGTTCGCCGGAATGTATTAGGGAAACTGTGCTTGGCCATTTGCCAGATTCTCTCGTTTCGGATTCGCAAATAAATGGAATAATACTTAAACTAATTGCGGCGTCATTGGAGCTTGGACAGGTTACTACCGAAGAGGCCCAAGGGGCCATACAAAGACTATTAAGTTAATTTTGGGGGAATTAATAAATTTTTTAGTTCGGTTGTATATCAAACAAGTTTCTCTATATAGTTCTACTATCTTTTCAAACGGGATCGTCCTCTTTCGTTGGATTTGACCGGGTAAAATAAAAAGCTCTTCTAATTTATTTTCCCGATTGGGAAGGAAAAAATTAAGAAAGGCATTTATGTCAATTAGGCGAGAAACTATTTTGGCAAACAAAATTTCCTTGCTTTCGGAACCACGTTTATTGATATAATTTGATAAACGTTGTCGGCAGCCATTTAGAAGTTGCGCCATACTAATTAGGGCATTTTTTTCGTTACCATTTATAGAATTGAAGTCTTTACCCCAAATAACAATGTTACGCCAGTAGGCTACGGACAATTGATCTTTGATGGCATTACGATGAGTGACGCCCACAGTAATAGTATCATCGGCGGGTAAGCCTTCGGTTAGATTTTTTTCTCCATAAAAGAAGAAACTGACTTTTTTAGCAGGTAGCCGAAGCTGGCGGCGCTCAGGCGATGGTATTGAGATTTGGTCCAAATTGTATTGGAAACCCTTTCCGCGGAAGGCAACACAAATGTCAATGTCGTTAGGTAAGTAATCATGAAGAATATAAGGATAGCTGCCATAAACGGAGACAGAAAGAGGCGGTAGCCCTATTTCCTTTTTGATGCACCGTAGCAAAAACTCCCGAATAGCGCCTAACGACTTAATGCGAAGAATCAATTCTTCTCGCTCGCTTCGGTTAAAAACCTGGTAATAAATATTTCTATCGATCAGGCGTTGCTCTATTTCTTCCGCGGAATCGGCAGGGGTAACTATTTGATCGGCAAATACGGGAATAGGGAAATGAAAACGGTATTGACCTTCAGGAATTGGCGACGGAAGTTTTCCCTTATTTTTTTCTGTTTTGTGCTTCATCGCCTTTAACCAATAGCAACGGGCAATAAGGACCACACTTATTACAACCGGCGGCATCCAAGTAGGGATTGCAACTTTTGTGCGCAGCTCTTAATTTCAAGATATTTTTATCTTCTGCCATCACTTCTGGTAATCTAGTTAGATCGCCAGCATGAACTGCTATCTTTGTTCCGATTATTCCTATTTCTAAGTCTTTTAAGGTTGGAAAACCAACATGCTCATTGGCGGGTATAACCGTAACCTTGCCAGCATTATAACGAGCGGCTTCAGCCGCCCCGATTAAGGAAGCAATGTAGTCATACTGACCACTGGCGATATCAGTAACTGTTGGGCCAAGTAGTTGAAAGGGAACGTAACTCCCATATTGCCGGCGTATATGGATAATTCCCGAGCCGATTTGGCCTAAGGGCTGATGACTCATTATTTCTACCAATGACTGAATCCCAGCCTGGTCTAGCAATTTATACATTTTCATTTGCTCCTTTATTTCCCATTGGTGCGCCGGGTCATAAGCCTCAGCTATTCCGGCTGGCCTGAAAGTTGAGCCGATATTCACGGTAATATGATATTTTTTTAGTAACGGGAGTAAGTCACTCCAGATTTTGTAGTAAGGGTTATCCTGACCGTATTGAATCATGAATTTTGCCAGGATTCCTCCTTGCCGACTGGTAATAGGAATTGCTCTCCCCTCAACATGCTTTTTTAAATCGGCCAGGGTAGCGGGGACAAAATTCATCGTCATGCAGTCGCCACCCTTTTCTACATACCGCTTAATTTCTTCAAATAATTTTGATGGCGCAACTCTACCGCCATTTTCGACAAAAGGCAAATAGGGCGGATTCATACTAACAGCGATATGGGGATACTTTTCCCTTACATATTGCCAAAGCGGTTTTTTCAGCCTGATCATACTTAAGTCAGTAATCGTGTGGACTCCTAATCTGGCGCCGAGATCAATTTTTGCCTTTTCACGGCCGATTGTTTCTTGATTATCGTTGTTGGCTCCGACAATCATATTAATTTTGGTGGTTAAACCTTCGCCAATGGCAACTCGTGCCTTACCTAATTTATTGCCGATAATAATTCTTTTCATAAAAATTTTTACGAGTTTTCAAATTTAGTGAGAAATTCTGTCACTATTTTTTTTACCTCTCCTTGGACTTCGTCAATATTTCCGTCTGCTTGAACGCGGTGGTGTTCATGGTTCTTAAGCACGGCCGCAAAGGCTCGGCGATATCTTGTTAGGAATTTAATATTCGCCGTATCATAGCCTCTTTGGCTAATTCTTTTTTGGGCAACTTTTGGTGAAACATCCAGCCAAATAACAAGGTCTGGCTCGCCAGCAGAAAGCATTATTTGTTCAGCTTTCATAATTTCGGAAATCGAGTGGCCGCGCGCCTTTGCGCCAGCAAGCCAATCAAAGGCTGTTCTAGAGGTTACAACAGTAGTACCAATTTCGGCGAAAGGTCTAATTTTGGTCATATTATCTCTTAAAATTTCAAAGCTCAAACATGCTAGATATTTTGAATTTCCTAGATATTGTCTTGCCGATTTTAATTTGTTTTTTCGGGCAAGGGTTTCTGCCACTTCGGAGAAGAAATTTCCTTTCGTTTCGTAAACAATAGTATCAATTCCTTGCTCTCTTAGCCAGCGGCATAAAAGAAGCGCTTGGGTTGATTTACCAGATCCATCTATACCGCAGAAGCCTATATAAAAACCTTTTTTTGTGATTCTAGCCTTGCTCTTTAGTTTCGAGAATCTGATCATGATAGCCTATAATGTTGTAGGAGGCATTCTAACACAGAGATCATTATTTGTCAAATCCTTGTTTTTATTCTTGTCTCCCAAAGTATTTGACAACATGGTATAATTATAAATCGTTGTGATTTTAAAAGATATCCAGAGGCAGATTGAGAAATGCCAACAAGGGCCGTTTATTTATCCCTTCTATCACAATTATTGTTTTTCAAGTATTCCCCATTCCATTCTATACTTATTTGGGCTGCAAGAAAAAAGTCCGTTATCCGGCATTTTAAATAAAGCCAACGTTCAGCAGACGAATTCCCTGAAAATCGTTCTTTTTCTTATCGACGGATTTGGCTATAAACAATGGTTACAATATGCCGACAAATACGAATTTCTTAGACTATTTTCAAAAAAAGGTGTTGTCGCTCCGCTGACAACTATTTTTCCCTCAACCACCGCGGCGACCTTAGCCACTATTAGTACCGGTTTGACACCTCAAGAACATGGTCTGCCAGAATACCGGGTTTATTTTAAGGAGCTGGACAGGATTATTAAAACCTTGCGTTTTTCGCCGCTAGAGGGCGAAGGTACGGACAGGCTACTCGAGGCCGGTGTTGACCCCAAAATCTTATTTAATGAAAAAACAGTGTATGAAGTTTTATCGCAATTTAAAATTCCCTCGCTTACTTTTTTGAGAGAAAGTTATGCTAAAAGCGTTTATGCGAGAGCCACCAATAGGGGCAGTAAGACTGTTACATTTATCAATACTTCCGATTTACTGGTAAATTTGCGAAATGCGATTGCTGAGACGCCATCGCCAGCATATTTCTTTGTTTATTGGGATGGTATCGACTCAATTGCACATTCTTATGGCCTACACACGGAGCAGTACCTTGCCGAATTAAATGATTTTTTCTATTTATTACGGGAGGAGTTACTACAGAAGCTGTGCGGGAAAAAGGCCGAAGAAATTTCTCTTTTGGTGACATCTGACCACGGACAAATAGATATCAACCCCAAAAAGACCGTTTATCTTAATCAGTATCGTGCGGTTGTCGATAATCTTCGTATAGGGCGCAGCGGCAATAAAATTTTTCCCTGGGGGAGCCCCCGAGATATTTTTCTCGCGGTGAAACCACAAAAAATAAATGAGACGCTTGATTTGTTGAAGAGGATCTTAAAAGAGGAAGCAAAAGTTGTAACGACCGAATGTATGCTCAAGGATGGATTGTTTGGGCGAGGGGCCTTGCATAAAGAGTTCAAAAGTAGGGTTGGCGACATTCTAATCCTGCCTTACGGCAATAAAACGGTGTGGTTTGAATATTTCAAGGGTAAAAAATTTAAATTATTGGCAGTACATGGTGGCCTAACTCCCGACGAAATGCTGATTCCCTTTGCTGCCGCAAGAGGAGATAAATTGGTCTGAGCATCTAGGCTGTTCCTCCCTATCCCCCCCCCTTTTTTTTGCCCGAAGCAGAGATAAAAAAAAGAAGTATTTGGAATTTCTTTCCCCATAAAGTTTTGGGCGGGCGATCCCCGGCCGAAAGATTTAAGGAAGCCTAAGGAATCCAAAGGTGTCTGTTTGCCCAACTATTTCTTAAGAACCTTGATAAGTTCGTCAACCGAGAGATCTAAGTCATTGATGATGGCGCGTAAGGTTCCTTTTTTGATCTCTTTGCTCGGGTGGTAAGGAATAGTCGTTTTTCTTCCGTCGGCACGACGAAGCTGGATATGACTGCCCGATTGGTGAAATTTATAAAAGCCAAGTCTTTTGAGTGCCCGCAGAAGTTCTGAAGCTCTGACTACGGGTAACTTAGGCATAGGCAAGATTTCCTTTGAGTTCTTGTTCGGAAAAAGTTTGAATGATTTCTAATGATTCTTCCTCCCGGGGAATAGTCTCGCCTGCTTTTAATAGCCCAACCACGTGGCATTTAATGGCGTCCTTAAGATTTTCTTTTGTTTCTTCGATTGTTTCGCCACAGGTATGAAGTCCCTTCAAAATGGGCACAAAGCCATGGTAACCGCCCGGATCATCCGGCTCAATAATGGCCCGGAAAGTATAGGTTTTCATATTTTATTTAACACGCTTATCTTACTGCGCCATATCAAAAGTGTCAAGTAATGCGAGTGGGCGAAATTAAATAGTGGAAAACAGAGGGCGATTCTGCTACGATTAGCGCTGTGCTTAATTTCAAACTGGGCAAAATTCTTGCTTATGCGGTCAGAAGCGGGGCAAATTTCGAAAAGGCGTCAAGAGAGTTTTTCGCTGGCCTCAACCCATATCCAGGCATGCCCAACGAAAAAGAAATTTCTCCTCTTTTCAACGAGTGGTTTATTTTTGATTACCGGTTGCCGTCAGGAATAACTTGGGCGATGGACTATTATGCCCGAAATCCTGACCAGTTGCCGGCGTTAATTTTAGACGAGCTTAAGCAAATCATCGAAACGCAAGTCTATGACTTTGTGGAAGTAGAAAAAGTGAATCCCGGCAAGTGGGTGGAAGTTTACAGCCTTCCAACCGGCAAGAGATATAGGGTGACAGAGATTATGCTTTCTTTGGGCTTAGGGGAAAGAAGAGGTTGTTTTTTCAATCGCCTGGCCAAGGTGAATGGACAGTATTACTTTGTAGGCAGCGATCCCGCTTTCTTGCCGGTGACTTATACCGAGCGGAGCAAAAAATTTTTCCTTAAACAAAGGTCCGCTTTCAGCCCGAAAGATGCCTTAGCTTTTTGGCTCCCAAAAGAAGGAATGGAAAAACCTGATAATGATTTGGGGTATCTTCAGCAAAAAGGCGGGTTGTTAAAAAAGCGAAGGGAACTTGCCCTGAAATTTAAAAGCTTGAGGAAGAAATACCCAGTGAAACTTTCTTTTAGAGCGCTAGTTGATTTTGTCTACCAGGAGAAATATAAGGATCACTTTGCCGATTTCCATATTGACTTAATAAGTAAGCTTGGGATTCCGGAGGAAATGGTGTTTACCGAGGTTAAATTCTTTCAGGATCTTTGGAATTTCTTTCCCCATAAAGTTTTGGGCGGGCGATCCCCGGCCGAAAGATTTAAGGAGGCCCGCGGAATCTAGATTTGTTAAGGTGGCTTGGCAACTATTCGTCTCCTTTTAAGCCGAAGCGAGAGATAAGGAGGGAATAGTCGAGGGAATTAACGCGGCGGTCGTCGTTCATGTCCGCGATTGAACCCTTGTCTTTATCAATATTCCATTCCGTGGCCATATAGCCCCAATCCAGAGAGTTGACCATATTATCGGTATTACCGGACGGGGCAATATCGCCGCAGGGTAAGTCGCTGAATTCCAAATATCCCTGGGGCGGGTTGGGGCCGTCATGAATGGGAATTTGCCTTTTGATGGCTAAATTTTGGTAGCCTCTAAGAAGGATTTCATAGGGGGTTTCTCGGTTGGCCAATTCGCCCTTAATCGGAATAATTAGCGTGCCGTCGGGAGTTCCGGTTAGTTGTTTTTTGAAACCCGTTCCTTTAGCCCAGATGGTTAGCTGGTGGTTATTTTGGTTGGCTTTTTTCCCCTGGAACTGGAACTTAATGTTCAAGGATTGTGTCGGCGTGGCGGTGGTAGTAAAGGTCTGGTTGCCGGAAACCGCTTCGCTCGCACCGGGGGCGGCAGATTTTACCCGGAAATGATAAGTGGTTAATTGTTCGAGATTTTTCAGGCTGACCGCGTGATTTTTAACTAAGTTTTCGTCTTTCGTTGTCGAGCTTCCGTAGGCAGCCGTTTTTCCGTACTCGATTTGGGTAGTGGCCTCGCGGTTGGTTTTCCAGGTGATGGTAGCCTGGTTAAAGTTAGCGACCGCTTGAATATTAGTAATTTCAATCGGCGTCGGGTCATAGACGGACAGATTGAGAGATTGGCAGGCGGAGCCTCCCTTGCTGTCGGTAACCTCGATATCAATGGTGGAAGTCCCCATCCTGTCGGGCTTGCCAGTGAGATTTGGACCAGAGGCAAGTAAAAATTCGGGTAAGTTATAATATTTGAAAGCCAAAACGCCATTATTGGGATTGGTTGCCGTCGCCGTATAGGAAAAATCTTGGTTTAGGACCGCGCTTGCCGTCGCTGAGCTTGTAAAGGCAGGATTAGTAATCCCTGCCGGTGTTTTAATAACGAATTTAGGTGTTTCGGGCAAGCCGATGATACTTTGTCCCCTAGAAGCAACCACGGAGAGACTTTTGTCCACGGCAAGATTGGCGTTTTGGCAAGAGACTCGACCCCGAAGGGTCAAGAGGGCTAAATCCAAAGGGGTGGTATTAGAGAAAGGGGCCTCCGGTTTGGCGAGAATTGATAGCTTCAGAAGACCCCTAAAGACTTCGGGTTCTTTCTGGTAGAAAAGCGTGTTTGGCAAAAGCGCTTTTTGGGCGGAAATATCGAGGTTATGGGCAACGATGACCAGATCGAGGCCCTCAATTGGTACACCCTCGGTGTTGAGAGAAAGCTTAGCAGAAAAAGTCGCCTCGACGGGAAATTCGCCACTGGCAGGTGTCAAGATAATTGGGCTAGGCAGACCGGCGGCGCGCGGTATAAGCCATTTCTGGCCAACAAGAAAGACGGAAACAGGAAGAACTAAAACAAGGATTATTAAAGGAATGAGCGAGAGATAATTACTTTTTTTCATTCTTTTCTTATCTCGATGCGTTGATGATTATACTATGTTCTTTCCCCAATCCGCCTTTGAGAAATAATTTGTCATGCAGAACGAGAAAATTTTGTGACCTCCCACGAATTAAACTAGCAAAATAATTAGAAACTTTATTTGGTATAGTAAATGGAGTCTGGTTATTAATTTTCCATGTGCCGCTTGAGATAGAAGTCCAGCCCGAATCAAGCGGAAAAACAAGCGGCGGAAGTTCTGCAAAAATGTTTCCTTCTGAATTTTCCGAAGGCAGGTAACTTAGCCAAGCCTGATTAAGGTCACTTTTGTTTGTGGAACAGAAAGTGACGGGTGTTCCGGTCGGATCACTATTGCCCAAAAGGTATTTGTTGGCTGGAAGTATAAGAGTGATTTCGCTGGCTTTTTCTGCTAGTATATTGGGTTCAGTAAGTGTTTTCCCAATACTAAGAGAGGGATCGCCATAGAGGAGTATTCCGGCGGCAAAAGAAGCTCTCCCAGAGGAATTTCTTAATTTTTCTTTTTCAGAGGTTATTGAAAGGGTTTGGAAAGAGGGGTAGTCTGCTCCCACGAAGTTATCATGGTTACGAACAACAAAATCAGCGAAATTACGATTGATAGACTCCTTGATAGCTTCTCCAAGAGGAAAACCAAGTCGGAGTTTCCGATAGATTGGGACAGTGGGCTCAAAACCAGCGTTTATAAACCAATAGCCAAGATAGGCAGATGCCCCTTTCCATAGGAAGTTTTTACCCAAAATCGCTGACGTTTCACAGGAGGCGGAAATAACAACTGGATGATTAGTCAAATTGGGGATATCTTGGCTCGAAAAGGTGCCGTCCTTTAAATTCCACCAGTCTGGCCCACCGTGGGTTTCTATTCCGAAGACCGAGGAGGTATCTAAGGCCCCAAGGAGATCTTCTTTCGTACCGTTTAGCGTTACTTTCATGCCGAGGTTTTCTTGCAGACAAACACTTTCCCTAAAAGAAATTTGATTAATCATATGGGAAGCAAAAATATCACTCGTTCCTCTTGGGGGAGCTTGAGAAAAGTAGGCCTTTATTTTGTTAAGGTCTTCCGTGGGGATTCTGCCAACCGCTAAGTCGACTAATAAGTCGTCATCGATATCTCCATAATAAAAATTATCTAAGACGGCATTCGATGTAGAACTTCCCGGTCCGGGAATATACGGCATAATTAGGCCCGTAGTATCAAGGAGTGGGATTGTCTTCTCTGAACCAATGATAAGAAGATAACGAATGGCATTATTACTAGTGGTTAATTTCAGGATTTCCTTTTTTACTTCCCTGGGATCGCTGGTATTCACGGACAAAAGATACCAACCCCTCCTTTTAGAGAGATTAGTCAGATATTCCTTAAGAGTTTGTTGTGATGAATTGAAAAGGATAATGCCCGAGGATAATCCTGGCGTAGGCGTTGCGGTTGGTTTAGGCGTACTGGTGGGCATTGGGGTTGGGGTTGCTGTTGGCTTGGGGGTAGTCGTAGGACTAGGAGTGCTTGTTGGCCTTGGAGTAATACTTGGGATGGGCGTCAGCGTTGGTGTAGGTGTTGGGAGCGGGCCTTCATCGTCGCGGCGGCCATAGTTAGAGAGGACTAAGCTATAATCAAGGCTGTTAATATACCCATCTAAATTTAAATCAGCTGCATCGGCTGTTTGATTAAAGGGCGAGTAACCGTTTTTTATCAGACTGACGTCGAGAGCATTAACTACGCCGGAATTGTCAATATCGCCGGCTTTTAAAAGATCCGGTTCCCCCACTTTCGTTATTGTATTATCGCCTGCCGAAAGGGTAATCGAGGAAAATTTTTTGCGCAAAAAGTAAGGCGTTTTAGCGGAAATATCAAAAGCGCCGTTGGTAAGATTCTCCCCGGCGAGATCGATTTTGCCGGCATAGATCCCCAACTTATTGCTGGAGAAGTATATTGATCTGGTAACCTCCTTGCCTTGTCCCTTAATGATAATGGTGTAATTTTTATCTCTCTTTTGCGAATTTATGCCCTGAAGCATTACCTCAAAGGTCAATGACTTAATCTGACCAGGGATAGGAGTGGCCGTTGGGCTAGGCGTGGCGGTTGGGCCACCAGGTGTTACGGTGGGAGTGGGAGTAGAGGTTAGTCCAGGAGTAGCGGTTGGCGTAGGTGTCCTTGTCGGATTCGTACCGCAGTTTGTTCCTCCCAGGGCGCGGCAGGCGTTAATCCGGCCGTAACCGAAATAGTTGTCTTTTCCCGGTGTGCCTAAATCGTC
>Ga0194126_10006562_pt1 | contig 16545 bp, 15 predicted proteins | sample TA2KigC150mmetaG_FD_148641 | JGI IMG/M metagenome (GOLD analysis project Ga0194126, IMG submission 148641) | Freshwater microbial communities from Lake Tanganyika, Tanzania - TA2015035 Kigoma Deep Cast 150m | ecosystem: Environmental > Aquatic > Freshwater > Lake | place: Tanzania: Lake... | reverse complement strand
AGACTTAAAGATGCTGAAAGCCGGTAAAAGATTGGAGCACACAGAGGGGGAGAATACAGGTTCTCTTGTAACATAATGATATTTAATATGTTCTCTGTGGTCTCTGTGGTTAAGTTTTGACAATACGCAAGAATACAAAAGGAGGATTATCATGAAAAGAAAGATCATAACAATCAATGACGCGCTCTGTGACGGATGCGGGAATTGCGTAAGCGCCTGTTCGGAAGGCGCTTTGCAGATAGTTGACGGAAAGGCAAAACTGGTCAAGGAAGATTTCTGTGATGGTTTTGGTGACTGCATAGGTGGTTGCCCTACAGGTGCATTAGTTATAGAAGATAGGGAATCCAAACCATTCGATATTGAGGCAACAAAAGAATATCTTCTGAAGACAAAGGGCAGTGAAGCAGTATGGCGGATGGAAGAGGCACAGAAGAAACACGAACCAGCAGGACAGAAACATAAAGAAGAGAAGCCCCTGCCGTGCGGATGTCCCGGAAGCATGGCACAGACAATAAAATTAAACAAGCCTTCAACGACAGTCAACCGGCAGGAATCGGCGCCGCAGCTAAGAAACTGGCCTGTACAGATAACACTGCTGCCGCTTAAGGCTCCATATTATCAGGCTGCAGATTTACTGGTAGCTGCTGACTGCTGCGCTTATGCATATGCAGGATTTCATGATGATTTCATTAAGGGCCACACCCTTGCACTCGGCTGCCCGAAACTTGATAATGCAGGCGCATATAAGGAAAAACTGGCGACCATCCTCAGTGAAAACGATATCAAATCCGTAACCATCGCCTATATGGAAGTCCCGTGCTGCATGGGTCTGGTAAAACTGGTTGAAGAGGCAGTGAAAGGATCAGGCAAAAATATTCCTGTAAAGAAAACAAAGATCGGCATTCAGGGACAGATAGTTTCTTAATAAGACGGCTATAAGTAAGGATACATGGCTGTCATCATACAACTTTCTGGACAGACACTAATTATTTTATATAATACAAAATTGTTTTCTACTTGACAAAAATGTAACTGTTTTTTAAAATATACACACGGTAACCGTTAGCCGACGAAACTGAACTGAGAGGTAAAGAATTATGTGCAGACTTGCTGCGATAACTTCAAATGAATATTTCTCCCCTATGGAGAATATCCTCGCCCTCGAGACAATGAAGGAAGGCCATGACGGCTCAGGCCTCGGCCTGACCCTCAAAGACCTTGGCGGGGATTTTGAAAAACTGAAGGGATACCCGATCCTGTCCGGTATATCCTCTAAAAGCGGTGCCAAGCTGCTTGATGAATTCATGAACAAGGCAGGCTTCAAACTGAAAGAAGTCTGGTCCCCGAAGATAAAACCGGTGAAAGGTATAACGCCGCGCGACCAGTATTTCGCGAGGATATATGACTATCCGGCTTCTTACAAGCATAAAACCACAACGGAAAAGGAAGACCTCCTCATGAATGTGCGGCTTACACTCAAAAAAATAGGGGAGAAGGACGAGTCTCTTTTCGCCTTCTCCTTTTATCCTGATGTGATAACCCTCAAGGAAGTCGGTGACCCCTTGCAGGTGGCCGATTTCTTCGGCCTTGACAGAGACAATATCAGGGCAAAGATCGTTTTCGCGCAGGGCAGGCAAAACACAAATTATGCAATTTATTTGTATGCATGCCATCCCTTCTTTATTCAGGGCTATTGCTCGATGACAAACGGTGAAAATACTGCTTTTGTCCCTATCAGGGAGTATCTGACAGGCAGAGGGTTCACCGGATATGCAGGTTATAACAGTGACAGCGAAGTCCTTACGCATATCCTCCATTACACTGTGCGGCAGCTGGGGTTTCCCTTAACCTACTTTAAGGATGTGATAACTCCCCTGAAGGATACCGATATTACATTAAGGGATGACAAAGACGCGCTGCGCCTGATCAAACAGTCACTGCGTCCGCTATGCATTGACGGACCGAATATGGTAATCGGGTTCACCCCTGACGGCGCCTGCTTCATGGCGCATGACGCCAAGAAACTGAGGCCTGGTGTTGTCGGCGGGATAAAGGGCAAATATGCATTAATGTCCGAGGAATGCGGACTTGACAGCGCCATTCCGGATCGAAATAAAGCAGAGGACATCTTCCCTATGAAATATGACATGGTCATTGTAAAACCTCATGCTGAGGAGGTAAAGGTATGGAACCAGCTGCAAAATTAGATCATAATCATCAGTTATCGTTAAAAGAGTTCCCGTACATTGTCCGATGGAAAGATCATCGCTGTACACGCTGCGGCAGATGCACGGCAGTCTGTCCGGTGAAGGCGATTGAGCCGACTGTTAAGGTCAGGCGGACTGTTTATTCAGAAGGACCGGTTCCGACACCGGAATCAGTCAGAAAGATTACCCAGGTTGTTGAACAGGTCACTGATGTAGAAAGACATTGTACGGGGTGCGCCACATGCACCCTCGTATGTCCGAATGATGCCATAGAGCCTGAATTCAACCCCCGGAACAAATTTCTCCATTATAAAAACAAAGGCGGCGAGGGATATAAGAGGGGCGGGAGGAGAAACGACCCCGGTGTTTCTACCCTTGACAGGCTCAAATTTACAAGGATTTCGATGCTTACTGACCCTGCACTTGACGCAGGAAGACATGAATTCCGTGTCAGAACACTCCTTGGAAGGATTCTGCCGGCAGATGAGCTTCCTCTCAAAAAAACAAACGGCAAACTCATCGTTGACAGCAACAGCAATAAATTCATTCCGCCGGTGAGGGAGATATTCCCGATCATGATCGGCAGCATGTCTATTGGCGCATTATCACCTCCCATGTGGGAAGGACTTGCAATGGGTATTGCGTATCTCAATGAAGTGGAAGGGCTGCCGGTTGTCATGGCTACAGGAGAAGGCGGCGTGCCGCCAGGGCTCCTGAAATCAAAATTTCTGAAATATTTTATCATCCAGATCGCATCAGGATATTTCGGGTGGGATGAGATCATCCATGCAATCCCTCACATGGTTGAAGACCCTGCTGCAATCGAGATCAAATACGGTCAGGGCGCGAAGCCCGGTGACGGCGGTCTGCTGATGGCGCAGAAAGTTCTGAAGCTGATTGCGAGCATCCGCGGCGTTCCGCAGTTCGTTGACCTTGCTTCGCCTCCTACGCACCAGACGAAATACTCTATTGAAGAGGCGGTCGCCAAGATGATCCAGTCCATGTCGATGGCATGGGGATTCCGGGTGCCGGTTTATCCGAAAATCTCCGGTACAAAGACGGCACGCGCTGTCCTGAACAACCTTGCACGGAATCCTTTTGCAGCAGCCCTCTCGATTGACGGCGAGGACGGAGGCACAGGCGCTGCATATAATGTTTCCATAGATAAAATGGGGCATCCCATAGCATCAAATTTACGGGAATGCTATCTTGACCTTGTAAAACAGGGCAAGCAGAACGAGCTGCCGCTCATCGCTGCAGGCGGTGTTGCAAAGAAAGGGAATCTGGCAGCCAATGCAGCAGCGCTCATTATGCTTGGGGCGTCGGTTGTTTCTGTCGGCAAATACATAATGCAGGCTGCAGCCAACTGCTTCGGCGACGAACTGAACCGCTGCAACCTGTGCAATACAGGGAAGTGTCCGCGGGGCATAACCACACAGGACCCAAAGCTTTACCGCAGACTCGATTCAGATAAAGTTGCAGAGCGTGTGGTGGAAGTCTTTCGGTCCGCTGATGTGGAGTTAAGGAAAATATTTGCTCCCATGGGCAGAAGTACGGAATTGCCCATCGGGATGTCTGACGGCCTGAGCATTGATGACAAGGCAATGGCAGACAGATTGGAAATAAGTTATGCGTGCTAAGAAACCAGCCAACAGGAACAAAAAATCAAATTCCCCCACCCACCCCTCCCCCTCGAGGGGGGAGGGCAAGGGAGGGGGTGTCACCATCCACGGCATTGCAGACGGTCATCGTGTCCCCTCCAGGATACTTGAAGAACAGATACAGCAGGCTGTCAGGGATGGGGCGCGCGAACTGCATATAATTGCTGATGGACAGCAAGGTATCGGCGGCAGAATATGGCCGAGGGGTGACACAATAAGAATAACTGTTGAGGGACCGACCGGCCAGAGACTCATGAGCATGGGGATGCCCGGCACAGAGGTTATCGTCAAAGGAAGTGTTTCTGATGACGTCGGCTGGATCAACTGCGGGGCAAAGATAACGGTTTTAGGGGATGTCACCAATGGCGCCTTCAATGCTGCTGCGCAGGGAATCCTTTATGTACAGGGGAGCGGTGGTTCACGATGCGATACCATGACAAAGCATAACCCGAGATTTGACCCGCCTCAATCCTGGTATTTCAGGAATGTCGGAGATTCGTTTGCTGAGTTCAAGGCAGGCGGGATAGCAGTCGTATGCGGTGTGAATCCGCGGAATCCGAAAAATATCCTCGGTTACCGTCCCTGTGTAGGGATGGTCGGAGGGACGATATATTTCAGAGGCCCCATAAATGAATTCAGCCAAAGGGATGTAAAGCTCCTCGAACTGACCCCTCAGGACTGGGAATGGCTCAGGACAAATATGAAGCAATATCTCGAAGCAATAGACAGGATTTCATACTACGATGAACTTACCCGCTCTGCCGATGAATGGAAAAAACTCGTTGCTTACACCCCCCAGGAAAAAAGGGCGCGGAGATGGTTCAGGATCTCCACCCCGGACTTCAGGAAGGACGTATGGGAAAAAGAGGTTGGACAGGGCGGCATATTTGGACCATATATCAGTCATGATCAAACCATATTACCTTATATAACAACCGGCAAAGACAGGCGGAACAGGCCGGTCTGGGCAAATGAAAAATATCTGCCGCCATGCGCATATAACTGCCCGACACACATACCGTCGCATAAAAGGGCGACCCTCATAAGACAAGGCAAACTCCAGGAGGCGCTGGAACTTGTTCTCCAGTACAGCCCCCTGCCTGCTACAGTATGCGGACAGATATGTCCTAACCTCTGCATGCAGAGCTGTACAAGAGCACGTCTTGACAAACCTCTCAGCATAGACAAATACGGCAGCCTTAGCCTTGATCTGCCTGCTCCGAAAAAAGCTGACCCGACAGGTCACACAATAGCCGTCATCGGCGGCGGGCCTGCAGGGTTGAGCGCTGCGTGGCAGCTCGGTCTAAAAGGACACAGCGTTGATCTGTATGAGGCAACTGATAAACTGGGAGGCAAGCTTGAGCTCTGCATCCCGAGGGAGCGTCTCCCCCAGGAAATACTCCGGAAAGAGCTTTCACGGTTCAGGGAAATAGGTGTCAACATCCGACTGAACGCACACATAAATCAGCAGGAATTCGAAAAGATTTATAAGGACCACGAGATAGTTGTCGTTGCCTGCGGCGCTCATAAACCAAGGATTTTTCCTTTCCCCGGCTCAGAGCATATTGTTTCTGCCTACGACTTTCTCAGAGGCGTTAATCTTGGAGACATCCCGGAACTGAAAGGGAAGAAGGTAGTTATTATCGGCGCCGGCAATGTCGGTATGGATGTTGCCTCACAGGCATATAACTGCGGCGCTCATTCAGTTATAGCGGTTGATATTCAGAAGCCGGCAGCGTTCGGCAAGGAGATGGAAACAGCTGTTGCAAAAGGCACGCAAATAGTATGGCCTAAATTTACCGACCGTTATGATAACAATGAAAAGAAACTCTACTTTAAAGACGGCTCATCGCTGGATGCAGATTTCGTTATCATGTCAGTAGGGGACGTGCCTATTCTGGACTTCCTGCCGCCGGATATACATACAGAACGTGGCTGGATAGCAGTGAATGAGATTGGCCAGACCACTGATGTTAAGGTATTTGCTGTCGGGGATGCAATACGGTTAGGTCTCGTCACTCATAGCATTGGCCAGGGAAGGATTACAGCGGACACGATCCATTATCAACTAATGCACGCACCTCGGCAGGCCGAGACAAAACAGGTTATCCCATACGAACGCATCAAGGCAGAATACTACGATGTCTGCCGGGGAGACTTTACTCCCGAACATGAGGCGAACAAATGCATGTCCTGCGCCACATGCCGTGACTGTCATATGTGTGAAACTACCTGCTACTGGGGCGCCATAAGCAGGACAGAGCATAAAGACGGTTCATACGAGTATATTGTTGATGACGAGAAATGCATCGGCTGCGGCTTCTGCGCAGGCATCTGCCCATGCGGAGTTTGGGAGATGGTGGAAAATGTTTAGTGTTGAGTCTGTCATTCTGGCTTGTCCAGAATCTTTCTGCAGAGAAAAAGGATTCCCGACAAGCGGGAATGACAACCCTAACAAAGGTGAGATTTTTTAATATAATGGCTCAGTCATTAATAAGAGAAAACCGTATCCTTTCTGCTCTGCTTGAGGTAAGCAGGGTCCTCAATTCCTCATTCGACCTTGAGAAGAACCTCTCAAAGGCAATGCGCGCTATCGCAGACTTCCTCGAAATGGAGAGAGGCTCTGTCTTTCTCCTTGATCAGAGTACCAGGGAGCTGAGAATCGTTGCTTCGCACGGCCTCACAAAAGAGCAGATTGAACGCGGCAAATATAAGATAGGCGAAGGAATTGTCGGCAGAGTGCTTGAAAAAGGGTCTCCTGTCGTCATCCCGAATGTCGGAGAGGAACCCTTATTTCTGAATAAGACCGGGTCGAGATTCAAAAAAAGCGGGATTTCCTTCTTATGTCTTCCGATCAGATTCAAAGATGAATCTATCGGTGTTTTAAGCGCTGACAAGATCTTCAAGAACAAGGATATAACCATTGACGAAGACATCAGGGTTCTGGAAATAATATCATCGATCATTGCCCAGTATGTGATCCTTTGGAAACACTTCAAGGAAACGGAACAGGAACGGGAACAACTGAAACAGCAGCTGAAAGGCAGATACAGCCTTCCGAATATCATAGGCACTGCTGATAAAATGCAGGAGGTTTTTGAATCAGTGCACCGTGTTGCAGATTCCAAAGCAACAGTCATATTGTACGGTGAAAGCGGCACCGGCAAGGAACTGATCGCAAAGGCTGTTCACTATATGAGTCCCCGGTCCAGAGAACCATTCACCAAATTCAATTGCGCCTCAATACCCGAGGGGTTGCTCGAGTCAGAACTCTTCGGGCATGAGAAAGGCTCGTTCACAGGCGCCATCTCTGCAAGAAAAGGCAGATTTGAGCTCGCTGATAAAGGAACCATTCTTCTCGATGAGGTCGGAGATCTGCCACTGAACCTTCAGCCAAAGATACTGCGGGTGCTTCAGGAGAGAGAGTTTGAACGTGTTGGCGGGGAAAAGACGATAAAGGTCGACGTCAGGCTTATTGCTGCAACAAGCAGGAACCTTGAAGAGCTTGTTTTAAAAGGCAAATTCAGAGAAGACCTGTTTTACAGACTGAATGTCGTACCGATATCCATGCCTTCTCTGAGAGAGAGAAAAGAAGATATACCGCTGTTGGTCGAATTTTTCCTCGGGCGCTTTAATGAAGAAAACAGGAAGAATATAGCCATATCACCCAAGGCCCTCCGGGTAATGGTAGACTACAACTGGCCCGGCAATGTCAGAGAGCTTGAAAACACCATGGAGAGGCTTGTTGTGATGTCAGGACAGGATATCATAAAGCCTTTAGACCTTCCAATAAATATAAAATTACCCTCTCCCGATGCCATTTTCCAGAAGGAATCCTTAAAGTCCGGGATTGAGGACATCGAGAAGTCGAGCATCCTTGATGCCCTTGAAAATACAGGCTGGAACCAGGCAAAGGCAGCAAGGCTGACAGGTCTCACACCAAGGCAGATAGGGTATAAAATGAAAAAGTATGGGCTGTCGACAAAGATAGGGGAATAGAGGTCAAGCCACCTTATAAATAAACGCAATGGCCTTCCTGTTAATGTTGCATTCCTTATCTTTTCTTCCATACTGTTTTCAAGTATATTCTTTACATATTTATGACAATTTTGTTATAAAATAGGCCATGCTTAATCTCCTGATCATCTCCGATGAAGCCAAAGAATTATATACATTATTCAGGTCGGTCAGATTTACCCAACATGATTCAAAACAAAAGGACAGTTCTCTGGAGAGAAAATCGGTTAATCTCGGTAAATATGATCTGGCTTTTCTTGACCTTGACACCGAAAACTGGCAGCAAAGGCTTTTGGAATTGCGGCAGCAGATGCCTGTAATAGCTTTTTCAGGACCTGACATAGAAATGGCTGTTGAGGCTATGAAGCTCGGTGCAAGCGATTTTTTAGTGAAACCGCTTACCAGTGAAATACTAAGCGATGTAATCGATAAACACAAAAAGAAAATCCTTACTCATAAATACGGTTTCGACGAAATAATAGGCACGAGCGCACTAATGCAAAAGGTTTTTGGTCTGATAAAAAAAGCGGCAGTTAGTGAGAGCACCGTGCTTATCACAGGCGAAAGCGGCACAGGCAAGGAGCCTGTTGCAAGGGCAATTCACAAATGGGGTCCGAGAAAAGATCAACCATTTATGACTATTAATTGCAGCGCCATCCCTGACACTCTCCTTGAATCAGAGCTGTTTGGTTTTGAAAAAGGCGCATTTACAGGAGCAAATTATACCAAAAAAGGTCTGCTTGAACTCGCTAACGGCGGCACAGTCTTCTTTGATGAAATCGGAGATGTCCACCCTTTATTTCAGGCAAAGGTTCTAAGGGTGCTTCAGGAAGGTGAAATCATGAGAATCGGAGGCTCACATCAGATAAAAGTTGATGTGAGGATTATTTCCGCTACAAATAAAGACCTAACTGTCGCCTGCAAAAAAGGCACTTTCAGAGATGATCTCTATTACAGACTGAATGTAATAAATATCCACCTCCCGCCGTTAAGGGACAGGATGGAGGATGTGCCCCTTTTAGTCGACCATTTTATAAGAAAGCATGCCTCTAAAAGAAAAGATATGTTGATAAAGGGCATTACAGAAGACGCCCTGAACCCCCTGATGAACTATTCATATCCCGGCAATGTAAGGGAACTTGAAAACATGATTGAGCGTGCAATATCATTTACAAACAGTCCCGAGATATTATCTTCTGATCTGCCGTCATATTTACTTCAGTCACCTGCCCCAAAAAGAAGCTCTACAACAAGGCTGAAGGGGGAACTTGCCATTATTGAGAGGGAATTAATATGGTCCGCGCTGCAGGAATCACAGGGGAACATATCCAAGGCAGCGGCTTCCCTCGGAATCTTTCGCCAGCAGCTCCAGAGAAAGATAAAGAATCTGAAAATAGCAACATAAAGTTCTGCTGCAACATTTAATTGCATTTCATATCCTAATTTGCCTTGTTTTTAAAATTATTTTCTGCCAAATGCATCATTCTATTGCATTATCAGTTTCCAATGAATTTAATTTTCTTTAATATCAAAGGGTTATTGTTTGGTACGGATATTGCTTTTATATTGAACCGGTGTTTCAGAACTAAAGGGATACCCTTGTATAAAACTGAATACTCATAACATGATACCGTGAAAAAATTAACGAAAAAGTTTAAAGATGTTAAGGTTGAAATAACATTTGCTGAATCGAAGGAGTACGACACTGTAAGAGAAACATTAATAGAAGGTTTACATGAAGGCGTCAAAACAGGGAAAAATTCTCCAAAAAAGGCGTCGAAACCGTATAAACAGCAGCTGCCGGATAAAAAAGGCACTCCTAGAGGAAAAGAGGTGATTTCATCGAAAAAAAAGCAAATGCCGAGGCTATCTGAAAAATGAAATTCAGCAGAAATATATAAGATTATTTAGAGCGCATCAAAGTAGGAGGGTATAAGGAGTTTATGGGGAGTTAATATGGTATAATTCTCCCAGAATAATGAAAGTCACAAAAAGGAGGTCTTTTATGAAAGTATTGGTAGCGACAGACGGCTCAGAGAATTCAATGAAGGCAGTAAAAAGGGCGCTGGAGCTTGCGGAAAATGAAGGGGCTAAAGTGACCCTGATGTCAGTGGCGTTTTATTCCAAAGATGACTTTGACGATATGCCGCCGAACATCCAGGACAAGCTGGAAGATCACGCAGAAGCTGCCCTGAAAAAGGCAAAGTCCATCTTCGACAAAAAAGGCATTGCAGTCGAGACTGTGGTTGAGGCAGGTGTTGTCCCGGCCAACAACATTATCAAGAAGGCAAAAGACGGCAAATTCGACCGGATTATTATGGGAAGCACAGGCGTAACCGGTCTTGCAAGGGCATTAATGGGAAGCACGGCCGCTAAAGTAGTAAGCAATGCCCCGTGCAGCGTCAGCATAATTCGGTAGCAGGCAGACAGTTATAGTATAGAGCGTAAAAAATAAAATATAAGGGGGTGATAGACAGCAGTTTGGAATATTTTTTCAGGATAGAGACAACAAAATAATTAATAAAATTAAGGAGGTAAAAAATGCGTAAGCTTTGGGTAAAGATAACAGGGTTGGTAATAATGCTGATGGCAGCGCTTCCTCAAATCGCCATGGCAGCTGCAGACAAAGCGCCCCCTATAGTTATTGTGGCCGACACAAGGAAATTTACCGGTTGGGAGGCATGGTTTACCAATCTCTACAATGAAAGTCATATCTATTTCGCTCTTCTTACGGTAGTTGTGATCCCTATTGTAGGGGTATGTCTTGGTTTGCTGGCTGATTTAATAATGAGTCATATCGGCATCGACCTGCATTCAAGAGAACTGGCAGAGCACTAAAATAAGGAGGTTAAATTATGGATTTCTTATATGTTCTAATGCCTATATCAGGAGTTACCATATTCTGGCCGGGCCTCGTTATTCTGGGCATCGGTGTCGGAATAATAGGCGGTTTCTTCGGTATGGGAGGCGCATGGATGATAACACCCGGTCTTAACATCCTCGGCTTTCCGATGGCCTTTGCAATAGGAACCGACATTGCTCATATGGCCGGTAAATCACTTGTTTCTACAATGAGGCACGGCAAATTCGGCAATGTTGATTACAGACTGGGCGTGGTCATGATTATCGGAACTGTTGTTGGGTTTGAGGTTGGCGCCCAGATGATTATGTGGCTTGAAAGGATTGGTAAGGTAGACCTGTATGTCCGCTGGCTTTATGTCGGCCTTCTGATCTGTATAGCCTGGATGGTCTTTGCCGACGTGAAAAAGAGGATGTCAAAAGAAAAAGCAGCAAAGGCAGCAGGCAAGGAGATAGACAAACTTGCAACAGGCATAGAGTGGCACAAGACATTTCACAAACTGAAAATACCGCCCATGATGCATTTTAAAACCGCCGGCTTTACATGTTCTGTCTGGCTCCCGATCATCCTGAGCTTTTTGACCGGCTGGCTGGCAGGTATTCTTGGTATCGGCGGCGGTCTGATCCGTATGCCGATGCTTATCTATTTTGTCGGCTGCCCTACACACATAGCTGTCGGCACAGACCTTTTCGAGGTTATGATATCAGGACTTTACGGCGCAGGCACATACACCTATAAAGGCAGGACCGAGCTTGTCGCTGCCATGATCATGCTGGTAGGCGCTGCAATGGGCGCACAGGTCGGCACGGTTGCCACCAAGTATATTAAGGGATATGGTATCCGTATTGCCTTTGGTATAGCTGTCGTGGGATGTATGATATCTATTATCATGAAACTCATTCCAAGGTATATAGAAGGCACTAAAGCGGTAATGGATATTGCGTCCACAGTTCTCATACTGGGGCTTGTGTTCTTACTGTCGCTTTACATCTTTGTGAGAATGCTGCAGGGAGCCGCCAAAGAGGTTGCGGCAAAGAAAGGAAAGGCCTAACACAAACATGAATGTCTCATGGAGACACAAAGGCCAATAATATGAAGGAGGTATATATGATAAATAAATTAAGCCGGCTGATTGTTCTAATCATTTTGCCTTTAGCCCTCGTTTTGGGCTGCGGTGAATTGGGCAAGGTGGATCAGGGAAGGGTTATAGAATATGACAAGGAAAAGAATACGGTTACAATGATACAGGACAAAAAGGCAGATCCTGGAAAACCCGATTACAACACTTTGCCGCCGCATACATATTCACTTCCGTCCGATCCAATGGAGATGGGACCGGAACCCAAGGCTGGTTACCGCATGAAACTCGACACCAAAAATAACCAGATAGTCATCTTTGATCCCGCTACCCAGGGCTTCCTTACAATCGATTACAAGCTTGTCGATCAGAAGGAAAATGTTGATGCGAAAGATCCTCTGGTATACGATAAGGCAGCGGATAAGTCAAAGAAATTCCCGGTTATAGACAAGGAGAAAAAGACCATTACTGTTTACTCAAAGAGGCAGAAAATTTATACTGTCTTCTCTCCGCCTGACGAATACTTTGCCCGTCCCGACAAAACCTGGGATGCCGGTGATGAAGTCCGCCTCTATTACAAGGAAGAAGGCAAGGCCAGAAGGTTTATGAATATTTCCAAAACAGATATTTTCAAGAAGTAATCACCCTCTTCTTTCATCTGTTTTGACCATCTCTGGTAATAACCAGAGATGGTCTTCTTTTTTATGGTAAAATAGAAACCTAATTTTTTTATTGCTTAGTACGATAATACATTTGAAGACATTAATTATAAAATCCCTCCTAACCTCCCTTTGCCAAAGGGAGGGATTCCCCTCTATCAAGAGTGGTGAGGCGTGTGTATCCCCTCTTTGGCAAAGAGGGGTGAGGGGAGATTTTTCAATAATAATTCATCTATGTGTAATTACTTATAGCCTTCCTATTTATATGATCTCAATTAAATGAATATAAAACAGAAAATAGCAGTTGCAGTGATAAATATATTAATACTGGCCGAGTTATGCATAAGCATGTATTTTGGCGCTAAGAATCCCGATAATTTAACGTCTGTTTTTTTTAAATTGTTTTTTGGCATGCTCATTCCCACCCTTATTATCAGCAGATTTATTGTGAAGAGACTCAAATCAGACGAATCAGAAAAAAATATACAGGTCGAGCCATGAATTTAGAGCAGGTGTTTATATTGAGAAAATATGCCCGAACAGCAGGGGCAATCTTTTTTATTCTCATCTTTATATCAATAATTGACGGCTGTGTAGCCAAGTTCAGGGCGCCTATCAATGTCCATAATATCCTTCCCGGTCAATCAGTTAAGGTTGACGGCCCTCTGGATTCAAAAATACAAGATACCAGGGAGCTTACCTATACCAGCGCATCGGATAATGTCAGGCTCTCCTTTGACGCAATCCAGCCAGGGTTCTGGCTTGGCGGTATTATGTGGATCGGCACGGTTACAACCAATGAGCTTATACCCCCCGGCGAGTATGATATTTCTGTTTATACAAAGGGTGAAACTGATATAAAAAAGAAATTTGTCTTTCGTATAAAGGTTTTTAAGGACTATGCAAGCTATCGCCAGAGCTTTAAGTCTGTTATAAGACGGTATCTGGACCTTTCACCGTGGTGGATCCTGCTTTTTTGCATACCTCTGACCGCTATTACAGTAGGCATTGTATTTTTCTTGTCTAAAAGGGTTGATGAACTTCTGGCCAGAGAAGGAAAGGCAGAGATTTTCCGGATTGTAAGGGGGGATACTGCCTGTGAGATTTATTTTGGTCTGGGTACAAAGCACGGACTCCGGCCGGACGCCAGCGTTTCTCTTTTAAATGAAAGTGGAAACCCGACTGCAACTATGGTAGTTCAAAGGGTTTCGGAGACAGACTCTTCGGCGATAGTAGGTTTAGACTATAAGGTTAAAGAGGGGGATATTGTGTCACTTGGGAAAATATAAATTATTGAGGTTAGAAAAATGTTGGTAGAGTACTTGATATTAATTCTGCTTATAGTCCTGTCTCTGTTTGCAGGGTTACACATCGGCAGCCGGCTGAGGAACCGCAAAAAAGATCCGCCTGAGAGAAAAGGATAAGAACTATTTTTGCAAAAACGCACGCATTAAATGAAGTGTTGCAGTGAAATTCTACTCAGGCATATTTAAAAAATTTCTTTGTTTCATCAAGAAGTACTTCCCTGAGGAACCTGCTGAAATTCTCATTAGGACTGACCATAATGGTGAGGTAAGAGTTCCGGAATATATTCTCAAGGCATTTCAATATCCCCCGGATGGGTATCTGACTCCATACCAGGTTGCCCTCCATCACCCTGCAGCTGATAAAAATCTCGGCAAAGCCATGAGGGAAACCCTGAATGAGGTGGAAAAACTAATTGCAGCCGGCTGGTTCGAGGTATGCAATAAACAATGGCCACTGAAAAAAGTTATGATGCCAAAACAGATCAGTCAGTTCCTTGAACAGGAGCTCAGTCTTTCCGAGGGCGAGAGCAGAGAACGTTTCGGCCTGCTTCATGGAAGTCTTGAAGATGACGGGGCTTATCTTAAAGATGTGACAGAAAACGCCTTACTTGAAGAAAAAGGGTTTTTTAAAACACGGAATTTTAGAGGATCGAGTTTTACTGTGAAAGCCTGCCAGATGATAGGCAGTAATTTGGATAGCTGGTTAGGATTAAATAAGCAGGAAATTATCGGCACCTATCATACACATCTTATTCCATATCGCCAGACCCCTTCAATGGAGGATATGGCCCTGCTCATGGCCAATCCCGGCAAGCCGCACCTGATCATCTGCAGACTGGGTCTTTTCGCATATACTTTTAAGAGTTTCAGAAAGATTATCGTAACCTACCCTGCAAAGACTTCTCTGGAGATCGTTTTGGTTTAACTTTGTTATCATGAATAGAGAATTTTGTCCCGATAATTGATGTATTAGGTTGTCGTCATTCCCGCTTGTCGGGAATCCTTCTGTAATCTAAAAAAGATTCTGGACAAGCCAGAATGACAAAATTAAAAATAACAAACGACTTTTAACATCCATGGAAATAACATTATCGTATAAGTAAAATACAGATCCTATGAAAAAATATATCCTTGAAATCATTGTATTTATCTGCGGGGCGGTAGTAATGATCCTTGAGCTTGTCGGTTCAAGAGTCCTTGCCCCTTATGTGGGAACCTCCATTATTGTCTGGACAAGCTTAATAGGGATCATACTGGGAAGCTTAAGCCTGGGCTATTGGTGGGGCGGCAGGATAGCAGACAATAAACAGGATTACAGGATTTTTTCGATGATAATTTTCATTTCGGCAATCTCTGTCGGAATGATTACATTATTAAAATCATTCGTCCTCGATTTTCTTCAGAATAATATTTCTGATATCCATATCAATGCGATAATTGCAACCCTGGTACTTTTCGCTCTGCCAAGTGTATTGCTCGGCATGATCACACCCTATGCTGTCAGACTGAAAATAAATGACCTGCAAAGCTCCGGGAAAACCGTCGGCAGTCTTTATGCGATTTCCACAATCGGAAGTATTGCCGGCACATTCCTGGCGGGGTTTTTCCTTATTGCCTATTTCGGGAGCTCAAATATCCTTCTCGTCCTTTCTATAATATTGGTCTTCACTTCTCTCCTTGCATATTTCAAAAACATCCCTGTTATAAAAATCATTGTTATACTCCTTTTATTAATAAGTATTATTGCAGTAAATTCCTATAATAAATTCATGGCAAAACAGGGGTTTGTGGATATAGATACCCGGTACAACAGGATATGGATATATAAAAGCGTGGACGAAAAGACAAACAGGCCGACCCTGAACATGCTCACAAATCCCAAAGAGTTGCAATCAGCCATGTTCCTGGACAACGATAATGATCTGGTTATTGAGTACACAAAATATTATCGTCTGGCCCAACATTTCAGGCCTGACCTGAAAAAAGCCTTAATGATCGGAGGAGCAGGGTGTTCATACCCCAAGGATTACCTGAAAAAATTTGCTGACGCCGGACTTGATGTAGTGGAAATTGACCCCATGCTGACGGAACTGGCAAAACAATATTTCAACCTTAAAGACGATACGAGGTTAAGAATATTCCGTGAAGACGGAAGGACATTTTTAAACAGGACGAAAAATAGATACGATGTAATCTTTGGGGATGCCTTCAGCTCTTATTATTCCCTGCCCTATCAGCTGACAACAAGAGAGGCTATCCGGAAAATGCATGAGGCGCTTAATGACGATGGAGTGGTTCTTGTCAATATCATTTCAGCCATAGATGGAGAAAAAGGACGGTTTCTGAGGGCTGAATATGCAACGTTTAGGGATATATTCCCACAGGTATATTTATTCCCGGTTAAAGACTTCCATGACGGTCTATTAGTTCAAAATATAATGCTTGTGGCAATAAAATCAGACCAAAAACCATCCTTCAGAAACAGTGATCCGGAACTGAACGGATATCTGCAACATTTGTGGAAAACAGAAATAAAGAAGGATGTTCCAATATTAACGGACGATTACGCTCCTGTTGATAATTATATGATGAAAATTATTAAAGGTCTGTAAAATTACTATTTTCATGTTACTAATAAGTGCAAAAGTAAGGCTACATGGATGTCATTCCCGCTTGTCGGGTCACCTCTTCTCCTCAGCGAACCCGCCTGAGTGCGGGAGCGACTCGCCGAGGCGAGAATCTTTCTGCAAAACCCG
>Ga0194126_10006555_pt1 | contig 16561 bp, 15 predicted proteins | sample TA2KigC150mmetaG_FD_148641 | JGI IMG/M metagenome (GOLD analysis project Ga0194126, IMG submission 148641) | Freshwater microbial communities from Lake Tanganyika, Tanzania - TA2015035 Kigoma Deep Cast 150m | ecosystem: Environmental > Aquatic > Freshwater > Lake | place: Tanzania: Lake... | reverse complement strand
TGGATGCCAATATTCATCCAATTACGGCGATGATGGTGGCTGGCATCGCACTTACCGGATTTGCCGAATGCTTTCTTTCTCCCAAATATCTGGAGTTTGCGTCGAAGCAGGCGCCGCCCGGCCGCGAGGGGTTGTATTTGGGCTTTGCGCATATGAATACATTCTTCGCATGGTTGTTCGGATTCATTTTCGCCGGGTACCTGTTGAAAGCCTTCTGTCCCGACCCACGCACGCTGCCGCCGGAGATGCAACAACAGCACACTCAATGGCTGGGTGGGCAGGCGCCGATGCCCGAGGTTTACGCGCACGCCCATTACCTCTGGTACGCGTTTGCGGGAGTCGGTGTTTTGGCATTCGCGCTCATGCTGATTTACATCTGGTACACGCGCCGAATCGACGCTCAAGGCGGTGACAAGAGCTCATGACAGCGACTCTTCGGCCAAGATACCGCGCATATCCATTTCAAATTCGATGTCGATCACGGGCGGGCGCGTGTAATGCCAACAGATACCACAGCGCCTCGCCGCGGGAAGATCATCGAGCAATTGGCCAAGCAGCGGATGAATGTTGTGCACGGTGTAGGCATTGAGAGTGGTGACTTCGTTCGAGTTGGCAGCGAGGCCCTGCAAACGATCGGCCATTACATCGCACACATAACGCGCCTTTTCGGCGAGCGCTTCACCGGAAGTCTCACCGCACCGCCAAATGCCATCCTTCACGAGAATGCCGTCAAGGAGTTCTCCCGCTCCGGCCACAACGAAAGTCTGCTGCTTACGGGACGAATTCGGGCGCACAAATGAAAAAGCGTGCAGGACGGGATCGGGCGCGTCGACGGAGAGGGGGCATACGTTAGTTCGCGCCACCGGGTTGACGCCATCGACGAAGATATTCCAATCCTCCAGCACGGCGCAATAAGCGCGATTGAACTCGATGAATCCTTCGATGGTGAATGGCTGCGGAGAGCGCAGTTCCATGGCACAAAGCGCAGAGCGCTCGTGTCCTGCCTTTCGCAAATAGCTGTCCACGATATCGAACCCATTACGCCATAACTGAGGAACTTGAAGCGAGACTCGGATGATCTCATGGCCTTTATCGGCCACGACACCACAGGAATAAGGCGCGATACCAGGCAGGAAATGATAGTGACCGGAAGGATGTGCAGTGAGACGAGTCATATTCTACTGAACAGTTCTCATGATGGGAGTGGCATTCACTTCCCACCGTACTCGATCCCTTGCGGCTCGGGCCTCTCTTCCGTGATGATTTTCCAGGTCGCACCCATTTCACGCATAGCGCGAAAGTCTCGCGGCTTGTAAGCCATCCGCAAATGAGGTGTCTCCAAAATGGCGCCGCCTTTGACGCGCGATTCCATCGCTGCGTCGAGAATCCCGGTTGCCAGCAGAGTTCGTTCGACTGGATAAGGCGTGCTCCACTCGCGAAAATGCGTTTGAATGGCATATGAGAGCGCTTTGAAGAGATTGCGGTTCCGCCACGGACCAACGTAAAAGCTGGTTGCGTGCGGCTTTGTTTCACCTGCCAATCGGCATCCAAAATGCCAGCGAGTTCCTGAAATCCCCGCGGCTAAAATGGCTCCCCGTGTTCCATCGCGGTACGTGACAAGAATGCCATGGGTGACAAATGGACCTCCATCGTCCCGCTTCGCCGTCGGATGAATTAGTTCCTGAGGGGCGGGCGAACCTGGTATTGGCTTCGCCGCGAGCGCAGCGGCCGCCAGTTCCGGCGACCAATCTCCCGCCTCGGCCGATTGCCAAAGGGTTTTGCCGTCGAGGAATCGCACTTTTGAAACTCCGGTCTCTCCGCCTCGCCGGCTCTCGACCATCGCCTGGAGCACTTCCAGTCCGTGAAAATCGTACGACTCCAGCCCTCCTCCATGTATCGAAACGGCTTCTACGATTCGGGCGCGCGACGGCAATTCCAGCGGCGGGGTTCGTTCTGCGAGAGGCACGGAACTTCCGGCCATAAAGGGAATCTTCATCCGCCGTGCGGTGTCGTACATTTCTTTGGCCCAATCCCAGCGATACGAAAGGTGCTTGTCATTGAAGAGGGGAACAACGCGCCGGCTTTTCCGGAATACAGCCACGATCTCGTCGAAGAATCGCTTGCGCGGATATTCCATCTGTGCTTTGGCATTGACAGGATAATCTCCAAATTCAGCGATGGAAAGCACGGCGTCCACGGCAAGGTCGCCAGTGCCACCACAGAGCGCTTCCGCAATGGTTCTATAAATCGGAATCTTGTATCTTGCGGAAATGGCGCGCGACAAATCATGAGCTGGAACCTGATCGACATACATGCTGGCAACTTCCACGTCGGGAGAAATCAGTCTGCCGTTGAACAGATAGGGTTCCAAAAAGTTTTCGAGAATGACGTGAGCGTGGCTGCGGTAAGTGTATTCGGTGATGATGGCCGCGACGCGCAGGCGTTTGCGCTGGGCTGCAAACGGTGACGGAGTGGAGCATCCCAGCCCTAACATTGATGGAACCACAGTTGCGCCCACGGCGCCGCGCATAGTTCTGCGGAGAAAGTGGCGGCGAGTGATGCCGGAAGGTTCGGCGCTACGAGAAAGGCATTCCCCTCTGGGATGCCTGACGCTGCCATACTGAGGATGTCGCAGGCTCATCGCGAAAGATCAGCTTGATTGAGGATTTTGAACTGCCGTTGTTTGAGCGCTTCGGCCGCAACCTCGCGATCCTCCAGGCTGAAGGCCAACGCCGACTTTCCTTCCGGACGCGCGATCAAAGAGTAGACGTAATGAATGTTCAGTTCGGCCATGACCAACACAGACAACACCGCGCGTAATTTCTGTTCCGAATCGATTTCGACGACGAGCATCTCGGCTTCGGTGAAGGGGAACTCGCGCTCGTTCAAGATTTCGCGCGTGCGGTCCGGGTCATCAACAATCATGCGGAGAATCGTGCTGTCGGTTGTATCGAGAGTCGTCAGCGCCAAGACGTGAACATTTTGGGATTGAAGCAATCCCACAACTTCATGCAGCCGGCCCAACTTGTTCTCAGTAAAAACTGAGAATTGCGTTACAGCTTCACTGGGGCGCGCTGAAATCGTCTTTGTCGTCATCCAATCGCACTCCTATTTTCCGGCGTTTGTGAGTGAATGCAAGTTGCCAACTACTTCCGGATCTCTTTGGTGATTCTCTTGAATTGAAGTTCGCTCATGGCTTGCTTGCCGATACGCCCGACATCCTATCTGTTCCCAATCGATCGCGCAACGGCGAAGAAAGCGTTTACCTTTCGAGACGGAGTCACCATGCGGCAATGAAAAGGCCGACGTTTTCCTCATGTTTTCCTTAGTGCGAACCTGCCGAAGATATGCTAGATGCAGGTCAGCATGAAAACCCCTGGTTCATTCGCGGGGAAGCAATCCATTTCTCGCCGTGCGTTTCTGCGCGGGGCGGCCGGTATTTCTCTGACGCTGCCCTGGCTGGAATCGTTGCCGTTGCGCGCCGCGGACTCTGGCCAAGTGGTGGCTCAACCCGGAACAACCAAGCCGCCCGTCCGCTTTGCGTGCATTTACTTTTCCAACGGGGTCGAACCGATTCATTGGTGGGCCCGAGGAAAGGGCGCAGAAATGGAGATTGGTCCTGGTCTCGAGCCGATGATGCCTTTTCGCGAAGAGATGATTTTCTTGCGCGGCCTCTACAACCAGCAAGCCGTCGCGCATAAAAGCCCGCATCTGGGACGCATCCCCAACTTGCTTTCCGGCGGTTGGGTCAGCACGGACCAAAACGACATTCGCTGCGGAAAGACGCTGGACCAGGTTATGGTCCAGCATATTGGCGATCGGACGCCGATTTCCAGTTTGGTGCTTGGCATCGAGCCAACCGAACTGCGCTTGGAGGACGGACTGTCGATGCTGTACGGCTCATGCATATCATGGACTTCGGAGACGAAACCGGCCATGAAGGAGATTTATCCAGCTCGGGTCTTCGACCTTTTGGTGGGCAATGCCAAAGGCCGCCAACTCGATCGCAGCATTCTCGATCACGTTTTGCAGGATGCGAAAGATCTCAAACGCCGAATCGGGGTCCAGGACCAGGGGAAACTAGACGATTACCTCGAATCGATTCGCGACGTGGAAAAGCGCATTGACAATGCGTCGCGCGAACGGCGGTTGGAAGGTTGGCGCCCGTCTCTGAGCGAGCCGGATATGAAGCGCCCCGGCGATGCGTTGCCGCAAAATGTGCCGGAACACATGAAGTTAATGCTCGACCTGATCGTGCTCGCGTTCCGCATGGATAAGACACGGATTGTGACCTGCATGTTGAACAACGATCTGTCGCAGATGAATTTCGGATTCCTTCCCGGAGTGGAAGGCAGCTTGCATCTGGACTTAACACACAACGGCCGCGAACCGAAGCGCGAGGCGATGTATCTTAAGACGAATCAATTTCACGTGGAGCAGTTCGCCTATCTGGTCGAACGGATGAAAGCGATCGACGAAGGCGGCCAATCGTTACTCGACAACTCGATGTTGCTCTTCTGCTCGAATCTATTTGACGGCGACCGGCATCAGGCAGACCACATGCCGATGTTGCTCGCAGGTCGCGGCGGAGGAACATTGAAACCCGGCCAGATACTGGATTACTTCGAACGCGGGGAAGACAAGCGCCGCGCTTGCAGCCTTTACCTGTCTCTCATGGATCGCATGGGAGTGGTAGTTCCCCGTTTCGGCGATGCCGATCAGCGTTTGACGGACATCTGACGCTGTCCATGGGTATTTACCCAGCCCTTTTTCAGTCTTTCCCCCGATAGCATTTCGGGGCGTCGTGTGGTTGGTTACTCTCATAAAGAAACGCGGTGCTACTCGGTTTATGACGGACAGGCGTATCTATCATCTCACACGTAGAGCAGATGATTCCTGGCAAGTCATCCGAGAAGGATTTAGACGCCCACATATCATTCGCGAGACAAAGGAAGAAGCAGTCGTTGTGGCCAAGAGGCTGGCGAGGACTAGCCAGGAAGCGCAGGTTATTGTGCCTAACGACGACAATTTCATTGAGAGAAAATATTGCTTTGTGGCTAGAAGTGTTTGAGCACACGGACCCCAGTTCGCTCCTTTCTAAATCAGTTTAACGTAGCGCAGACTGCCCAGTCTGCGCTACGCTAAAACTGATATGCATTAGGTGTTCCAGCTTGCCTTAGGCAAAACTTTTACCGACTTTAGCCCCAGAAATATGCCGAAAAAAGCGCTTATCACCGGAATCACCGGTCAGGATGGTTCTTATCTCGCTGAGTTGCTGTTAGCGAAAGGTTATGATGTTCATGGCATCATTCGACGCGCCAGCACGTTCAATACGGGGCGGTTGGATTCGATCTATTCCGATCCTCATTCAGGCCGAAGCCGCCTATTTTTGCACTACGGTGACCTAAGCGACGCGAGCGCTTTGGCTCGCCTGATCGGCAAAATTCAGCCGGACGAAGTCTATAATTTGGCGGCCCAAAGCCATGTCCGCGTGAGTTTCGATAGTCCGGAATACACGACCGATATCACCGCAACGGGCGCTGTGCGATTGTTGGAGGCGATCCGCGAAACCGGAATTCGACCGCGCTTTTATCAAGCATCATCGAGCGAAATGTTTGGTAAAGTTCTGGAAATTCCCCAAAAAGAAACGACCCCATTCTATCCGCGCAGTCCTTATGGTTGTGCGAAGGTTTACGCCTTCTGGATCACGGTTAATTATCGAGAGTCTTACGGACTGCACGCGTGCAATGGCATCCTGTTCAACCACGAATCTCCGCGCCGCGGCGAAACGTTTGTCACTCGAAAAATCACGCGTGCCCTGGCGCACATTTTGGCAGGCCTCCAGAATAAACTTTACCTCGGGAACCTCGATGCCAAGCGGGATTGGGGCTATGCCAAGGAATACGTTGAAGCGATGTGGTTGATGCTTCAGAAGGATCAGCCCGACGATTATGTGATTGCCACTGGTGAGACGCACTCAATTCGTGAGTTCCTGGATGTCGCATTCACTCACGCCGGATTGGATTGGCATCAATATGTCGAGATCGATCCCCGCTACTACCGTCCTGCCGAAGTCGATGTGCTCATTGGCGACTATGGAAAAGCCAAACGGGAATTGGGCTGGGAGCCAAAAACGAAGTTCGCGGACCTGGTCAAGCTCATGGTCGAGGCCGATATCAAGCTGTTGAAGGATCACCGGGAAGGAAGAATTCGAGTGACAGGTTAACCATGCGGCGTGCCTTAATCACCGGAATTACCGGCCAAGATGGATCGTACCTGACGGAACTGCTGCTCGACAAAGGCTACCAGGTGCATGGGATCGTCCGGCGCACGAGCACCTTGGGCCGATCACGACTCGATCACCTGTACCATGACACAACCATTTATGGCCAACGCTTGTTTCTGCACTATGCGGAACTCGACGACCCGACCACATTCCGTCGAGTCTTGATCAAAGTTGCTCCGGACGAGATTTATCATTTGGCGGGACAAAGCCATGTAGGACTCAGTTTTGAGATTCCGGAATCGACGTGTGATATGACGGCCATGGGGACGCTGCGTTTGCTCGAGATGATTCGGGATTTAAAGCCGATGCCGCGTTTCTTTCACGCCTCATCGAGCGAAATCTTCGGCACCCCAACCATCGTCCCGCAAGACGAGCAGACACCGTGCGCGCCGATCAATCCGTACGGCTGCGCGAAAGCTTTTGCCACACACATGGTGGGCGTGTATCGCCGAACTTTTGATTTGTTCGCTTGCAATGGAATCATGTTCAATCACGAGTCCCCGCGGCGTGGCGAGAATTTCGTAACGCGCAAAATCTGCCGGGCCGCAGCCAGCATCAAACTTGGCCTGCAAAACGATTTGTTCCTCGGCGATACGACAGCGCAACGCGACTGGGGTCATGCGCGCGATTACGTCCGAGCCATGTGGTTGATGCTGCAGCAGGAAAAGCCTGAAGATTTTGTGTTGGCCACCGGCCAATTACACTCGGTTCAGGATGTGGTCGAGCAGGCGTTTGCGACGGTTGGACTTGATTGGCGTCAATACCTCAAAAAAGATTCTCGCTTCTTGCGCCCCATCGAGCCTCAAAGACTCGTTGGAAATGCCAGCAAAGCGAAATGCGTTTTGAACTGGACCCATGAAGTCACCTTTGCCGAATTGATCACAGAGATGACCGAGCGCGAATTGTCATTCCTGGCTAAGAATCCGAGAAGCGAGGCTCAAGCGGCATAATCCGCGAGCGACGTCCATTCAAGCCATTTGAGCTGGCTTCTGAATTTTCTGCTTGTTCTCCCTGGCCCATGGCCCATTCAAAAAGTCCTGATACGCGAGACGAATGCCAGCCTCCAAATCCACTTCTGGCCGCCAGCCTAGAGCAAATATCCGCGAACTATCCATCAGTTTGCGGGGCGAACCGTCCGGTTTCGAAACGTCCCAAACAAGTTCACCGCAAAAACCGACGACGCGTTGCACGATTTCGGCCAGTTCTCGGATCGTTAAATCGCTTCCGAAACCGACATTAATAAAACGCTCCTCGTCATATTCGTTCAACAAAAAGAGACACGCCCGTGCAAGATCATCTGCGTAGAGCAGTTCGCGGCGCGGTGTTCCGGAACCCCAGCAAATTACCTTCGAACTGTCGGCGGTTTTTGCTTCGTGAAGTTTGCGAATCAACGCGGGCAAGACATGCGAGGTCTCGAGATCATAGTTGTCGTTGGGACCGTAAAGATTGGTTGGCATCACACTGATGAAATTGCAGCCGTGCTGCCTGCGATAGGCTTCACAAAGCTTGATGCCGGCAATCTTCGCCACGGCATACCATTGGTTAGTCGGTTCGAGGGGACCCGAAAGGAGATACTCTTCCTTCATTGGCTGCGGCGCGAGTTTCGGATAAATACAGGAGCTGCCAAGAAAGAGGAGTTTCGTGACCCCAAACAGGTGCGCAGAGTGAATTACGTTGGATTGGATTTGCAGATTCTCATGCAGGAAATTGGCTGGCTGCGTATCATTGGCTCGGATGCCCCCTACCTTGGCAGCAGCGACAAACACAAACTGCGGCCGTTCTTTTTCGAAAAACTCTTGAACCGAAACCGTGTCGCACAGATCGAGTTCAGACCGGCTCTTGCCAATCAAATGCGCGTATCCCTGGCGCTGAAGTTCACGCCAAATGGCGCTGCCGACCATGCCGCGATGACCAGCGACAAATATGCGCGCGCTTTTGTCTATCTTCATCCTCCGAGAGATTAGTACGGTTGCGGTGAAGGCCGCAAGTTTTCTTCAAATTGACTTTGGCGTCTTGTCTGCTATGTATCGCGCAGCGGTCGGCACTGGGCAATTCGTGAACGCAAATTTGTATTAATATTAACCCGCCTTTTGCCATGTTCACGCCGCGCTAAAACAACACAAAGGCTCAAATATGCAAATCACCACCAATCGTAAAGGTGGCTTCACCTTGGTTGAAATCATGATCGTAGTCGCCATCATCGGTCTCTTGGCCGCCATTGCGATTCCGAACTTCGTGAAGGCGCGCACCTCCGTCCAAAAGAACGCTTGCATCGCTAACCTTCGCCAGATCGAAGGCGCGAAAGAGCAATGGGCACTGGAAAACAAGAAGACTGAGGGAGCCGCAACCACTGGTTCTGAAAGCGCCATTAACGCGTTTCTCCGCGGCGGCAATACACCATCTTGCCCCGGCAACGGTTCCTACACCTACGGCGCTGTGGGCACAGCTCCCACTTGCAGCTTGGGCTCTTCGGCCGGCCACACTCTTTGATCAGAGATCAAATTGAGTCGATTACAGAAGCTTGAAGGTCCAAAGCCCTCAAGCTTTCCCCCCCCCAGTGATTACGTGTGATTGGTCTGGAGAACGTTATGTATCCCACCAAGCCGGCCCAATCGGCCTTTACGCTCGTAGAAATCATGGTCGTCATCGCGATCATCGGTCTTTTGGCCGCAATCGCGGTCCCTAACTTCGTGAAAAGCCGCGCCCGCGCGCAAAGTCATATTTGCGCCGAGAATCTCGCGCAAATCGAATCGGCCAAGCAAATGTGGGGTTTGGAAAAGGGCAAAGTGGACGGAGACACCGCCACTGCCTCCGGACCTGATTGGCGATCTTCTTTACATCAAGAAAATGCCCGCCTGTCCGGCAGGCGGGACTTACGACTTCGGAAAAATCGCTCAGACGGCAACTTGCAGCATTTCGGGCCACACGTCCCTCCTTCGCCCTGACTTCCTAAGACTAAGGAGACTAAGGCGCGATTCTGAGAATTGAGAACCTCTGAAACTCTCCTATTTCCTAATGCTGCTAATCCAGCGGAAACACAGCACGGTGCATAAGAGCAGCGTTCCCAAAGAAATCATCGCACCGTAATTGAATCGCCAATCCTCATAAACCAGTTTCACCTCGTGGCTTCCGGCAGGGATTTCTACAGCCTGGAACGCATGATTAGCCCGCCAAATTGGCGTCGCCTTGCCGTCCACGTAGGCTCGCCACGGATGATAAAACGATTGTGCGATAACGACCAAGCCCACCTGCGCCGCGTCTATCTTCAACTCAATCCGCTGCATCGAAAACTTTCGTGACACAATGCTTCCTGTGCTTCGATTCGTTGCGGTGACCCATCGTTCCGCTTCCGCGGGCAGGTAAACCACTTCGCTTGGATTGAACGCGGAATTTGTCAGCGCGCTCAAAGTATCTGTGGCATCGGCGAAGATGGGTTTTTGCCCAAATGTTACTAGCGGCAAGTAACTCTCTCGGCGGGACCACTCCAGGATTTGGCCTGGCGCAGTCGCGAGAGACGCTCCGAGAAAATCCGCCAACCGCGGTAACTCCGTGTTGGTTGAAGCGTAAAGCAGCGTTTGAACTTCCATCTGCTCGCGCAACTGAAGTGTCGCGGAACCGCCGATTTTTGGAATCCCTTCCAACATGTTCAAGTTGGACCAGAGAGCGAGTCGCTTCCCGAGAAAATCGTTTTGCAAATCCGCCACGCGGCTCATGAGCAATTGCTGCTCTGCTTGAGGACTGATCACAATTCGCCCTTCACCGTGCGCCGGCGCCGGTCGTTGATTGCTTAATTGCCACAACCCTGGCGCCATCGCTGAGGATGGCAGCGTTGGGTTTTGCGGCGGCGCGTGAGTCCAGAAATCCAGAACCAAAAGCAAAATCACTCCAAGGGCCGCGACGTTAGGCTGAGCGACCCGGCTCCGCACGGCAAAGAGCGTGAGAATTCCAATCAAGAAAATGCCGCGCCATATGCCATTGCGCAGCGTGGCAGGCCATTGGTCTAACGGCAGCGGATACCGTTGCGCAAACCAAAGAACCACCGCAATCGCGGCGATCAAGCCCAACCCAATCGCCACCAAACGCCGCCAGCGCCGGTCGCTCGTTGAAAAACGCAAACCTCCGAAATCGTTCACGGCATACGCCGCCAAGATCGGCAGAGCGAACGCTGTTAACACAACAAACTTAATCGGGTAACGAGCGAAGCCTGTTAATGGAATAGCTCGCCTCAGGAGATTGTACAAGAGTCCGCCCTCCCCCATCGCCATGATTACACTCACGGCCGCCGCTAGTCCTAATAGCCAAACGCGTCGTTGCCGCACAAACAGTGCGCCCATCAGCGCGAACATAACCACTCCAATCCCCGGATAGGTCGAGGACATGAACTCCTGCCCATGTTGGAAAAAGATTCCTTGGGGAGTCAGAAAACAGCGGAACAACGGCACAAGAAAATTCGCCCAGCCCCATGCTGGCATCGCCCATTTTGACGTTCCAAAGTTCAAGGTCCGTTGCGAATGCGCAAGCAAATCGAGAAAGGGCCACAATTGCGCCGCGATCAACCCGCTCGTGAGAGTGATTACAACCAGCGTCCGGCCCATGAGAAGTTTGACCGGCGCATCCTTTTGCAGGAAGGTCCCGACCCAGGTTCCAGCTATCAGCAGCCACGTGAGCAGAACCACTTCCGGGACTCCCGAGAGCATTTGCAACACCGCCACTAGGCTCGCAATCACAATTTGTCTGCCGCCTTGTCGCCACGCTTTCTCGGCGCATAGCACAACCCATGGCATCCATCCCAACGCCACCGCGTAATTTGGCCAGATCAGGCTCGAAAAGGTAACGCCGTTAAAAACGAAAGCGACAGCGGCCGCACACGCCGCAAATCGATGGCGTGCCCAGCGCTCGGCCAGGTAGTACATCCCCCACCCCGCCCAAAACAGATGCGCGAGACAGAAGAAATTGATCGACCATGGTAATGGGAACAACAGATAGAATATGGAAAAAGGATACAAGACCATCGTGCCCCATTGCGCCAGAAAGGGTGCGCCACAGTTGCTGAGCGGATTCCAGAGCGGCCATTCGCCGCGCCAGAAACTTTCGTGATGATGAAAGATTACCGGGTAAGCTAATACGCCGAAATCTCGATAGAAAAATGTCTGCCAGCCCAGCAACACTTTCGGAAAACTGCAGACAATTAAGCTGGCCAGCAAAAGCGCGACCCGCCCTGGCGCAAACCAATTGTCGGAGAACGCCGAGCTTTGCCGCGGGCCAGCCTCAGTAGAATTCTCCAACATGCGTGCGTCCTCGGGTCAACCGAATCCCCTTCGGCAACTCAAACAGTATTCGTCCCGGAGGGACACGATGAGGATAGCCCGGCGTTTTAGCGCCGGGACTGTCACAACGAACGTGGCAGTCACGATGGGACGGTTGAATCGCCCCGCAACTGCGCACGGTTCAACCGTCCCTACCGGACTTGAGTCCCAGCCGATTCGGTTCCCGGCGTTAAAACGCCGGGCTAATTTCACCGTGTCCCTCCGGGACAGCCCTTTACAAAACTTTGAATTAACGAAAGACATTATCGGATCAAACGGCCCTCGCGGAGACATCGCGGCCTCGTCGAAACCAGAGCCAACCACAGGCGCCAAGAGCGAGCACCGACAGCACTCCGCCGAATACAAAGGCCCGATCTTGGTAAATCAACTGGACCGACGATCGGCCGCCGGGCACTTCAATCGCTTGAGCAAAATGGTTGGCGCGCCAGAGACGCTTCGGTTTGCCGTGGATGTAGGCCCGCCAGGGATGATAATGAGTTTGTGCGATGACGATCCACGACGGACCGGAGGCCGCCGCTTGACCTGCGTTCATCATAGTGCGCATTCGAGCTATCGCAAACGCGGCCATCAGCGGAATTGTAAACACCAGAAGAACGACGAACTTTACGGGAAACCGAACTATCTGTAGCGGGGGAACGAGCTTGCGCAACCATTGAAAAACAAGCCCAGCGTCGCCAAACGACAAAATCAGACTAATCGCCGTGACTGCCGCCAATAGCCACGTTCTCCTGTTCGACATTAACCACGGAGCGGCCAAGGCCAACGCCAGCAATCCGATTCCCATGTAATAAGAAGAAATCCAATACTGACCCAATTGGGCAAAGACACCTTGATGCGATGGAAAAGAGCGAAAGAGTGGAACGAAGAGATTCGCCCAACCCCAAAGCGGCAAAGACCACGAAGCGTCACGGAATGTGGCGTCGCGTTGCGAGTGTTTCAGCAGGTCAAGAAATGGAACCAACTGAATCGCCGCCAAGCCCGCGACAAGCAGAATGATGCAAGGAAATCGCGCCACGATCATTCCACGCATCTGGCGCCTAGCGAAGAGATCGCTGATCCATAAGAGCCCAACGAAAACCCACGTTAACAAAATGATCTCTGGTCCGCCCGTCAACATTTGGAATGCACCCGCCAGTGCCGCGAGGACCAACTTTCGTCCGCCCTCGCGCCAGCCGCGTTCCGTTAACCAGACAACGAACGGCATCCACGCCAGCGACGCGATATTTTTGGGCCATTTCAAGCAACTCAGCGTCAGGCCATTGAACGCAAATGCCAATCCCGCAACGGAGGCTGCCAGTTTGTTGGCGGTCCATTGTCGCGCGAGCCCGTACATCCCCAGACCAGCCAAAAACAGGTGAAGCAAACAGAACACGCCAAGCGACCACGACAAAGGAAACAGCACGTAGAACAGCGACAGCGGGTAAAGCACCATCGTATTCCATTGCGCCAAAAACGGCAGGCCGCGATTGTTCAGTGGATTCCAAAGCGGCATCTCACCTTGCCAGAAGCTCTCGCGATGATAATAAGCGATCGGATAGCCAAAGATGCCAGAATCGCGGTAAAAGAAAGTCCGCGCGCCGAAGATAACGTCCGGAAACGCCGCGATGATCAGAACCGCCAACAGCGCGGCAAACCTTCCGGGTCGAAGCCGCTCGTCTGTTTTGAATTCGGGTGCGTCACCGGTCGGCGCGGACAACATATCCCCGTCAATCTCGCAAAAACGTCGGCACGCCCAAAGGAGAAAACGTTGGTCAACGCGCGGTGCATCTTGACACCACCACCGCTCAGAACGACCCGTCCTCGTAACGCAGCGTTTCGCTCTGCTGTCGCTCTGGTTGAATTGGTCAAGCGATGATTTGGTGAAATCACAGTTGCCGCAGTTGCCTGAGTTCCCTGACGCGAGCAAACTTTTGTCTCATATGAGACAAAAGTTTGTCGGCTGATCAAAACAGAGTTGGACCAGTTTCACGGCGAGAGCCAACATGACTTCACCACCGAACCATTCCAAACAAACCGCGCGCGCAGATGGCCAGGCGCGTCGAGCTTTAGGAAATCCAGGCTTTGAACGGAGGTTACGATCACGGCAAAGTTGGAAAAGGCATCTTCGAATACATCCCGGTTGCTGGCAGGTTGATTCTCGAGCACTGCCGATGAGGGCTCCTCGATTTCGCTTCCGGGCGCGCAAGGCGAAGCATAATTCATCCGGTGTTCCGACGGCGTGGTTTCCCAAGCCTCGCGCGCAACCTGATCAACGTGATGGATCGATGCCGATCCTCCCGCGATAATTTGCACCAATTCATCGCTGCGATAGAAGAGCCAGCGGACTTCAGAATTCTGTTGCAGCTGCCGGATCTTCGGCGCGCGATAGTCGGAATAGCAGATCAATGTGCGTCGAGCGTACTCCGCCTTTCGCAAGACCACCGTCCGCAGTCCGCAGGCATTGCCAGAACCTGTCCCTAGGACAGGCGTGCGGAACGGATGCTTTACATCGACCGGCGCCTGTTCCAAAGCGCGCCAAATCTGCCTCAGCAATTCTTCCAGATTTGGGGCCAGCGAGTTCAGGGCTTCACGTTGTAACAGAGCAATACATCCTGATCACGCAGGTACAACTGGCCATTGGCGACGACGGGATGAGACCAGCTATTTCGCCTGCTGCGGTTGGGCTGATCGAATCGGCCTTTCTCCCGGTAACCCTGCGGCGTCGCTTCAACAAGCGCAACCGTCCCTTTGCCTCCTTCGCTGCGGAGATAAAGGTGCCCATCTGCGCAAACGAGCCCTCCTTTGCCGACGCCGCGATTGGACCACACAACCTTGCCGGTCTTGAACTCCTGACAAATCCAACCTCGGCTGTCGGAATGTCCATAGACATGTTCGCCAACTCGAATGACGCCGCCGTGGTGATTTTGCATCTCCTCGTTCGCGTAAATCTCTCTCGCGCTAAACTTCGCGGCCGCGCGTGTAATCTTGAATAAATTGCAGCCAACTCCGTAACCGGAGGTCACGTAAACATGATCATCGTAAAAGATCGGAGTTGGCACGACTGCAGTCTCGCCGCGCCGGGCAGCTTTCCAAAGCAACTGGCCATCAGCCGGGTTTACGCCCACCAAACTGTCTCCCGTCAACTGAATATATTGGCGAACGCCGCCGATCTCAGCGGTGATAACAGACGAATACGCGGCGCGGTCTTTGAACTCTGTCGTTTGCCAGAGCAACGCGCCCGTTTTCTTATTCAGCGCGACGATCGATCCCCGGCTTCCGCCCGGGGTGCAAACCAATTTGTCGCCGTCCACCAATGGGGACTCTGAGAAACCCCAGCCCGACATCATGCGTCCGCCAAACTCATCTTTGAAATGCTTCTTCCACGCCTCGCGGCCAGTGGCCGATTCAAGACAAACAAGATTGCCGCCTCCCCCCAAGGTATATACCAGATCGCCGTCAATCGCCGGCGTCGAACGCGGTCCCTCCGCCATATCGAACGATTCATCCGCTTTGCCGAGGCGCGTCGTCCAAAGCAGCTTGCCCGTTTCAGCATCCACCGCCCATACGACATCGTCGGCGCCCCGGTATCCCGTTCCAATCACACGACCAGCCGAAACAGACGGCGTGCTGTAACCGCCGCCCAATTCTTGAGCTTTCCACAACAGCGGCGGTCCGTTGGCGGGCCATTGTTTCAGCAATCCGGTTTCGGTCGAAACGCCATCACGTTTCGGGCCGCGCCATTGCGGCCAGTCACCAGCGTAGGCACACAGAAAGATATTCGAAGCAATAACTAACCAAGCAGCAGGAAGCTTTAGGTGAAGCATGAGTTTTCTTTCGTTCAGTAACTTGATAAGTGCGCTTTGCTTATCGGATTATCGTGAGCGGATCAACGGCAAAGCAAAGCTATTTGCGGTGCGTGAATCCTTCTCATGAACCAACGTCGTAAGACAGCCGTCCCGCCTGCCCAGCATCTGCGAACACCAAAAGCAAGACAGGCGGGACGCTCTGTCCTATTAGGTTCATCCCTCCGCGCGCAGCATTTGCCTGGAGGCTCCCCGTGAACCTGACGTTAGGAGCGCGGCGGTTTACGCCGCTTCAACATCCAATATCGCAGGAACTTCGAACACAGAAGCGGCGTAAACGCGCGTAAACGCCGCGCTCCGGTTCATGGCCCTGATGCGTGTCCAAAAGAAATCGGGACTCTCCCTGTCCGACCCTGATCTCTCGGGTTAAAGAAACGCTTCGTAAATCTGGGCGTGCCCAGATTGGTCTGACGTAAAAACCACACGAGACTTGTCCAGCGCAAAACTCGGATGCGGATGCGTGTGTTGCGGCGCATAGACTCTGACTGGTCCATCGTCGTACGGACAATGGTCCGTGTTCCAGTGTTCGCCGGCATTGGACGCCTCCGGGAAGCAAAGTGTGCGCGCATGCCCGATACCATCGTTTGGGTCAAACAGTTGGAGGCCGATATCCGGATTCTTGGTGTCCGAGGCCATCAAGGTGCCATCTCGGCTGAGCATCGGGTGCCAAGCGTTGAATCGGGTCACGGTCCTTACGGCTCCGGTGTCAACGTCAATGCCGATTACCCCGTGCGGCCAGTTCGCAGTCAAAATCTCGCGTTTCGTCGGCATCCAAGTTTCATGGACGATCCATTCCTTCTTTGCGTCGTTGCGGCGGTAGGCCAGGCGATTCTCGCGCCCATCACGTTGAATAACCCAAATGCGCCGGTCGTGCGGCCCAGCGTACCGCAAGAGATTTGCGTCGTTCGGATGAAACTCAGGATGGCCGATGGTGTCTCGCTCGAGAATCACACTGGCCTTGCCAGTCTGGGTGTCGATCACAAAGAACCGGGAACAGTTGCCGAATTTCACCGGGACTGCCCACCAGCGATCATCGTGGCTCAGCGTTGTTGTGCCCATCGCCGCCCCCACCATGCCCTCGGCTTTAATGGAATCGGTCTCAAAAA
>Ga0194126_10006546_pt1 | contig 16578 bp, 19 predicted proteins | sample TA2KigC150mmetaG_FD_148641 | JGI IMG/M metagenome (GOLD analysis project Ga0194126, IMG submission 148641) | Freshwater microbial communities from Lake Tanganyika, Tanzania - TA2015035 Kigoma Deep Cast 150m | ecosystem: Environmental > Aquatic > Freshwater > Lake | place: Tanzania: Lake... | reverse complement strand
GTCAGAAGGTTACGGGCGCCATCCGAGCCACCCGTCCGGGCACGTATGAGTTCTTCTGCAGCATCCCCGGCCACCGCGAATCCGGCATGGTCGGGCGGATCATCGTGACGCCGTAGGGCGTACTGGACCGGGAGATCCTTTCTGCCCTGGCGGAAACCGCCCACCCCTGGCTCACGTTCAAGGACGCCGCCAACGCGCGAAGCATGCTTGACGGCGTCATCCACTCCAGCAACCTGTGCACGGAGGTCTTCTTGCCCACGGCTCCCGATGAAGCGGCGGTGTGCAACCTGGCCAGCATTAACCTCGCGCGGCACTTGGGTCCGGCCGGCATCGACTGGGAGGGCCTGCACCAGCCGGTTGAGCTCGCCGTGCGGGTCTGGATAATCTCATGCCCCTCAACTTCTACCCCATCGAAAAGGCGCGCCGGGCGAACCTGCGCCGGCGTCCTGTCAGGTTGGGGGTGATGGGCTTCGCCGAGGCAGTCGCGCGGATGGGAATGACATATGGCGATCCGGCATCGCTGGAGCTCGTCGACCGGCTGCTGGAGTTGATCAGCTATCATGCCATCTTGACATCCCACCGGCTGGCTGCTGCGCGCGGGAGCTTTCCCGCCTTTCCGCACAGCCGGTGGACTCAGGGCCTCGTCCCTAACGACACGCTGGCCGAGCTGGAGCGCCTCCGCGGGCGGGTCGAAGTGGACCGCCGCAGCACCATGCACTGGGACTCAGTTCGCGCGCGAGTGCGTGAAGGGATGCGCAACGGGACCGTGCTGGCCATCGCGCCTACGGCCGCCATCAGCCTCATCGCTGGCACTACCCCAAGCCTGGACCCCTACTACGCCAACATCTTTGCCCGTCAGACGCTGTCCGGCAAATTTCTGGACCTCAACCGTGTGCTGGTGGACGACCTGCGCGCACTTAGGCTATGGGAGCAGGTCCGTGAGCGCATCCTGGCCGAGCGTGGAGACATCACAGCACTGGACGACATTCCCGAAGCCATCCGCCGGCGTCATCCCACGGCCTACCAGATCCCGGCGTCGGCGTATCTGGAGGTCGCCACGCGCACCCAGAAATGGGTGGACATGGGCATCAGCCGCAACCTCTACGTGCCCGACCACGACCTCGAGAAGTTGGAGCAGGCGTACATAGAAGCGTGGCAGCGCGGGCTGAAATCCACCTATTACCTGTTCATCGCGCCACGCATGTACGCCGAACCCTCCACCATCTCGGTCAATAAGGCCCGCCAAAGGCCACGGTGGAACCTGGAGGAGCCACCGGCGGGCGTGGATACTGCGGCGTGTGAGCTGGCCTGCGAGACCTGCCAGTGAGGAGGAAGCGAAGATGAGGCGGAACCTTATCAGCGGCGACGTGCTCGAACCTGTGCAGCTCTTTCCCCTGCGCTATCCGTGGGCCTATGCGCACGCCGAGCAGGGCAAGCGGAATACTTGGTTCCCCGAGGAGGTGCCGCTGGCCCAGGACGTGCAGGACTGGAGGCAACGGCTGACCCCGCAGGAGCGCCGGGCGTCGAGCTGCTCCTGGGTTTCTTCAACCCGATGGAGTCGCTGGTCACCCACAACCTCGCACTCGCCATCTACCGCCACGTCACCGCGCCGGAGATGCGCCTGTATCTGGCCCGCCAGATCTGGGAAGAGGCCAATCACACGATGGCGTTCGAGTACGTCCTCAAGACACTGCCCGTCGACCGCGAACGGGTATTCAATGCGCATCGCGACGAGCCGGCGGTGCGCGAGAAAGAACACTTCCTGCAGGCGCTCACCACCTCGATGCTGGACCCGCTGGATCTGCGCACGCCCGCCGGGCAACAGCGCTTCCTCTGCAACCTCGTCGGCTACTACGTCGTTCTGGAAGGCGTGTTCTTTTACGGGGGATTCCTGTTCGCCTACACCTTCCGGCGGCGTAATCTTCTCAAAGGACTGGCGACGATCATTGACTGGACGCTGAAGGACGAAAGCCTGCACCTCTCCTTTGGAATGCACCTGATCACTGAGGTGCTGACGGAGCTTCCCGCGCTCATGACCCCCAACTTCGGGGCGGAGCTCCGCGCGTTGTTATTGCAGGCTGTCGAACTCGAGCGGGACTACCACCGGGCTTTGCTGCCTCAGCCGATGCTCGACATCAGTGCGGACTATCTGAGCGCCTACACGGGAATACGTGACGGATCGCCGACTTGAAGAGCTCGGCCTGGGTGCCTACTACCATACGCCCAACCCAGCGACCTGGATGACTACCGAGACCGACGTCCCGGAGATCGTGAACTTCTTCGAGGCGAAAAACGTGCACTACGAAGTCGCCACAAACCAGAACGCGTAATTCGATTCCACAGGCTCCGGGGAATGCGCCGATGTCACACGAGGCAAGCATGCCTCCCGCGAACCTGTCGCGACTGGCACATGAGCCCGATTGAAGTCACCGTGCGGCGACGCTCGGCGATGGTCCTTCCACGATCCCAGACGCTGGAAGCGTACGACTTTATCGCCAGGGGCCGTAAGCAAACGCGTTGTTGCAGGTCGCCAGTGCGTCGCACCGAAGGTTGGCCCGGTGACGGAAAGCGTGCGCGTGGCCCGATTGGCCGCTCCAGGCCAACGGCGTCTGAACCGACGCAGGATGCCGCGCGACAGCCCACGGCCCCAGAAAGATGCTCGCGCGGGTGACCGAACAGGAACGCTGCCACCTGCGGGTCAAAGTGAACCGCAAGCCAGGCCCGTACGAAGGCTGCCGTGGCATTACTGACGAACATCACTTTGTTCCTCTGTCCCGAGGCAGCCCTCACCCGGATCTTCGAATTGGTCTGAAGGCATGACCCCCTCGACGTGGTGACACTGCTTGACCGGGGAAGCCTGGCATGGTGGTGTGGCAGCGCTGGGCAGCTGTTGGAACGCCGGCAGGACATCCCGTGCCAAACGGTCCAATTGTTCCTGTTGATCGTACGAGGCAAAGCGGAGAATGATCTCGTCCGCGCCAGCGGCGGCATATTGCCAGATCCGCTCGACGACCGCTTCCGATCTGCCATACGGGCCCCACCGGTCACCCCAGATGTTCAGACCATAGTAGCGGATCACCCAGTCGTGGGCCTCTCGGCGGGCTGCCTCCTCGTCGTGGTTCAGATTCACCGTCATGTAGTACACTGCCCGGAACTGCTGCGGGTCGCGGCCCAGGGCCTGGACTTCCTGCAAGATCCGCTGGCGAACCCGGGCGAACTCGTCCGGTGCGTCGGTGATGGAGATCATCCCGTCGCCCAGGCGGGCTGCTCGCCTGTACTGGGCCTCCCGGCCGGGCCCGCTATGACAGGCCAGCAGCACCGGGATGCCAGGCCGTTGAGCCGGTCGGAAGCCTAACGCGACGCCATTCAACACGATGTGCGTTCCCTTGTAGGTCACAGCCTCTCCTGACCAGAGCCGCCGCACGATTTCCACGACTTCTTCGAGCCTTCGGGCTCGCCGTCGTTGGTCCACACCTGCAGCACGCCACTCTGCGCGTTGCTCCGGCGTGAACGCGCCTCCCACGCCGACGGCGAGCGTCAGCCGTCCGCCCGACAGCAGGTCCACCGTGGCGGAGGTCTGGGCCAGGAGCACCGGGTGGCGCAACCCCGCCAGCAGCACCGCCGTCCCAAGCTCGATTCGCCGGGTCCGCACTGCCACGGCGGCGAGGGTCGCCAGGGGTTCCAGCCTGGGCTTGGCCGTCAGGCTGTCGCCAACCCACAGGGACGCGCAGCCTAGTGCTTCGGCGCGCTCAGCGAAGGCGAGAATCTCAGCCGCTTTCGGTGGGTCCTCGCCTGAGAGGAGCACGCCCCGCGTGGGGAGGAGCACGCCGATTCTCGGCGGCCCGCCTCTCATCCTCTCGCCCGCCGCGATGCGGTTTCTAAGTCGCTGACCAAAGTTGAGAGGGGCGTCTGAAGGACCACGTCGCAGACTTCTTCTGCTTCCTGCCACCATGCAGGCCGCCGCGCCAGCAACAGGGCCAGGTCGGCCGGCGTGTCGATATCCAGGCGCAGCCCTTCACGCCGGCATACCTGGGTCGGGATCCCCAGGCGCCGGGCCTGAGTCAGGTGTCGTGTGAAGCTATGAGGACCAAGTCTTGGGGGGAAGGGCGTCAAGCTGGGGACCAGCAACGCGTTCGTCCCCTCGTCGAACCGATCGGGCGCCACCACGAGCCGTTCGGCGCTGTGGGCCATCTCAAGCACGCAGGCGAGGTCATCCGACGCGAGTTCCGGCAGGTCTGCGGGTACAAACAGCGTCGCATCCCATCCGAGTCGGACTCCTGCCTGAAACGCCCGTTTGAGGCAACGGTTCAAGCCGCGGGCAGGCTCCGGCTCCCAGAGGACATTCAGGCGCTGTGCGACGCGTGCCACGGTCGGATCGCCGCCCAGCACCGCGACCTGCGAAGTGGCGGCGGTCTCTCGCGCCACGCGCAAGACGTGGATGAACATCGCCAGCGAAAGGAGCACCCGGCGGTCGCGGTCCAGGACTGGCGAAAGACGCGATTTGCCTGCAGCCAGAGGCTTGATAGGGACGACGATCCGGATTCCGGAACCGCTCATGCGAGAACGCCGGCCAACACGCAGACCGTCCGTGCAAGTGCCACCTTGTCCTCTTCGGTCTCCATGAGTGTCCGCGTCACAACGACAGTATATCCGAAAGCCTCCACCTCTGAACGATGCGCTTCGTCCTCCCGGTCGATGACAAAGTGCGTGCACAGGCCACGATACATGCGCGCTACGGACACACACGTGGCCGGTTCCGCTGTCAGTTCTTCCAGGAGCTTGGCCGCAGGGCCCTTGACCGCCTTTCCGGCGATGATGGGGCTGATCGCGATCTTCGGCCCTGTCACGGCGGTGAGCCCTTCTTTGACGCCGGGGAGTGCGAGGATCGGAGCGAGGCTCAGGAAAGGGTTGGACGGACACAATACAACCGCAGCCGCCCGCTGGATCGCCTCGACAAAGGCAGGCGACGGCTTCGCTGTCTCGGCGCCGTCGAAGCGCAGCGCCCGGACCCGAGGCACACATCGGTGGCGCACGAAGTACTCCTGGAATGAGAGGACGCCCAGATCCGTGTCGACGACGGTGCGCACAGGGTTGTCGCTCATAGGGACGATCGCATGGCTGACACCGAATCGCCGGCACAGGTCTTGTGTCACCTGCGTGAGCGCATGCCCGGCGCGCAGCAGTTCGGTGCGCCGGATATGGGTAGCGAGGTCTCGGTCGCCCAGCCTGAACCAGGTGTCGATCCCCAGGCGGGCCAGCGCCTCCAGGACATAGAAGGTATCATCGCGCAGGCCCCACCCCGTGCCCGGGTTCACATCTCCCGCGAGCGTATACATGACCGTGTCGAGGTCTGGAGACACGTGGAGCCCCCAAAACACCTCGTCGTCCCCGGTGTTGACGACGATGGTCAAAGCATCCGGGGGCAGGACGCGGGCAAGACCGAATGCCAGCTTCGCGCCGCCCACCCCGCCCGCCAGGGCCAGGAGGAGACGTCTACTCACGCCGATTCTTCCGTGGGCTGAAAGAGAGTGATTTCGGGCATCATCCCACGCCGTCGCCCCCGGGCTGGTCCTACTCTCGGGTCAGCGTTTGGAGTTCCAGGAGGCCCTCATACAGCGCCCGGCCAACGACGACGGCTTCCACACCGATGCGTTCCAGCGCGGTGAGGTCCGCCAGAGAAGTCACGCCGCCGGCTGCGATGACCGGCACGGCGACCGCCCGAACAAAGGCCTCGAGCGCAGGGATATCAGGGCCCGCGAGCGTCCCGTCGCGCGCAAGGTCGGTGTACACAATCCGTCGGATGCCGCTCGCCGCCAGGGCCTTCCCCAGGCTGATAGGGTCGGCCGACGCGTGTCCTGGCCCCTCATCAACCGTCACCCGACCGTCCCTGACAGCCAACAGGGCGGCCACGCTCCCCTGGAACCGGCGGCTGGCCTCTTGGGCAACATCTAGTGTGGCGGCGTCCAGAAGGACGCGCGCCGCCCCTAAGGCCAAGCCTTCTTCAAGATCCTTCAGAGTGCGAAACCCGCCCGCGGCCTGTACCGGTACCCCCACAGCCGCGATGGCCGCGAGGAGCTCAAGCTGCACCGGACGGCGGGCGGACAGCCCCTCAAAGTCGACGACATGGAGCCACCTGGCTCCCCGGCGTGACCATCGGCGGGCCATCTCCACAGGGTTGTCGGCATAGACCACTTCTGCCTTCGTGCCATCCTGAGCCATCCTGACGCAGCGGCCTGCGTGAATGTCGATGGCGGGAATGATGATCATCGCGCCTCGATCCGCCGCACGATCTGCGCGTCCCCCAGCGCTTGCAGCAGATCGGCGACAGCCTGCCCGTCAGGCAGGCGCATCTGTGGATCGATCTCGGCCAGCGGCATCAGGACGAACCGGCGGTTCGGTAGTTCCGGGTGGGGGATCCTCAGGCGTTCTGATATCACAATGTCGCAATTGTATAGCAGGAGATCGATGTCGACCGTGCGGGGGCCCCAGCGGACCTCACGCATCCGCCCAAGCGCCGCCTCGACCTGCTGGACCGCATCGAGGAGGGAGTGTGGATCAAGGGTGGTCTCGATCTGCAGAACCCGGTTCAGGAACCAGGGCTGGTCGGGGAACCCCACGGGCTCGGTCTCATAGATCGAGGAGCGCGCCACGACCTGGATGCCGGGCGCCCGGCTCAGGCGCGCTTCTGCCTCGCGCAGCAGGGCCAGGCGGTCACCCAGGTTGGAGCCGAGGCCGATGTAAGCCCGGGGCATGCTCAGCCCTTTCGCCGGCGGGTGATCTCAACGGCCACGGCGTCGAGAGAACCACCGAGTTGGACCTGCGGCTTCCTCACCCGGACGGTCACTCCATCGACCCGGGCCAGCCGCAGGGTCTGTGCCGCAATCGCCTCGCTCAACGCCTCCAGAAGGCGAAAACGCCCCTCCTCCACCGTGCGCCGGCAAATGGTGTACAGCTCGCGATAGTCTACCGTGAGCGAAAGGTCATCCCGCTCTGCCGCTTCGGAGAAGTCGCCTTCCACCTCAAGGTCGATTACGAAGGGCTGGGGCCGGATTTGCTCCTCCGGATTTACCCCGTGGCAGCCCATGAACCTCATCCCGTGCAGCAGGATCTTATGCATCCCGCAGGATGGCATCGGTCATCCGGACAACCCGGGCCATGGCACGTACATCGTGTACACGGACGATGTCGGCGCCGTGTGCAATGGCCACTGTCACCGTGGCGGCTGTGCCTTCGAGTCGTTCCTCCACCGCAAGACCCCCCAGCACCCTCCCGATCGTCCCCTTCCTTGACGTACCAATCACGACCGGCCGTCCCAGCGCGCGCAGTTCTCGGAGGCGGCGCAGCAGTTTCAGGTTTTGCTTGACGGTCTTCCCAAACCCGAACCCGGGATCGAGCAGGATGCGGTCGCGCGAAATTCCCGCGGTGACCGCGGCCTCAATCCGCCCGGCCAAGAACTCCAAGACTTCAGCCATGATGTCTCGGTCCGGGGAGCCCTGATCCCTTACCCACGATCCCATATGCATCAGCACGACTGGCACTTGCGCCTCGGCGACGACCGCAGCCATCTCGGGATCGGCGCGCAGGGCGCTCACATCGTTGATCATCCCAGCCCCAGCCCCTAGCGCCCGCCGCGCGACATCCGCCTTCTTAGTGTCCACTGAGATAGGCGCATCCAGTTCGCCGACCAGTCGCTCAACGACCGGGATGATCCGCCTTAGCTCTTCCTCAAGGCGGACCGGCGTCGCCCCAGGGCGCGTCGACTCGCCGCCGACATCGAGGAAATCCGCGCCTTCGGCCAGCATGGCGCGCCCCCTGGCCACAGCCGCGTCCACGTTCATCACGCCATCGCCCGCAAAAGAGTCGGGCGTAATGTTGAGGATGCCCATGATGTAAGTGCGCTTGCCGAACTCGAGGAGGAGCCGACTGATCCGAAGCGGCGCAGGGATCTGATCCGCTATCTGCATTGGCGCGAGACTCTGGCATATTGGCATGGCGCTGCGCCGGGTCCTGCTCGCGCGCCCGCGCCCTTCTTGTTCAGGATCCTCCTGACCCCTGCAAATCTGCGCCGTATCCATCGGCCCAGCGACACGTATCATCCTGATATACGTGAGATGCGTGTGGGCATCCAGGACCGACATTCGTACCTTCCGGCGGGCTTGACCCGGGATTTCCATTTTGGGTTCCCGACTTGCCCTCAGTATACGCTTTGATCACCTGCCATGAGAAGGGTCCAACCCGGCGGCCCCCAGAAGAGCCCATTCTGCCCCTCCCGAGAACCCCAACACACGGAATGACCGCACTCGCGGGCGATTTCTCAGACACCCACCCCTCTCCGGCCTCCAGCCGGCCCAAAACGGCTGCAATGCTCGTGGCTCCTACCCCGCTGGTACCGGCAACGCCATCAGCCGCTGCACGATCGCCCCGAACAGCCGCCGCGTCAGGTGCCCTTCGGCCAGCAGCAGCCAATAGTACCGCGCGTGCTTCACGAGCCGACCACCCGTCTTCATCAGCCGCTGTTGCAGGCTCGTCAGTGACCAGGTGTCGATCCGCCGGGGCAGCCCAAGTCGCCGCCACAAGTTCCCCAGGGTGTAGGCGATGACGCTGAGCCACAACCGCACCTCATTCGCCCGGAACCGATGGCAGCTCAGCCGCGTCATCTTCACCGCCTGCTTGCCTTCCTTGATCCACTGCTCCGCCGTTCCCCGCTTATTGTAGAACCGCACGACCGCCCGGCTGTCCGTCGCCAGGTTCGTCACGATGAAGCCCACGCGAGGAAACAGCTCCTCACAGCGAAACTCGACCTTGGCCACGACCCGCCGCGCAGTCTTCCAACTGTCGGCTTGGTACCGGAAGCTCTTGTACCGGATCACCGGCGTGTGACTGGGGCGTCCGACGGGCCGCCGGAGCAACTCCGCGACCTCCCGCTCCAAGCGGTCGTTGGATGGGATGCGGATGGCGTACCGGACGCCCCGCGCCTCCAGGGCCTCGTAGAGCTCCGGTTTGGCAAAGGCGGCATCGGCCCGCACAACCACGTCCTTGCCCTGCTTCTGCTGCCGCTCGATCTCCGGCAGGAGCACTTGGTCCCAGTCCTCGGCGCTGTGGACGTTGCCCGGCCGTAGCTTCACCGCCAGACAGTCGCCCTCTCGATTGAACAGCAGCAGCGGATGATAGCAGGTCGATTCGAAGTGACCGTTGTAGGCGCTCTGTTCCTGCTGGCCGTAGACCGGGATCTCGGTGCTGTCCATATCGAGCACCACCCGCTGCGGGGCGTCCATGTCTTCCACCCTCGCGATCAGGGCCCGGTTGATCGCGGCCAGCCCGGCAAGGTTCTCGTCACGGGTCAACAACTCCGTCTCGAAGGAGTGCACCCGGGACGTCAGAGCGGCTCCGCGCTCCCAGATCTGCTCCGACCCGATCAGCCGGAAGGTCGGATCGTGGGAGAGGCGCTCCGCATCGTTCACGTCCTCATAGCCCGCCAGCCGGCGGTAGACCGATTGCCGGACCAGATCGGCGAGCGGGAACTGGGTGTTCGTGCCCCGCGGGTCGGTCAAGTGCTGCGCGATAAGGTCGCTGAAGCCCAACCGTTCGTCGAGCTCGCGGACGAGGATCAGACCGCCATCGGAGGTGACCCGCGATCCCTGGAACTCGACCTTCAACGTGGGGTTGAAAGAGAGCTGGAAGGGCTGGTTTTGGGCCTCACCCATTGGGTACGCACCTCCCCGGCGTCATTATCGCGCGCAAACCCGCATCCATAAAGGCATTCGACACATCCCCGCGGTTCTCAGTGCGTAGTCAAATCGGAAATCCAGGTTGACTCCAAACACAGGAGGAGTTCTCACCCGACGAACATGCTACTGAAGCCATTCAACCTCTTGACAGGCCGTGAGCTACTTTCTTAATATTATCGCCAACCGAAGATGAGTATACTCTTACATCCCGTGCATTTGCAGAGAGGAGTCCTGCGTACCCGGTGCATCTGTCCCCGGCGGAGGGCACTGACGCCTCGGCCGGGGCTGGCGTAGGCGTTCTTCGGTTCCCTCCGCATTCCCCGATCGGATAGCTAGATAGCTCTCGCGGCGGTGCCAGATTTGCTCGCCTGTCTTCAGCGGGATTTCCGCTGGTTACGCACCGCTCCGGCGGCGCGGCCCCAAGATCGGTTGCCGTGGGACCGCGCCGGATCGTGCGACATCGACACGGTGGGGGTATCCATGCTGGTCGTGCTGATCAGGCTCGTCCTCGGCCTCAGTACCGGAGCCCTGCTGGGAGTGATCGCTGGCAGCCGGTGGGCGATTCGGCTGCCGGACAGCGCTGTGCGCATGGCGCCGGCCGCCGTGCTCATGGGCGTTGGTTTCGGTCTGGTCTAGGATGCCCCGTGCCGTGTGTCCGGCGGGAGAGGAGGCGCCATGACGGTGAACCGGAGAACCCAGGACCGATCCCAACAGGACATCCACCGGGAGAGCCTGGCGCTGTCCCGGCAGTTCACACAGGGCATCGTCCCTTACATGGAGGAGGAGGTCCAGCGCTTTGAGGAGGAAGTAGCTGCCTTCCGCGCGGGCCAGGTGGACGAGAAGATTTTCATGTCCTTCCGGCTTCGCCAGGGTGTGTACGGACAGCGCCAGCCCAATGCGCAGATGTTCCGGGTGAAGATCCCCGGCGGCATCCTGACCGCTGAGGCGTTGGAGGGGCTGGGGCGCGTGGTGGAGCGATTCGCTCCCCTCAGCAAGGGCCACATCACGACCAGAGAAAACATCCAGATTCACCACCTGCGGCTGGAGGACTGCGCCGAGGCGATGCGCATGCTGGGCGAGGTGGGGCTGACGACCCGGGAGGCCTGCGGCAATACCGTCCGCAACGTCGTGGGCTCCCCGACGGCGGGCGTCTGCCCGGATGAACTCTTCGACGTCACCCCGTACCTGGCGGCGTACGTCCGTTTTGGGGTTCGTCATCCACTCACCCAGGATTTCCCGCGGAAATTCAAGACCTCATTTACCGGCTGTCTGGAGCACGATGCGGTGGCCTCCGCGATTCATGATTTCTCCTTCATCGCGCAGGTCCGCGAAGAGAACGGCACGCTCCGGCGGGGCTTCACGATCCTGGTAGGTGGCGGCACGTCCATCATGCCTCGTCTGGGCAAGGTGCTCTATGACTTCGTCCCGGTAGAGGACTATCTCCGGGTCGCGGAGGCCGTGTGGGCCGTGTTCAACAGAGCGGACTTTCTGCGCAGGAACCGCATGATGGCCCGGATCAAGGTGCTGATCGACAAGATCGGCATCGACGCCTTTCGAGCGCAAGTGGATGAGGAACTCCAGACCATCGGTCCGATCGATCCCACCCCGCTGATGGACGTGGAGGAGATCTACCGCGAGGTGCCGCCCCAGCCGCCCGCGGTGAGCGAACGCCATGACCGACCCGAAGCATTCCTTGTCTGGAAGCGGACCAACACCGTCGAGCAGAAGCAGCCGGGCTACTACATCGTCTACGTCAAGATCCCTCTTGGGGATATCTACGCCCACCAATGGCCCGTCCTGGCCGACATCGTGCGCAAGTACACCGGAGGGCGAGCGCGGACCACCCAGGAGCAAAACCTAGCGCTGCGCTGGGTGCCTGAGGCCTACCTGCACGAGGTGTGGCAGGCCCTCAAGGGAATCGGCTTCGCCGAACCGGACGCCCACACCATCACCGATGTCGTCGCCTGCCCGGGCACCGATTCCTGCAAACTGGGGATCACGTCCTCGATGGGCCTAGGCGCAGCTATCAGGGAAGCGCTCGCCTCGTGGAACGGCCTGCTTGAGGACCCGCTCATCAAGAAACTGCACATCAAGGCGAGCGGCTGTCCCAATGGGTGTTCTCAACACCATGTGGCCAACATCGGCTTGCAGGGGGCGGCGATACGCGGCGCTTCCGGCCAGCAGATTCCCGCCTACGACATCCTGCTGGGCGGATACTACGGCGGCCAGAGCATCAGCGAGACGCGGTACGGCCAGCGGTTGGGCGTGAAGGTGCCCGCCAAGCGCATCCCCGAGGCCGTCCGGGATATCGTGGCCTTCTACAAGGAGCACCGCCAGGACGGCGAGGAGTTCAACCCCTTTGTGGATCGGGTGGGCCTCAAACCGTTTGAAGCCATCGCAGCCCGCCACAGAGACGTCGGCCCGCTCCGGGAGGAGACGCTGCCGCTGTACATGGACTGGGGCAAGAAGGACACCTTCAAAGTGGAGCGCGGCGAGGGCGAGTGCGCCGTGTAGAGATGCTATGTCGATCAGCCGCAGGAAGGCACTGACGTATGCCGAGGAAGTCATCGCCGTCCCCCGGTCCCGGGTGACGGTCACCCTGCATCAGCGGAAGGAGGGGGTCACCCTGCTGCACAATCGCCGGGCCTTGACGAAGTGCTATCTCAATCGGTCCGGCATGCGGTCTGCCGTGTTCATGGCCCAGGCCCTGGGTGTGACGATCCCCCCTTTGGGAAGGGCGGTGAAGGCCCAGGTGTCGACGGGCGTCCTCTGGCGGGCCATCTCCATCTCGTGCCTGGATTTCCGCAGACGGGAGAGTTACGTGCTGCTGGAGCGGCTGCTGGAAGAGGCCGCGATGATGCGGGGGACCGCCATCGAAGGCGCCTAAGGAGGAGAGGTGGGATGACGATCGCTACCGTGGAGGAATGCCAGCGCCTCAGCGACCGCTTCGAAGACAGGGCGGCCCAGGAAATCCTGGGCTGGGCACTGGAGGAGTTCCACCCGCGGATCGCCCTGGCGTCGAGTTTCGGGGCCGAGGATGTGGTGCTCATCGACATGCTGGCCAGGATCCGCCCGGATGTCCGTGTGATCACCCTGGACACCGGCCGGCTGCCGCAAGAGACGTACGAGGTGATGGAGGCTATCCGGGCACGCTACGGCACCAGGGTAGACGTATTCTACCCTGACGCTACACGCGTGGAGGCCATGGTCAACGAGCATGGCCCCAACCTCTTCTATCGCAGCGCGGAGCTCCGGAAGCTGTGCTGCGGCATCAGGAAGGTCGAGCCACTCCGGCGCGCCCTGGATGGGCTGTCGGCGTGGATCAGCGGGCTGCGGCGAGAGCAGGCGGCGACCCGCGCGCACATCGGCAAGGTGGAATTCGACGGGGAGCATGGAGGCATCTTGAAGATCAACCCGTTGGCCGACTGGACGTGGGCGCAGGTCTGGGAGTATGTCCGGGTCCACGACGTCCCGCATAACGCGCTCCACGACCAAGGATACCTCAGTATCAGGTGCGCGCCCTGCACGCGAGCCGTGCGGCCCCATGAGGACCCTCGGGCGGGGCGGTGGTGGTGGGAGCAGGGGACCGACAAAGAGTGCGGCCTGCATCCGGCGTGCCTGGGAACTCGGGAGGACGGAGGATGATCGCCCCACACGGCGGCACACTAGTCCAGCGCGTGGCCCAGGGCGTCTTTCGCGACGCATTACGAGAGGAAGCGCAAGGGCTGCCGGTGGTTGCGCTTGCTCCCAGGGCGGCCGCGGATACCGTCCTGATCGCCAGCGGAGCCTACAGCCCTCTCGACGGGTTCATGGGGTCAGACGCGTACCGCCGCGTGGTCGACGAGATGCACCTCCCTGACGGGCTCCCCTGGACGTTGCCGATCACCCTTCCCGTGGAGGAGGAGATGGCGCGTCGCCTGGCACCCGGAGCGAAGGTAGCGCTGCGGGCGCCGGGCCTCCTGGCCGTGCTGGAGGTGAAGGATCGCTTCCGCCGTGATCTCGAGGAGGAAGCGCGGCACGTCTTCGGCACGAAGGATTCCCGCCACCCAGGCGTGGCCCGGCTGCAGGCGGAACCCCCCTGGGCCCTGGGGGGATCCGTGTGGGTCGTGGACCGCTCGCCCACGCTCTTCCCGGAGAATACCCTGGACCCGGGCCAGACGCGGGAACTGTTCGCCCGGGCGGGATGGAACACCGTGACGGCGTTCCAGACGCGCAACCCCATCCACCGGGCCCATGAGTACCTGCAGAAGTGCGCATTGGAGATCACCGACGGCCTCTTGCTCCATCCGCTCGTCGGCGAGACGGCGGAGGAGGACCTGCCTGCGGACCTGCGCATGCGCTGCTACGAGATTCTGCTGAAGACATACTACCCGCCCGATCGGGTGCTGCTTGCCGCCTTCCCCGCGGCGATGCGGTACGCCGGACCGCGCGAGGCGGTCTTCCACGCGCTCGTCCGCAAGAACTATGGCTGCACGCACATCATCATCGGCCGGGATCACGCCGGGGCCGGGAACTTCTACGGCCCGTTCGATGCCCGGCGGATCTTTGCCCGCTTCGATCCCACGCTGCTCGGGATCACGCCGCTGTTCTTCGATGATGCCTTCTTCTGTCGCCGTTGCGGAGGGATGGCCACGACCAAGACCTGCCCGCACGACGGGGCCGATCGCGTGACGCTCAGCGGGACGAGACTGCGTGAGCTGCTGCGGCTCGGGGAGGCCCCTCCGTCCGAGATCATCCGCCCGGAAGTCGCGGCGGTCCTGCGGCAGGGGCTGGCTGGCGGCCGGTTCCCTCTGCGGGGGTGGCGCCAGCCGGAGGACCTCTCATGAGCAGCGGCTACTATGCGGTCGCCCTGAACCTCTACGGGCGCCGCTGTGTCGTGCTCGGCGGCGGACCCGTCGCCGAGCAGAAGGCCATCGGCCTGCTGGACGCCGGCGCGGACGTGACCGTCATCAGCCCTAAGGTAACGCCCGGCCTGGCCGCGCTGGCCGCGGAGAGACGCATCCTCGTCGTGCGGCGTACCTACATGCGCGGTGACCTGGCCGGCGCCTATCTGGCGATCGCCGCATCGGCAGACCGGAGCCTCAACCAGGGGATCTGGGAGGAGGCCGAAGAGCGGTGCGTCCTGCTCAACGCCGTCGACGACGTCGAGCACTGTCATTTCATCGCGCCGGCGATCTACCGGCAGGGAGACCTGACGGTGACGGTTTCGACGGCGGGCAAGAGTCCCGCCCTGGCGGTGCGGCTCCGCAACCAGCTCGCGGAATGGATCGGTCCCGAGTACGGCACGCTCCTCCAGCTCCTCGCCGAATGGCGTCCGGTGGCGGCTGCCCGGCTCCCGGATGGTACCGGGCGTGCCGCCTTCTGGCACCGGATCGTCAACTCTGGGATCATCGACGAGATCCGCCGAGGTGATATAGCGGGCGCCCGTCGGCGCATCGGCGGGCTCCTGGACGAGGCGTCTGGCGAGTTCCCGGAGGAGATCGCCCGGGAGGTGAGCGGCCGTGCCTGAGCCCATCGTTCGCCCCGGCACGGTCTACCTCGTCGGCGCCGGGCCCGGTGATCCCGGCCTGATCACCGTGAAGGGCCTGCAGGTGCTCCACCGAGCCCAGGTGGTCGTCTACGACCGGCTGGTCCACCCCGCCCTCTTAAAGGAGGCTCCTGCAGCGGAGCATATCTTTGTCGGCAAGCAGCCTGGAGACCCTCATGTGCGCCAAGGCGAGATCAATGCGCTCATGATCGCCCGCGCCCGGGCGCGGCTCGTCGTGGTCAGGTTGAAGGGTGGCGATCCCTTCGTCTTCGGCAGAGGAGGCGAGGAGTGCGAGGCCCTGCTGGCCGCCGGGGTCCCGTTTGAGGTCATCCCGGGCGTCACCGCCGCGACTGCCGTGCCTGCCGCGGCCGGCATTCCCGTCACCCACCGCCGGCATGCCTCCGCCTTCGCGGTAATCACCGGCCACGAATGCCCCGGCCGCACGGACCTGGACTGGGAGGCGCTCGCCAGGATCCCCACCCTGGTCGTACTGATGGGGCTGCGCACCCTGCCTGTGGTCGTCGGGCGGCTGTTGGAGGAAGGCGCCTCTCCCGCCACCCCCGCGGCTGTGGTGGCCAGCGGCACGCTCGCCGAGCAGCGGACGGTGGTAGGCACGCTAGGGACGATCGCGGCACTCGTCCGCCAGGCAGGCATCGGCTCGCCGGCCACCCTCATCGTGGGAGACGTGGTCAGGCTAGCCGAACGCATCGGCAGAGCAGGTCCGGCGCAGGAAGTCGAGACCGTTGGCGCCCCGACCTAGCAAGGGCCGGAGGGCTTCATGGGACCGCAAGCGCGACTTGTCTGGGAGAGGCTGGAGTGCCGCACGCCAATCATGCTGCGGATCGTGGAGCCGCTCACGGAAGCCCAGATGCGCTGGCTGCCCCCGAACAATAGCAACTCCATCGCTTGGCTGGTCTGGCACCTTGCCGAGGTCGAGAACAACTGGGTCCGCGACAAGCTGCATGGCCTGCCCAAGCGGTATCCGTTAGGCGCCTCGGTGCGGGCTACCTCAATCGAACAGTATCCGAGCAAGGCCGAGCTGCTGGCGTACTTCCACGAGGTGCGAGGGCTGACCGAGCAACGGCTGGAGCAGACGGCCGAAGAGGAGTTCAATCGGGTCGTTCAGGACGAGTACTTCGGGGTGATCACGGTGCGGCAGGTGTGGAGCGGGGTGGTCACAAGTTGTGCTTGGCACTCGGGACAGATTGCCCTCACCAACCGGCTGATTCCGAGGGATCTGAGCCGGGTGTGATCGAGCGGTGCGCCAGGCTAGTCCTCTAACCACGGCGTGCGGGAAGCCCTGCCCGCGCGCATCGCGCTCAG
>Ga0194126_10006540_pt1 | contig 16584 bp, 17 predicted proteins | sample TA2KigC150mmetaG_FD_148641 | JGI IMG/M metagenome (GOLD analysis project Ga0194126, IMG submission 148641) | Freshwater microbial communities from Lake Tanganyika, Tanzania - TA2015035 Kigoma Deep Cast 150m | ecosystem: Environmental > Aquatic > Freshwater > Lake | place: Tanzania: Lake... | reverse complement strand
TCTTAAGTGGTTCTGTCTGCGGATCGCCCCCAAGCAGGAACACATCGCCATCACCCATCTGCGGAAACTTTTCGCCCTCGAGGTGTTTTGTCCGCGTCTTCGCTTCCAAAAGGCCACCCGCACCGGCCGACGTTGGTATGTCGAGGCGCTCTTTCCTTCCTACATCTTCGCCCGCTTTGATTATCTCACCCATCACCGCGGGGTGCAGTACTGTGCGGGCGTCAGCACCATTGTCCATTTTGGAAACAAGATTATCCCGATTCCCGACTCGGCGGTGCGAGAGTTGCAGTCCGCCGTGCCCGCGGGAGAGGAAGAGATGATCACGATCACTCCGGAAGTCCGCACGGGTGAGGAAGTGCAAGTGGTGGAGGGGGCTTTTGCCGGTCTGAAAGCGGTGGTCACGCGAATCATGCCGGCGCGGCAGCGGGTGGCGGTATTGCTGGAGTTTCTCGGAAGGCTTTCGGAGACGGAGGTGCCTGTGGCGACGGTACTGCCCACGGCGCGGCATCCGCTGGAAGGGGTGCCGGAGGAGGCCCGCCGGGGTCGAAGAAGGTCCTAAAATGACCCGGGTCGGTTGGCGGAACAGCGCCAAGGTCAGGGGACCGGAGGGTTATCCGGCCCGCCGGGAAAGAATCGCGGACAGCGGCGTGGCTCTTCCCGGCAATCAGGATTTCAGGGTGCGGTTCCAAAGAAGCAAGGAGACCGCAAAGCCCGGAGGTGACTTCGTCGGCAATTTACATTTACAATGTCTGACAGCGTGAACCGAAAAGGGATCATTCTGGCCGGGGGGACGGGGACGCGGCTCTGGCCGCTGACGCGGGCCGTGTCCAAGCAACTGCTCCCGCTCTACGACAAACCGATGATTTACTACCCTCTTTCTGTCCTGATGCTGGCGGGAATCCGGGAAATCCTGCTGATCAGCACCCCGCAGGACACGCCGCTTTTCAAAACCCTGCTCGGCGAGGGTCGATCCATCGGCCTTGCCATCTCTTACGCCGAACAGCCCAAGCCCGAAGGCCTCGCCCAGGCGTATCATATCGGCGCCCGGTTTGTCGGGACCTCGCCTTCCTGCCTGATTCTTGGTGATAATTTCTTTTACGGAGCGGAACTGGGCAAACTCCTCCAGGCCGCTTCCTCGCGGGAAAAGGGCGCCACCCTTTTTGCCTACCCTGTGGCCGATCCCTCCTCCTACGGTGTGCTCACGTTTGATGAAAACCACAAGGTGACTTCCCTTGAGGAAAAGCCCGCCCGCCCCAAGTCCCGTTGGGCCAACTGCGGCCTCTACTTCTACGACGGTCGGGCGGTGGAATTTGCCAAAACCATCCAGCCTTCCGCCCGCGGCGAATTGGAAATCACCGAACTCAGCCGCCGCTACCTCCAGGACGGCTCCCTCCACGGCGAGCGGCTCGGACGCGGCTCGGCCTGGCTTGACACCGGCACGGCCGAAGGGCTTCTGCAAGCCGCCCAGTTCGTCCAGACGGTGCAAACCCGGACCGGGATGCTCATTGGTTCGCCGGAGGAGGTTGCTTTCCGCAAGGGATGGATTTCGGCCGCCCAACTCCGCTCCCTCGCGGATGGAATCGGCCGGAACGCCTACGCGGAGGCCCTGCGGCAAACCGTCGCAGGCGCCTAGCCGAAGACCGCACTATTTGCTTTAATCCTCTGATGCCACCCCCTCGGATCTGTTGCCTCGGCGCCGGCTACGTCGGCGGTCCCACCATGGCGATGATTGCCGCCAAGTGCCCGGATCTGGAAGTCATCGTCACGGACATGAATGAGGCCCGGATCCGTGCCTGGAACGAGGGTCCCTTGCCGGTCTATGAGCCCGGCCTCGAAGAGGTTGTGAAAAAGGCCCGCGGAAAGAACCTCCGCTTCACGGCCGATGTGAAAAGCGCCCTCCAGGCGGCCGACATCATCTTTGTGTGCGTTGGTACTCCCACCAAAACCCACGGGGTTGGTGCCGGTCGCGCGGCCGATCTCACCTATGTGGAAGCCGCCGCCCGGATGATTGCCGAGGTGGCCGAGGGCGCAAAGATTATCGTTGAGAAAAGCACCATCCCGGTCCGCACAGCCTCCGCCATGCTCACCATCCTCCGCTCCAACTCCAAGAACGGCACCTTTCAGGTCCTTTCCAACCCGGAATTTCTTGCCGAGGGCACTGCGGTGGCCGATCTCGAGAATCCGGACCGGATTCTTATCGGGGGGGAACAAACGCCGGAGGGCCGCGCCGCCGTGGAAAAGGTGGCCGCGATCTACGCCCGTTGGATTCCGCGTGACCGGATTCTGACCACCAACCTCTGGTCGGCCGAGCTCTCCAAGCTTGTCGCCAATGCGTTCCTCGCCCAGCGCATTTCCTCGATCAACTCGATCTCCGCCCTTTGTGAGGCGACCGGGGCGGATGTGGAGGAGGTGGCCCGGGCGATCGGCCGCGATTCCCGGATCGGGCCGAAATTTCTCAAGGCTTCCGTTGGTTTCGGCGGCTCCTGCTTCCAGAAGGACATCTTAAACCTCGTCTACCTTTGCGAGCACTTCGGCCTGCCTGAGGTGGCCGCCTTCTGGGAATCGGTCGTGAAGATGAACGACTGGCAGAAGCACCGTTTTTCGGCGAGGGTGGTGCGCGAGCTCTTTAGCACCGTCCGTGGCAAGTCCATCGCCGTGCTGGGGTTTGCCTTCAAGAAGGACACCAACGACACCCGCGAGAGCGCCGCGATTGCCGTTTGCCGTGACCTTATCAAGGAGGGTGCCCGGGTTGTCGTCTATGACCCCCGCGTGTCCCCAACGCAAATCTGCGCGGAAGTCCTTGGATCCGAAAAAAACCCGAATCTCGCGGTGGCAACAAGCGCCCTGGAGGCCTGCCACGGCGCCCACGGGGTGGCCGTGCTCACCGAGTGGGACGAATTCAAGACGCTCGACTTCCAAAAAATCCACGACGGGATGCAGAAACCCGCGTTTCTTTTCGACGGGCGAAACCTCCTGCCGCACGAAAACCTAAGGGAAATGGGCTTCAAGGTTTTTGCGATCGGCAAACCCGCGGTGCCCTCAGCCGCCGTTTCGTGAAGCTTTTGGTGACCGGTTCATCCGGGCTGATTGGCTCCGAGGTCGTTCGTTACTTCGCCGGGCAGGGTGCGGAGGTGCACGGGGTGGACAACAATCAGCGGGCGGATTTTTTTGGGCCCAGCGGTGATACCCGTTGGAATCAGCAACAGTTGGTGAAGCAATTCAAGAGCTTTCAGCATCACGAGCTGGACATTCGCGACCGCGAAACCGTCCAGCAACTCCTCGCCAGGCTTCGGCCCACCGCCATCGTCCACACGGCCGCCCAGCCCAGCCACGATCTCGCCGCCGCGCGTCCGTTCGACGATTTCGACGTCAATGCCACCGGCACCCTCAACCTGCTGGAGGCGGTCCGCCGGGCCTGCCGGGAGAGCCCCTTCGTCCATCTTTCAACCAACAAGGTGTACGGAGACCGGCCCAACCTTATTCCACGGAAGGAACTCGAGACCCGGTGGGATTACGACGACCCGGCTTATGAGCACGGGATTGCGGAGACTTTTCCCATCGACGCCAGCAAGCATTCCCTCTTCGGGGCCTCGAAGGTGGCTGCTGACGTGATGGTGCAGGAGTATGGGCGGTACTTTGGGATGAAGACCTGCTGTCTGCGGGGCGGGTGTCTGACCGGGCCGAACCATAGCGGCGTCGAACTGCACGGTTTTCTCTCCTATTTGGTGAAGTGCAACCTGCAGGGGAAGACCTACAAAGTGTACGGATACCAAGGGAAGCAGGTGCGGGACAATATCCATTCGCTCGACGTGGCCCGGTTTATTGCCGAATTTTTAAACCAGCCCCGCGTCGGGGAGATCTATAATTTGGGTGGCGGCCGGCAGAACAGCTGCTCCATCCTCGAGGCCTTTGCCGCATGCGAGAAACTGACCGGCCTTCCAATGCAGTGGGAGTACGTCGACAAGAACCGGGAAGGGGACCACATCTGTTACATTTCGGATTTAAGAAAAATGCAAAATCATTATCCTGCCTGGAAACTGACGAAAACGCTCCCCGACATCTTTGCCGAAATAGTGGAAGCTTGGAAAAAGCGTTCTTCGTGAGTCCGGCCGGACGAAAACCGGTTTGCGGGGGCCAAGAGGTTCCGGGACCGTCTCCCTAATCCCCAGGCTCCGACCCTTCATGCCCATCTACGAGTTTTACAGTCCGGACTCCCACCGCATTTACAGTTTTTTTGCGAGGCGCACCTTGCAAGAGGGCGAAGTGCCGCTTTGCCCGGATCATCCGAAGCACAAAATGGAGAAAATGATCTCCCGTTTCGCCGCTCCGGGCCGAGCCAAAGAACCCGTGAAGCCAGCAGGGCCCGAGGGCGCTGGCATGGAGATGGATCCCCGAACGGAGCGGGAGATGATGAAGATGGCCGACGAGTTCTCCCGGATGGATGAAAACCATCCCGATCCCAAGGTGCTCGGACGGATGATGAGACGGATGATGGAAGCGAGCGGGCAGAAATTACCCGGAGAGATGGGTGAGATGCTCCACCGGCTGGAAAAGGGTGAGGACCCCGACAAACTGGAGGCTGAATACGGGGATGTTTTGGAAAAGATGGACGGCATGGAGGGGGAGGAAGCCGGCAAAAAGGAACCAGGTGACTTGCGCCTGAGGTTGCGGAAAAGGCTTCCGCCGCGTCGAGATCCGAAGCTGTATGAATTTTCGGATTTTGAGCGCAAAAAGCGGAAGATGGTGCGGGGACGCACTTGAGGGGGACGCTGGAAACAATGTGGGGACTTTTGTAAAAACGGGGGTGGCAGAACGGAGGCACCCCGCTCCGGGAATGGTTTCCGCCTTTACCGTGGGACCAGATTAAACTCGGGCGGGAAGGCGAGATTGATTTGAACCTCCAGCGATTCTTGTTGGGCGAGCCAGGTAGAGACTTGGGTGTCCCGGCTGGCGTCCGGGGAGGGTGAAGGGCGGGCGGCGGGAATATTTTCGAGCTGGCCCAGCGGATGACCGTCGGCTGCCCAGCCTTGCCAGGAGACGGTTTGGGAAGTGGCGTCGAAGCGGGCGGAGCTGAGGGGTTTGCCGCCGGGGTACTGCAGAAAAAGGGAGCTGACCTTACCGGAGTCGCCGGTCACGGGGCCGAACTGCCCGAGAAGCCTGCCGTCTGGATAGAGCAGGCGGCCGCCGATGAGACGGTCGCCGTCGTATTGGCATTCGGCAAAGGTTTTCCCGTCCGGGTAGTGCAGCAGCAGGGGGCCGGATAGTTTGTCCTCCTGAAACTCACCGGAGGTGGCCAGGCCCCCCTCCGGGCCATAACTTTGAAAAGGCCCGCTTTTTTTTCCGGCGCGAAAAGTGGTTTCCATCTTGGACTTGCCGTCGGGATAGAGCTCGCGGACCAACCCGTCCAGGTGGTCATCCTTCCACGGCTCCTCGATGAGCAGGTCCCCCTGCTCGTTCCAGGTGCGGGCAGGTCCTTCCTTTTTGCCGGCACGGTAGAAGGTCTCGGAGCGCTTGGCGCCGGACGCGAAATATTCGAGGGAGGGGCCGTCCAGCTGTCCGGCTTTCCAGGTGGCGGTATAGCGGGGGGTGCCGTCGGGCCACCAGCCCTGGGCGGGACCGTCGAGCTGGTCGCCGAGATAGCTGAGGTTGTCCGAAACCGAGCCATCGGGATGAAAAAGGGTAGCGGGCCCCTGGCGACGGCCGTCCACGAGGGTGTTGAAGGAACGTTGCCGCCCGTCAGGGTTAAAGAGAATCTGCGGGCCGGTCATCTTGCCGGCCAGCATGCGGGTTTCGGCGGTCAGCTTTCCCTCGGCGGAATAGAACTGCCAGTCGCCCTCAGGGAGGCCGTTGCGGATGGGGCCTTCGGCGGTGGGGTTGCCCTTTTCACCCTGATCGATGCGGCGGCCGTCCCGGCGGTCGAAGCGGACGAATTCCCGTCGGGAGACCGAGCCGTCGGGGCGGTAAAAAAGAAGCTCCACCTGGCCTTGGGGCGTTTGGCGGGCGCTGAGGACCATTTGGCCGGAGAGGTTCCGGTAGGGGCCCCGCCGGAGTACCTCGACGGGGACGAGGGAGGATTCCTCGTAGTCCCAGATGGGATCGCCGGGGGGTTGGCCGGGCGGATTGGGAAACTGCTGGGAATTTTCGACTGAACGACGGATGGCCTCGGCGGTCTGGAGGCCCTGCACGATGGCGTTGAGAATGAGGCCCACTTCGGATTGGGCACCCGCGCGGGTGGCGAGAAGGAGCCAGGCGAGAAGGAGGAGCAACCCGGCACGCATCAGGCCCAGCGTAAGTGGAAATGGAGATTTCCGTAAGCACGAAGCTGGGGAGGGGCCCGAGGGTCCTTGAGAACGGAAAAGATGAATTTGTGGTAGAATCCAACCGTGAAATTTTCCGTGCGAAAATGGGCCGAGTTCATCCGGTTTGAGCACACGATCTTTGCCCTGCCGTTCGGGTTGGCATCGATGTTGACCGCGGCGGGCGGTTTGCCGGCCGGGCGGGTGTGGCTGGGAGTTTTGACATGCTTGGTGGGAGCGCGGACGGCCGCGATGGCCTTCAACCGGCTGGTGGACTGGCAGATCGATCTCCGTAACCCGAGGACGGCGGTGCGGTCGACGCTGGTGACGAAAACCACCGCCAGGATCACGGTGGCGGCGGGGGTAGCGGGACTGGTGGGCGGGGCGTGGCTGTTGAATCCGCTGTGTCTGATCCTAAGCCCGCTGGCGGTCGCGATGGTTTTTTTCTATTCGCTGACCAAGCGGTTCACTTGGGCTTCGCACGGGTTTTTGGGGTTGGCGCTGGGGACGGCGCCGGTGGGGGCGTGGTTGGCGGTGACGGGCAGTTTTGATTCGTGGGTGCCTTGCGTTCTGGGCGCCGCCGTGGGGCTATGGGTGGCAGGATTCGATTTGATCTACGCGCTGCCGGATCAGGAGTTTGACCGGGAAGAGGGTCTGTTCAGCTTTCCGGCGCAGTTTGGAGAAAAAGCCGCCTTGCGGGTGGCCTTAGGTCTGCACGTGGCCGCGGCGGTTTTGCTGGTGCTATTTGGATGGCTGGCGGGTTTTGGGTGGCGCTATGGGGTGATGGGGGGGGCGGTGGGCAGCGTGCTGTGGGCGGAAAGCCGGGCGCTGCGCCCGGCCACGTCGCGGGGAACCGCCGAGTGGCCGCCCGTGCTTGGGGCAACCCGGGCGTTGATGGCGGTCAGCCTGCTGGTGCTGGGGGGGGTGGTATGGGAGATTTTCGGCAGATGAGGGTCTGGGAAAATATTTGTGAAACGGTGGAGGCGGGGAACCGATTGGGAACCGCGGAGGGCATTTATCTTTTTGAAAAAGCGGAATTCCACCGGCTGGGGCAGCTGGCGGACCGGGTGCGGGAGCGGAAGGTGGGGTCGCAGGCAAGTTACGTGGTCAACCGGTACCTGAATTACTCGAATGTGTGCATCCTCAGCTGCCAGTTTTGCGCGTTTGCGAGAAAGAAGCGGGAGCCAGGAACCTTTGCCTATTCCGTGGAGGAACTGACGGAAGCGGCGCGGAAATCGGTGGCGCAGGGAATCACGGAAATTCACATCGTGGGAGGGCTGCATCCGAGCCTGCCCTACTCGTTCTACCTCGAAATGTTGAGTTCGTTGGCGGCGCTCGAGCCGCGGCCGGTCCTGAAGGTTTTCACGGCGATCGAGATCCGACACCTGGCGGAGCGGGTGGCCAAGAAACCGATCGTGGAGGTGCTGGCCGATTTCAAGGCGGCGGGGCTGGGCTCGCTGACCGGGGGCGGGGCGGAAATTTTCGACGCCGGGGTGCGGGATCGGATCTGCCGGGGCAAGGAGACGGCAGCGGAGTGGCTGGAGGTGCACCGGATCTGGCACGAGATGGGCGGACGGAGCACGGCGACCATGTTGTATGGCCACGTGGAAACGGCAGCCCAGCGGGTTCACCACTTGGAACAGCTCAGGTCGTTGCAGGACGAGACGGGGGGATTCACGGGATTCGTGCCGTTTGCGTTCGAGCCCGCGCAGACGCGCCTGGCGGAGCTGGGGAGGATGCGGCGGGCGAGCGCGCTGGAGGAATTGCGGGTGATCGCAGCAAGCCGCTTGCTCTTGGATAATTTTGACCACATCACGGCCTACTGGATCAGCACGGGGCTGCCGTTGGCCCAGGTGGCGTTGAGTTACGGGGCGGACGACCTGCACGGCACGATCGAGGAGGAAAAAATCTTCCACATGGCCGGGGCGCAGACGCCGCTCGGGCAGACAAGAGGCAACTTGGAGCGGGCGATCCGGGCGGCGGGGCGTGTGCCTGTGCAGAGAAACACCTTTTACGAGCCCGTTTGGAACGGGGAAATAACGCGCTAGCCGTTGGCCCGTGGAGGCGGAGGCCTTAGACGAAATTCAGGCAGGGGGCGGGCAGGCCGCAGCGGACGGCGAATGCGCGGATGCCCCTGATTTCCTTTTCCCCGAGCCCGTAGCGGATGCACCGGGTGAGATAATCCCGTTCGGCGGCATCGCGGGCGAGGGCGGCACGACTTGCGATTCCCTCGCGCCAGGCATAAGTGAGGCGACGGAGCTCGGCGGGATTTGGCTGAAAGCCGGGGCGAAAGGCCCAAAGAGCGAAGACAAAGGGCAGACCAGTCCAGTCAGTCCAAGTCTGGCCGAGGTCAGTGACGCCGGAGCCGCGGGCGCGAGCCCATGCGGTGAGGGCCTCGTCGCCAATGAGCAGTTGGGCGTCCCCGGCGGGGTCTTCCGGCAGGGGGGCAGCCAGCGGTCCGGTGGAGAGAACTTTCCAGAGGCGGACGGAGGTGAGGGAGTGCGGGGTAAAGCGGATGGCGCGGCATGAGGCAAGGGTTTTTTGGTGGAAAACCCCCACGCTGCGAACCTCCCCGAAGGAGCCGACCGCAAAATCCGGCATGACGCGGTAGCCGGGCCCGGTCAGCACTTCCCAGACGGGAATGAGGGCCAGATCGAGGCGACCGGCGCGGAGTTCCCCGGCGAGGCGGCGGGGATGATCCAGAAAAACCTGCTGGCTAGACCATCCCGCCGTAAAGGGGCGGGCATGTCGATAGGGTACGCAGCCGATCCTCATCCGAAGGCCCGGCTCAGGGCGTTTGGGCAGGGGTGGGGGAGGGTGGATTCGGGGCGGGGGACGGGGGGAGGGAACCGTTCATGGAAGGTTCCGCAAGGGCGGGGCGGATCCCGGCGACTTGGGCCACGGCGGCTTGGTCGGCCGAGGTGGCCTCGGATTTGGCGGAGGCAGGCGGTTGCGCGGCGGCTTTGGCCACGGCTGCGGCGATCTGGGCTTCCTCGACCTGCTCCTGGTATTGGGCGAGGGCCGGAGGCAAGGCAAGGCTTTCGCCCGAGGCGAAGGCGACGGCACGATCGCCGAGGCCGAGGGATCGGGCGGCCTCGGGAAAATCAGCCATGAGGGTTTCGTAAAATTGGAGGGCCTGCTTGGGCTGGTTGTCACGGCGGTAAAGATCGGCCAACCGCATCAGCAGGCGGAGGCGGTCGCGGGGCTCCCGGTCACCGATCAGGTCAAGGGCCTCCTGGTAAAGACGGGTGGCCTCCTGGTTTTCATTGAGGGTGCGGAAGATGTCTGCGGTGCCCTCCAGGACAATTTCATTTTTTGGGAACTGCTCGAGTAGTTTGGCAGCAGCGGTTTTAGTTTCGCTGAGCAGGCCGTTGGTGGCGAGGAGGCGAACCTTGCGGAGGGCCAACCAAGGGAGGTCGGCAGAACCGGCGGTCTGGGCGGCGTCGAGGTTTTCGTAAAAATTCCGCGGGAAGGGGCGGTAAAGGGGATCGCCCACCATGGTGACCATCCAGGAGAGGGAGAGTTGGGACTGATAGGCGGCTTCAGCGAAGGAAAGCCCGGAGAGGAGCGCGCTGGCAAAGAGGCTGATGTCGGGGGTGAAGCGAAGGTAGGGCTCATAAACGGCGCCCATGGTGGCGGTGGCCCCGTGGAAAAGGAGGGGGCCAACCCAATTCCGGGTTTCCGAGCGGACCGTCTCGGCACTGAAGGAGTGAATATGGTAGGCAATGGCGCCGCGGCGAAAGCGGGCGGTGGGCAAGGTGAAGGGGCCCTGGAACTCCCCGGTGTACCAACCGGCGTAGAAGGCGATCTGGTCCCAGGGGGCGAATTTGGGGGCGACCTCGGGGCGGCGGTCAATTTCCACCTCAAAGCCGGCGGTGCGAAAAAGGGTGGCGGCGCGGTCGATCCAGTCATCGCCCATGCGGTAAGGGTCATCCTTTTTTTCGATGGAGCGGAGGTCGAAGAAGGCACGGCCGGTGAGTTCGGTTTTTTCGGCTTCCACGGCGTCTTGGATCATGCGGCGGACGATGCCGGGCGAAGGGCCGTCGAGGCGGGTGACGAGGATCAGGTAGTTGGCGAAAAAGGAGCTGAAAGGGCGGATGCGCTTGTCGGCAAAGTAAGGGTTGGCGATGAGGCCGTAGGTAGGCAGACCCTGGATGGGTAGCAGGGCGAGTTCCGAATCGACGGCGGCGGCGTTGGGGCGCAGCTGGCTCATCAATTTTTCCGGGGCAAGGATGGTCGGGTCTTCGGCGATTTTGAGGGGGATGCCACGCATGAGGACCATGACCCAGATGGGGTTTTCCTTGGCCTGCTGGACGGGGATGGTGCCCTCCAGGCCGAGGACGGGGTTGCTGAGGAAGTTTTCCTGGCGATTGATCCAGCCGCGGGACTGGAAGAGCTCCTCGAGCGGCTTGCGAATGGTGGATTCGAACTGGTCCCGGGTAATCTCCTCGGTGACGGGACAGTTCAGGCCGACCACGCGGTCCGCGGGAATCGCGCGGGCTTTGGCATAGGTTTCGGCAAGGGATTGGGAATCAGGATCGGCTTGATTGAAAACCACCAGGGCATGGGCAGCGAGATCGGGCAAGGCGGGGGCGGGGGGCTGAGCTAGGCTCAGGCCCGGCAGAACTGCGAGCAGGGGGAATAGGCGCCACCAAGGCATCTTCGAAGTCTAGATAAAAGTCCGAGGGGAGTGAAGGATTAGAGATCGAGCTGGAGGCCGTCGTAAGCGAGGTGGATTCCGGGCGGAAGGGTGGCCTCCCGCTCGGCGTGAAGGGTGAGATGGGTGAGGTGGGTGAGAAAGGTTTTTTGGGCTCGGACATTCTGGGCAATATCGATGGCCTGGGCGATGGTGAGGTGGGTGGGATGGGGCTCCTCGCGAAGACCGTCAATGATGAGGACCGGGATGTCTCGCAGAAGGTTGCGGATGGGAGCGGGCACGGCGGCGCAGTCGGGCAGGTAGGCGGCCCGGGCGCGGCCGTCGCGGTCAAACCGAAATCCGGTGGTGGTCATGGTGCCGTGGGGGACGGGGAGAGGGGTGAAGGTGATTGCGCCCAAAGTGAAGGGGCCCTCGATGCGATGAGGTTCGGGACAGACGTAGGCGGAGCTGCGGTGGTTAAGATCAAAGGCGTAGTCATAAGCTTGGTGGAGGCGGGAGAGGGTGAAGGGGTCAGCGTAAACGGGAATCCGGTTGCCGTTTTTGACGGAGTAAGTGCGGAGGTCGTCAAAGCCCGCGATGTGGTCGGCGTGGCTATGGGTATAGATGGCGGCGTCAAGGCGGGGGATGCCGGCACGGAGGGCCTGCGAGCGAAAGTCGGGGGAGGTGTCGATAACGACGCTGAGGTTTTCGTCCTCCAGCCAGGCAGAGGAGCGAAAGCGGCGATCACGCGGGTCGGCGGAGGTACAGACGCGGCAGCGGCAGGTGAGCAGAGGGACACCCTGGGAAGTGCCGGTGCCGAGGAGCGTCAGGCGCACACAAAACTGTGGCGGACAAAGAGGAAGGGGTCGAGACGGTTGTGGCCAAGTTCCGGCAAAAATCTCGACGATGGGGCGGCCCGTGGGCATAATAGAATTCTTCAGATTTTTTATGGCCAAAGAAATCACCATGCCGGCGTTGAGCCCTTCCATGACCGAGGGGGTGCTGGCGAAGTGGCACAAAAAGGTCGGTGACACCATCAAGCCGGGCGAAGTGATCGCGGAAGTGGAAACCGACAAGGCCACCATGGACCTCGAGGCTTTCGACAAAGGAACTCTCCTGGCGATCGCCGCCCCCGAAGGGGCCAAGGTGGCGGTAAATGGCCGCATTGCCGTGATCGGCGAGCCCGGGGAAAAAGTGGAGGCGGTCAGCGCCCCCGCCCCGACCAAGCCGACGGCGGCGGCTGTGCCTGTGACCACCACGGTGAGTTCTTCGGTTCCGGTTTCCGCTCCCGCCCCTGCGCCCGTGGCTTCCGCTTCCGGTCGGGTCAAGGCGTCGCCGTTGGCCAAGAAGATCGCAGCGGAAAAAGGCGTGGATCTGGCCCGTCTCGCCGGGAGCGGTCCGGGCGGGCGGATTGTGCGTCAGGATGTGGAAGGTGCCTCCGGCGGGGGAGCTCGTTCGGCCGCCAGCCTGTTCGGCGGAAAACCGATTGCCCAAGACTCCACCAAGCCCGTTTCGCAAATGCGCGCGGCCATCGCCCGTCGCCTGGTGGAGAGCAAAACCACCGCGCCCCATTTCTATGTCGAACGCGAGGCTGATGCCGCTCCGCTTGGTCGCCTGCGGACCTCGGCCAACGAGGCGCTGGAGTTGGCCAAGGCCAACCTCCGACTCACGGTCACGGATTTTGTGCTGAAGGCCACGGTGGAGGCGCTCCGCCGCGTGCCTTCGGTCAACTCCTCCTGGGAGGGGAACGCGATCCGGCAGCACGGGGCGATTCATTTGGCCTTTGCGGTGGCCTTGCCCGACGGCCTGATTACGCCGGTGATCCGTAACGCCCACGCCAAGGATCTCCGCACGATCGCGCGCGAGGCCAAGGAGCTCGGGGCCAAGGCCAAGGCCGGCAAACTGCAGCCGGAGGAATACACGGGCGGCACCTTTACGGTGAGCAACCTTGGCATGGTCGGGGTGGAGCGGTTTGCCGCCATCCTGAATCCGCCGCAGGCGGCGATCCTTGCGGTCGGAGCCGCGGTGAAAAAGCCGGTGTTGGCCTCCAACGGGGCGGTCATCCCCGGTGAGCGGATGAGTCTGACGGTTTCCGTTGACCACCGCGTGGTGGACGGTTTGGTGGCGGGTCAGTTTCTCAAGGATTTGGTCGAACTGCTGGAAAATCCCGGCGTACTCCTGCTGTAAGGGCGGGAGGGAAGAAAAGCCATGGCCGCTTATGATCTGGCAGTGTTGGGGGGTGGACCGGCGGGGTACGTTGGCGCGATCCGTGCCGCCCAACTGGGCAAGAAAGCCGTGGTCATCGAAAAGGAACGGGCCGGTGGCACGTGCCTGAATTGGGGCTGCATTCCTTCGAAATCGCTGCTTAAAAACGCCGAGATTTACCAGCACATCCTTCATGCGGAGGACTACGGCATCACCACCGGTAAGGTTTCCTTTGATTTCGCCAAGGTGATGGGGCGAAGCCGGGCGGTTTCCGACCGGATCGCCAAGGGAGTGGAATTTTTGCTCAAGGCCAAGAAGGTGGATTACCTGGTGGGTGAGGGGAAGCTGGGCGCCGACCGGAAAATCAAGGTCAAGACGGCCGACGGCAAGAGCCAGACGATCGAGGCCACGAATGTTTTATTGGCGACCGGGTGCGTCCCGCGGGTGCTGCCGGGGCTGAAGGTGGACGGGAAGAAGGTGATGACCAGTCGCGAAGCGTTGGAGATGAAAAAGCAGCCCAAGAGCATGGTGGTCCTGGGCGCCGGGGCCATCGGGGTGGAGTTCGCGTACTTCCTGAATTCCTTTGGAACCAAGGTGACCCTGGTGGAGATGAAGGCGCGGGTGTTGCCGGTGGAGGATGAGGAGATCTCCGACCTGCTTGGGAAAACGTTAGCAAAACAGGGGGTGACGGTGCTGACCGATGCGGCGATGGAAAGCTGCACGGTGTCCGCGTCCGGGGTGAAGGTGAAGCTATCCGGAAAAAACGCCAAGACCGTGGAGGCGGAGGCGTTGCTGTGCGCGGTCGGCGTGCAGGCCAATCTTGAAAACGCCTTGGAACCGGGCGTGAAGCTGGAGTTGGACCGCGGCTACGTGAAGACCAATGCGCGGTACCAGACCTCCATGGCGGGCGTGTTTGCAGCGGGAGACATCATCGGCCCGCCTTGGTTGGCCCACGTGGCTTCGTTTGAGGCGATTGAAGCGGTAAACGGGATTTTTGATCCGAAAGGGCAGCCCAAGAAGGTAACGGTGTTCCCGGGTTGCACCTATTGCCAGCCCCAGGTGGCCAGCATTGGTCTGACCGAGGCGGCGGCGAAGGAAAAAAAGCTGAAATTCAAGGTGGGTCGGTTCCCATATCGGGCAAGTGGCCGGGCGGTGGCCAGCGGAGACTCCGAGGGTCTCGTGAAGATTTTGATTGGTGAACCCCACGGGGAGATCCTGGGGGCTCACATCATCGGGGCGGAGGCCACGGAGCTGATTGCGGAGGTGGGCCTGGGGATGACTTTGGAGGCCACGGCGGACGAGATTGCCCACACCATCCACGCGCATCCGACCCTGACCGAGATGATCAAAGAGGCGACCGAAGCGGCCGCCGGCCACGCGATCCATATTTAGCTTGGGCCTCCAGCCCCGCGGCCAACACCTTGAAGGGGTGGAAAGGGGAAGGCGGGAGGTGGAAGAGATTTTGTGAACGTGAACGTGAAGGTGAAAATGAACGGTAGTTGGTGGAAGGTCGGAGGTGATTTAAATTTCAAAGGGTAAAAATAATTCCTGCTTGATTCCCCTGAGGTGGGCTTAGCCTAGCGACATGAATTCCCCTCCTGTCCTTGGTTCGAAAAAGAGAAAAGGAATGTTGGATCAACAGTTTGTCCGAAAAGGCGTCTTCACGGTGGTTTCGATCTGCATTCTGATCTCTCTCGTGGCGGCCATTATGGCCGTTTGGCAATTCACGGGGCGCGATGTCTTATGGAGGACCATCGCCACCTGCGTTTTGGTGGCATTCGCGGCGATCGCTTTCAGCATGGTGAATCTGGCTTTTGGCCAGGAACAAGACTGAGCCTCGCGAAAGCCTTTCCGCTCACCCCGGAGAATCGAATTGCCATAAATATGGAAAAACCATATTTATGGCTAAATGAAGACAACACTGAACCTAAGAAGTGACCTTTACCGAAGAGCCAAAGCGCAGGCGGCTTTGGAAGGAAAGCCTTTGGGGAGACTCATGGAAGAGTCCTTGGAGATGCGTCTCCAGAAAGTCCATGAGCAATTCCCGATGAAGCAGTGGCTCAAGACCCTGCCTAAGTTGCCCAAGGAGGCGGTCAGGGATCTCCGGCGTGCCGTCGAAGCGCCAGATTTCCGCAAGATTGACCGGGAAATGTGGAAGTGATTTTGGATACCAACGCAATTTCGGCGTTGGCGGACGGGGATGCGGCGATCGATCGGCAACTGGAAAACACCGAGGGAATCTTCGTGTCCGTGGTCAGCGCCGGTGAATATCTTTGCGGAGTTCGGCGCTCGAAATTCAGGGGCGTTTTGGAGGCGTGGTTGGAAAAACTTCTGCAAAAAGCGGTTCTGATGAGTCTGGATGCCCGGGTCTTGCCGGGGTATGCAGCCATTTGCCAGGAACTCAAAGAGGCCGGGACGCCCATTCCTTCCAATGATGTTTGGATCGCTGCCCAGGCCAGGTTGCATGGACTGAAAATTCTGAGTCGAGATCGGCACTTTGACCGTGTGCAAGGTGTGGAGAGGATTGGGTGGTGAATCGTAAAGTTCCCGTCACTCTGACGATTGCGGGATCGGACAATTCTGGCGGGGCGGGGATCCAGGCCGATCTCAAGACCTTCACCCGCCACGGTGTTTACGGAACCACGGCGGTGACCTGCGTGGTGGCGGAGCATCCCGGCCGGGTTTCCCGGATTACCGCAGAGTCGCCTTCGATGGTGGCTGAACAGATTCGGTTGGTGTTTGAGGCCTTTCCGGTGGCGGCGGCGAAGACGGGCATGTTGTTTTCTGCCGAGATCATCCGGAGCGTTGCCCGGGAGTTGCGCCGCCGGAGGAAAATGAAACTGGTGGTGGATCCGGTGATGTTGGCGACGAGCGGGGCGGCCCTGTTGAAACCCGAAGCAGAGCGCGCGATGGCGCGGGAACTGTTTCCCTTGGCGGCCGTGGTTACACCGAATCTTGACGAAGCGGCACGGTTGCTGGGGCGGAAGCTGAAAACCCCGGAGGCGGCGAAAGAGGCGGCGGTGGGGTTGGCGCGAAAGTGGAAAGTGCCGTTCCTGGTGAAGGGTGGGCATCTCAAGCTGAAAGCGGCGGCTGACTATCTGGCGTGGCCGAACGGGAAAACGCGGGTGTTTTCGGCGAAGCGTGTCCGCGGGGTCGAGACCCACGGCACGGGTTGTACCTACTCTGCGGCCATTTGTGCCGGGTTAGCCAAGGGGCAATCTCTGGAGAAGGCAGTGGCGAAGGCGAAGGGTTTCATTACGCGGGCGATTCGACGACACTTGAAGATGGGCCGCTGCACGCCGCTCAATCATCTGAGGGCATGAGGTCCATGGCCTCGGTCCAAATCCATGATAAGCCGGGGAGGTTCTTTAGGGTTTTGATTCTTGCCGAGGGCTTTAAGGTGGCGGGATGAATTTAAGGGTATTGCTGGGCCTGGTGTTCGGCTCG
>Ga0194126_10006536_pt1 | contig 16593 bp, 14 predicted proteins | sample TA2KigC150mmetaG_FD_148641 | JGI IMG/M metagenome (GOLD analysis project Ga0194126, IMG submission 148641) | Freshwater microbial communities from Lake Tanganyika, Tanzania - TA2015035 Kigoma Deep Cast 150m | ecosystem: Environmental > Aquatic > Freshwater > Lake | place: Tanzania: Lake... | reverse complement strand
GGGCGTATGTGCCGGGCGGGTCGTATTTCTTCACGGTGGTGACCGAACGCCGTGCGCCAATTTTTCGCACCGAAACCGCCCGCACGATTCTGGGATCGGCAATCCGCCATTGCCGCCGGAACTGGCCATTTCGGCTGGATGCCCTGGTTTTGTTGGATGAGCATTGTCACGCGATTTGGACTTTGCCCGCGGGCGATACCCGCTATTCGGCGCGTTGGGGCTTCATCAAAAAGGCATTTACCCAGGCTTGGTTGGCGCTGGAGGGTCGCGAACAGGCGCGGAGCGAATCCCGGCTGAAACAGCGGCGGCGCGGCGTGTGGCAACGACGGTTTTGGGAACATGCCTTACGCGATGACAACGATTACGCCCGACATTTTGATTATGTGCATTACAATCCGGTCAAACACGGCTATGTCGAACGTGTGCGGGATTGGCCTTATTCAAGCTTCCATCGTTATGTAAGACAAGGCGTTTATGACGCGGACTGGGGCGGCGCGGATTTTGACGCATCGGTGTTTGATGATCTGGATACTACCGCAATGGAGTAGGGCACGCTGTGCGTGAAAAAGGGGTCCAACACCTGTTTCTTCGGCTTGGCCGGTATCGGCGGCGCTGGCGGGTGGAGAGTTTCTTCCGCATCGCCCTGCATGGTTGCTGGAGTGGAGACTTTGCAATTCGCCAACTCCGTTCGATTCGCCTTGGCCCAAAATCGCCATGCTCGCCAAATTGACCTCAAAGAATCGGATTACGTTGCCGAAATCCGTGGTTTCGCATTTGGCCAGCGCCGAATATTTCGACATACAAGTGGAAGGGGGGAGGCTGGTGTTGACCCCGGTACGGCTCCAGAAAGCGGACGCCGTGCGGGAGAAACTGGCCCTCATCGGTATTGATGTAAACGATATCGCCGATGCCGTCGTCTGGGCGCGGAAGCCCGGATGACGCTCCGCGTTGTGCTGAATACCCACATCTTGCTATCCGCCTGGGTATTTCAGCAAGGACGCTTGGCATGGGTACGCCAAGCCTGGCAAACCGGGCGGATTGTTCCCATCGTGTGCCGGGAAACCGTTGCCGAATGGCCGCGGGTGTTGGCTTATCCCAAATTCAAGCTGGCGACGGAGGATGGAAGGGAATTAATCGCCGATTTCCTGCCTTGGGCGGACACGGCCGTTTTGCCGGCCGACCCGCCGGACCTTCCGTGTTGCTGCGATTCCGATGACCGGGTTTCTCTTGGCCTCGCTTCCACGGCGGGCGTCGATTTTCTTGTGACTGGGGACTCCGATTGGTGAGCGCCGCGAGCTGATTTCCTGCCGCCTATTCTCACCGCTGACGCGTTGAAGCGCCGTCTATCCTACGTTTGAGTGCGGCTACCGGCTGTGCGTACCTTGCGCCAACGCACTCGATCACGCCTCAAGCTGGCATCGACGGCGATGGCAACCCGGTAGCCGGCGTCGAGGATGCGAGCGCGGTGGGGCCTGGCGATCAGGTGTTTTTGTTGCGACGGAACGGAAGGTTTATCGGGAAGCCGGGGTCTATCTCGGATCACTCCCTATTTGACCCCTGAAGCCTTGTTGCGGGCCATTGTTGTAACTACAATAATCCACGTGATCATCGAGTTCGACCTTGACAAGCGGACTAGGACCTTGCAGCAGCGGGGTCTCGACTTCGCCCTCGCGGCTGAAATATTCGCGGGCCGGCACTTTACGAGCGAGGACACCCGCGACGACTACAGCGAGCCGCGCTTCATCACGGTTGGCAAACTGCGCGGCCGCATGGTCGTGATGGTCTGGACCCCGCGCGGCGAGGCCCGCCGCATCATCAGCATGAGAAAAGCCAATGAACGGGAGCAAGCCCGCTACGCCCACCGAGTGGATTGATCCGGACGACGCGCCGGAATTGACCGACGAATTTTTCGAGCGGGCCGATGAGTACCTGGGTGACCAACTCGTCCGGCGTGGGCGGCCCGTCGCCATCAGCCCGAAACTCTCGGTAACGGTGCGATACGACGCCGACGTGATCGCGGCTTTCAAGGCCACCGGCAAGGGCTGGCAAACGCGCATGAACGACGCGCTGAAGGAGTGGCTGGCATCGCATCCGGCGTAGCTATGTACCATTTTTTAAGGCCTATTTATCCTAAAATCGGCAGCTAGGTAGGGTACGAGACTGTGAAAGTATTGCCTATAACGGCAATTATCCGGTTGTAACCCATTGATCCTTCATTTAGCGAAATGGGCAAAAATCGAATACTTTCACAGTCTAGTTCGTCCTGCTGCCCCGCCGCTGGCTGGTCGAGCGCACCTTCGGCTGGCTCAACCACTCTCGCCGCCTCAGCAAAAGCTACGAGCGCCTCACCCGCACTGGGTTTACATCGCCATGACCCGCATCCTGCTGGAGCGCCTGGCCTGAGCGGGGAATTTCCAAACAGCCTCTAACGCCGTGCCTTGCGCAACGAGATGCAGTGGGCTTCCCGGCCCGGTAAATGCCCAGCCGTGTAAATGCGCTTATCCACAGGCTCAAGGGCGGCATAGGTCGGACTAGGACGGCTCGTTGCGTGGGGTACCGTGCTGGACTCAGCCCTTCGACTCCGGTCAGGTTAAGCCTTCGACTTTGCTCAGGGCACAGGCCCTTCGGTTAGGCTCAGAGCAGGCTTGTTTCGGGCTGCCGCGGGACGCATCATCGCTAGATGAGAGGGCTGTTTGGAGTTCCGCCTTCGGGCGACGCCGCGCCCATGCCTGAACCGGCGCCGGCCGGGTTTCAGCAGTCTGTAGCCGGATTGTCCGCGAACAGATGCACCTCCGGGAGCGCAGGGTAGGCCAGCCGTAAGGGTTCATTCGGGGCCAGCGCTGGCATTCCTGGCAGCCTCACAATCCAGGACTGATCGGACCCGGGCGCGGAATTGGGGGAACCCGGGCGGCAATGGACCAGCGTTTCGTGGCCCAGATATTCCACATTCAACACCGTGACCGGGAAGCCGGGCTTCGATTCATCCGCCCGCCGCAGCGCTTCGGGCCGGATGCCGGCCATGAGTGTCGGCATGCCGTCTGCCGCCGCGAGCGCCCGACGCGCCCTGTCCGTCGTGATCCGGGCCACGACCTGCCCGGCGGTTCTGACCCGATATTCGCCATCCGCCGCTGGCTCCAACTCCGCCGGAAACAGGTTCATGGGCGGGCTGCCGATGAAGCCCGCCACGAACGGGTTGGCTGGCGCGGCATAGAGGGTTTGCGGATCCGCGACTTGTTGGATTTGGCCGTGGTGCAGCACGGTGATGCGCCGTCCCAGGGTCATGGCTTCGATCTGATCATGGGTGACATAGATCATGGTCGTGCCGGTGCGTCGTTGCAGGTCGCCGATCTCGGCGCGCACCTGCGCGCGTAATTTGGCGTCGAGATTCGAGAGCGGCTCGTCCAGCAGGAACACCGAGGGCTCTCGCACCAAGGCGCGGCCCATCGCCACCCGTTGCCGCTGACCCCCCGAAAGTTCGCGCGGGCGCCGGTCGAGAACACCACCCAGTTCCAGCAGTTCCGCCGCCCAGGCCACCCGGCGCTCCCGCTCGGACGAGGCGAGTTTGCGCATTTTCAACGGGAAGGCCAGATTCTCGCGGACCGTCATGGTGGGATAGAGGGCGTAGTCCTGAAACACCATGGCAATGTTGCGGGCTTGCGGGCTGAGCCCGTTGGCGCGGCGCTCACCGATCCAGAGGACGCCGGAGGTAATCTCCTCCAAACCGGCCAGGATGCGCAGGAAGGTGGATTTGCCGCAGCCCGAGGGACCGACGACCACCATCAACTCGCCATCCGCGATGTGCAGTTCCAGTTCCTTCAGGGCGACATGCCCGTTGGGATAGATTTTCGTCAGGCGCTCGAAGCGGACGGCGGCCATGCTTGCGGTGTCCTCGGGGTGGGTCAGTCGGATGGACGGCGACGGCGGAAGCGAAGCCGGGCCAGGCCGGAATTCCTTGCGATTTTAGCCATCGGGTAGAACATCGGCCAGCCGCCGCGAGTTTACCTATATGCCCAAGTCTTTGCGCCTTTGCGTTGAATATCCCGCAGGCTTCAGTCCACGAAATGCTCGATCCCGAGCAATGGCAGGATGCGTTGCACGATGGGGTCGGAGGCGAAATGGCGCTGCACGGCATGGTCGGCCAGATGATTGGCGAGCGCGACCAGGATCATCGCCTGATTCAGGCAGAGGTAGTGGGTCGCGACCTGACCGGTGAGCGGGTTGACCGCGTCGTAGAAGCCGAAATCGCCATAGACGGGGAAAGCTTCCGCCAGCCGGCGCAAATTGCGGGCGGCTTCGTCAGGCTCGGTCAGCAGCGCCAGCGCGGCCGCATGCGGCGTGACCACGCCGGAAGGATAGCCGGCCAGGCCCAGAGGGCGCACACCGTACTCCGAATAGGCCTTGTTGCCGGGTGTGGAACTGGGAGACATGCCCCAGACCGGATAGCCGAGATCCTCCAGTGCGTAGCGCCGGTGCAGCCGGGTATGCACCTGGTCATTCCGTCCCAGGCTATCCGGTGCATGGGCGATTTCATCCAGCACCAGCAGCGGCATCAGCGCCTCGAACAGGCTGCCGCCCCAGGACGGCACGAAGTCCTCGCCCTGCCAGCGGTAATGGCCCGCCAGCCAGGTGTAGCCACCGGCGGAGCGACGCAGGCGCGAGATGGGCCGCCCGGTTTGCCAGCTATTCTCGGGCGACAGGGTGCGCGCCATACGAAACCAGTGTTCCCTGGGGACGTCGCCCTTGCCGATGGCCAGCAGGCTGCCGAGCCGGGCTTCCGTGTAGAGCGCGCCATATTGGTAGGGCGAGCGCTGCCCCATGTGTACGTAATAGCCGTGCGACATCAGTCCCTGCCGCTCGTCGAAGAAAAACCCGTAGTGACCACGATCGATCAGCCGGGAGCCGCGCGCGGCGAGTTCCGGGAAGGTCTGGCGAGCGACGATCAGGCCGGCGGTCAGCCAAGCCGAGTCCACGAAGGAGATGAAGTGGCTGGTCCGCTCCAGCGTGGTGGTGTTGTAGTAGTTGTAGAAAAAGCCCCGGTAGGTTTCCAGGGATTCCAATGTCAGCAAGGTCTTGCTCAGCCGTTCCAGCGCCCGCGGGCGGCTGATGAGCTTCAACTCGAAGGCGGCGGTGACGGCCAGGACATGCAGGCCGATATTGGTGATGTTGGTGTAATCGCCGATATACGTGGTCTCCGCATGCAGCGAGCCGGACTGGAATTCCACCCGATCCAGCGGCAGGCCATGCACGCGGTCGGTCAGCGCATCCAGTCCGCGCCAGGTGTCCGCCGCCAGTCGGCGCAGGAAAGCCCTGTCATCCCGGGGCAGGGTGTTCGGGTCGGCCAGGAATACCGATGGCCAGCCCGCGAGACGCGCCTTCAGCTTCGGACGGGCCGCCATTTCACCTCCCAATGCTCGCTCCCAGGCCACCTTACGCCGGGGGGCGAGTCGATCGGTGATGGCGGGACCGGGATGGCCGGTTTTGATCAGCCTTACCCCGTCGATGAGATAGGCGCCCCGTTGGGGTTGCAGAGGAGGGGTCGCCAGCGCCAAGGCAAAGGCGGAGAGTTCATGCCAATCGTCAAGGCCCGCCAGTGCATTGAGCGGGATGCGCACCCGTTGCCAGTGCGGGCTCAGCGCGCCGACCCGATAGGCGCCGACCTGCCGCATGCCGGGATGGCCCGGCGCGGGACGGCGGAACTGGACTTCGAGCTCCGGGTGGAAGCCCGTGACGGCGTCGCCCTTGATCCAGAGTTCCAGATGATCATAGGCGCTGGCGTCCAGCCCTTTCAGGTCGAGTTGCAGACCCCGGTCGGGCGCCAGGCCCGCGTCTCCCGGTGTTGGCACGGCGTAGCTCAGACGCAGGGCGTGCTTGTCGCCACGCCCATGACCAGCGGTCACGATTCGCCACGCCAATTGCTCCGGCGGTGTTCCGGGCAGGAGCCGCCAGGCCCGGGCCTGGGTGAAATCTGGCGCGAGGATATGCGACTTCAGTACAGGATCGGCCGACGCGACAGGCGTGGCGACAGCCACGGACGCGAGGCTCGACAGCAACAGGCTCAATAACAGGAAACGCATCCGGGGAAGGTCAAGGGTAATGATCAATCAAAAGGTTTTGAAACATGGAGAACGAACCCGCCGAATGCAAAGGCTGGTTTGGAGTTCCGCGTTGACGCGATGACCGCGGCCGAGCCGCCGGAAGACGGAACTCCGAACAGGCCAGGAAAAGACCCCGGTTCAGATCTGGCCCGGCCTGACGTTGACTGGAATTATCCTTGCCACCGGAGCCTCGGCAAATTGATAATGGTAACCCCATGAACGCACCCACCCGGCCAGCCCCGCCCATCGCTTATCTCCCCGCCAACGCGCAAGGCCGCGATTTCGTGGTCGGCGACCTGCACGGCTGCCGGGCCATGCTGGAGCGCCTGCTGACCGAGGTCAGGTTCGACCCGGCGGTGGACCGTCTGCTTTCGGTCGGTGATCTGGTGGATCGCGGGCCGGACTCCATGGGCTGCCTGGCGTTGCTGGAAGAGCCCTGGTTTCATGCGGTGCGCGGCAATCACGAAACCCTGCTGCTGGAATTCGCCTGGGATGCCATGAACCGCGGGTTACCGCTGCCAAAGGACGACCGGCACACCTTCCTTCAGAACGGCGGGGAATGGATTTTCGAGCAATACGACGCCGGCGGGACGCGCTTGAGTGACGCGCTGATCGGAGCCCTGCACCGGGTGCGACGGTTGCCCTTTCTCCTGGTGGTCGGTGTGGGCGAGCGACGCTTCCACCTGGTCCATGCCGATCTTCACGATACGGCCAGACCCGAGCAGGTGAGCCGCAATATGGACATCGACGACCTGGCCGAAGGCTGGCGTGACATGGACGTCACCACGCTACACCCGGAGGATTTCCCCACTCGCGCGCAACGCTGGGTCTGGAGCCGGGTTCTGATGGGCTGGCAGGAGAAACTCAGGCTGCCAAAATCCCTGCCCGTACTCGCAACCACCTACTGTGGACACACCATCGCGCCCGGCGTCCGCCGCGCGTTGTCCCATGTCTGCCTGGACACCGGCGCCTTCATCGCCGCCCATCCGGGCCAGAAACCCGAAGGGCATGGCCTGTCGCTGATCGAAGCCGGCACGGGAGTGGTCAGCTTTATCCCCGCGCCGGACGGTCCGGTGAGCCGCTTCATGGCCTAGGGGATGCGTAGCCTCTCTATTGGGGTCAGGGTGATGCAGTCCCGTGGGTCTTCACACACGAAGGCGGCATAATTGAACGGTGCACGCCCACACGGCTGACCGTATGGACCGCGCGCGCGGTTGGTTGACAGGCTCGCGGGAACGGCTGTCCGTTGGACCCTCGACCGATAGACTGCATGGCTAGTCACAGCAGGCATTCACCCTGGCTGAAGGCTGTTACCCGCTCTTCGGCAAGAATTCCGCCAGCATGCCGCGCATGTGTTTCAGGTCCACCGGCTTGGTCAGGAAGCCGTTCATGCCGGCGTCTAGCGCGGCCTGCCGTTCCTCGGGTAACACGCCGGCGGTGAGCGCGATCATGGGCAACTTCCGCAGGGCGGGGGCGCGGCGGATTTCCCGGGTCGCCGTCAGGCCATCCATCACCGGCATCTGGATATCCATGAGTACAACATCGAAGCCCCGCGGTTGTGCCAGGAGGATTTGCACGGCCTGCTGGCCATCCGCCGCCAGGGTGACCAGGGCGCCTTCCTTCTTCAGGGCCTTATCCAGCACCACCAGATTGATGCGGTTGTCATCCACCGCCAGTACCCTGAGTCCCGTCAGTAGAGGTCCCATCGCTTCCGGAATGGCCAGGGGGGAAGCGGCTTCGGGCGCCTCCTCGGCCTCGCTACGCTCGAACGGCGCCTCGAACCAAAAGGTGCTGCCCTGTCCCTCCTGGCTGGAGACGCCCATCTCGCCGCCCATGAGTTCCACCAACCGCAGGCTGATGGAGAGTCCGAGGCCGGTGCCGCCGAAGCGCCGGGTGATGCTGGCATCGCCCTGACTGAAGGGCTGGAACAACCGCGCCTGGGCCTCGGGCGACAGGCCGATGCCGGTATCCCGTACCGTGAAGCGCAAGCGTACCTTATGGCCTGCATCCAATCGCGGAATGACGGCCACGTCGACCGTACCCTTGGCGGTGAACTTGATGGCGTTGCCGACCAGGTTGATGAGCACCTGCTCCAGCCGGACCTGATCACCCATGAGGGTGCCCTGATGGCAGGGCGGGCCGTTGATCGATAGCACCAGCCCCTTGCCCGCCGCGGTGGGCCTCATGAGGCTATCGATGTGATGCAGGAGTGAGGATAGGGTAAAGGGCAGGGTTTCGATTCTGATCTGGCCGGCCTCGATCTTGGAGAAATCCAGGATATCGTTGAGGATGCGCAGCAGGGATTCTCCCGATTCCCCAATATGCCGGACCATCGCGGCCTGACCCGGAGATAAAGGCTCCTGGGCCAGCAACTGGGCCAGGCCCAGCACGGCGTTCATGGGCGTGCGGATCTCATGGCTCATGTGCGCCAGGAATTGGCTTTTGGCGGCGCTGGCGGCGGCAAGTTGGGCGGTGCGCTCCTCGACTTTCCGTTCCAGATGGGTGTTGAGTTCGTGGATTTGCTCTTCCGCCCGCTTGCGCTCGCTGATGTCATAAACATAACCATGCCAGAGTATGCTCCCATCGGCTAACACCTCCGGGGCGGAATTGCCATACAGCCAGCGCACGGCGCCATCATCGTTACGGACCCGAAACTCGCCTCTCCAGGTTTCCAGGGTCCGTGCGGATTCCTGGATGGAAGCCACGACGTCCGCGTGGTCCTCGGGATGCAGCATGGCAAACAACGGCGCGGCGTCCTCCCGGACCTGTTCCGGCGTTACCCGGAAGAGCTGGAGGATGCCATCGCTGGCATACGGGAAGCAGCTACTGCCATCCGGGCGCAATTGGTACTGGTAGATGTACCCGGGCATGCGAACGGCGATCTTGCGCAGGCGCTCATGGCTTTCGGCCAGCGCGAGTTCGGCCTGTTTGCGCGGGGTGATGTCTGCGTGCGTCCCCACGGCGCGGAGCGGTTCGCCCTGAGGGCCGCGTTCGACCACATGACCCTGATTGACGATCCAGCGGTAGTCGCCCTCGCGGGTGCGCATGCGAAACTCGATCTCGAACTCGTCGGTCTTCTGGATCGTGCGTCCTATCTGGTCCAGCACGCGGTCCCTATCCTCGGGATGCAGCAGGTCGGAGAAGTGATCCCGCATGTCGGCGCCTAACTCAACCGGCTCATAGCCCAGCATCCGGTAGTAGGCGGGACTGCAATAGCCCTTGCCCGTGGGTATGTTCCAATCCCACAAGCCCTCGTGGGTAGCCTCCAGGGCCAGGCGCAGGCGTTCCTCGGATCGGTGCAGTTCGTCGGTGCGCTCCGCGACCCGCTGTTCCAGTTGCTCGTTGAGTGTTCGCAGGGCTTGTTCGGCCTGTTTGCGCTCGGTGATGTCGCGCACGAGGGCGCAGTTATACTCGAGGCCTTCATACAGGAGGTAATTGGCGGTGATTTCGACCGGGACGAGCCGGCCATCGTGGGCGCGCTGCGTGGATTCCAGCCTCAACGCGCCGCGCGCCTTCAGTTCGGCCCAATGCTCGTTCCACCGGGCGCCCGAACCCACGCTGTCGAGGTCGGAGACCGTCATGTTCAGCAGTTCCTCGCGCGTATAGCCCAGCATGCGGCTGGCGGCCTCGTTCACGTAGAAGAACGAGCTGTCCGCACCGACCCAGTACACCGCGTCGGCTACCCGCTCCAGGGCGAACTGGCTGAGGCGCAGGGTTTGTTCCTGCCGCTTGCGCTCGGAGATATCACGAACGAAGGACGCCACATATTCCTGGCCGTCGAAACAGAGAAAACTGCAACTGATCTCGACGGGGAATTCGCGCCCGGAGTGCGCTCGGTGCGTCGTTTCCGACATGGGTACCGGGCCGGACTGAAGCGCGGCCCAGTGTTCGGGCCAGGTCTCGAACGGATAGGCCGGATCGATGTCGGGTATCCGCAGGCGCAGCAGCTCCTCCCGGGTGAATTCCAGGGAACGGCAGGCGGCGTCGTTCACATACGCGAAGGACCCGTCCTCGCGAATCCAGAACACGGCGTCGGTCGCCCGATCGATGGTGAATTGGGTGAGCTTGAGGGCCTGTTCCGTGCGCTTGCGTTCGGTGATGTCACGATGGAAGGAATGAATAAGGCGTGCTTCCGCATCGGCGATGAGGCTGACTTCGATATCGAGTATCCGACCCGATTGGGTACGGTATTGGGTTTCAAAAAAGCCTCCACCAGTTTTCAAAAAGTGTTGAATGCGTTGCTGGACCATCGCTTCGCTATGGGCCACGTCGATGTCAAGAATAGTCTTGGTGAGCAGTTCCTCACGCGTATGGCCAGTCAGGTCACACGCGGCCTGGTTCACGTCGAGCAGCCGCCCGGTGGCGGCATCCACCAGCCAGAAACCATCCTTGCTGGCTTGCAGCATCCGTCGATAGCGATCCGCTGACTCACGCGCCTGACGCTCCGCGGCGTTCCGCTGGGTCACATCCTGCATGGCTCCCACCAAACGGAGTGCATGTCCCTGGGCGTCGCGCTGGATATGGCAATGATCCTCGAGCTCGACGTAATCCCCAGATTGGTGGCGCAGCCGGTAGGCGCCGGTCCATTCCGTCGCGTCACCAGCGAGGGCTGCTTCGAAATCGGCCAGAAGGTTGGGTCGGTCCTCGGGATGCAAGCGCCGCATCCATTCTTCGTGGCACGGTGGCGTTGTCTCTCGGGAACCGCCCAGGAGGGTGTAGATTTTACCGATCTGGAAGCGCTTGATATAGACGAGACTTGAGCCGCCGGCGCCGAAGTCATCGATGGAAATCTTGATCCCCCGGGATTTCCACAGGGCTATGGCGTCGAGAATTTCGGACTCCGCCTCCAGCAGCAAGGATTCGGTCAATTCCAGCTCCAGACTGGCGGGATTCAGTTTCTGCTCGGCCAACAGCGAGAGGACCTCCTGGCCGAGTCTACCGCCCCTGAACTGGACCGCCGACAGGTTGACGGCCATCATCAGGGTCCAGCCGTTCCTCCGTTGCCATTCGGCGGCCTGTCGAATGGCCTCCCGCGGTACCCAATGGCCTATCGGGACGATCAACCCGCTGTCCTCGGCCACCCGGATGAACTCATGCGGACACACCAGCTCATCATCGTTGCGGCGCCAGCGCGGCAAAGCCTCCATGCCAATGAACTTGCTTGCGCCCAGGTCGATCCGCGGCTGATAGTGGAGTTCGAATTCCTGATTCGCGATGGCCTTGCGCAACGCCTCCCGCGGATGCAGGTGATGCATCAGCCGGTCGTTCATCGAGGGCTCGAAAAACGAGTAGCGCTGGGGCCCGAGCCGCTTGGATGCCCGGTGAGCGATTCCCGCATTCTGCAACGAGGCGTCGGCATTCACCCCATCCCGCGGATACAGCGCCACGCCGATCGCGGGGTGTTGACCTCGACCTGCCGCCCTCCAGGTCGAAGGGTTGGGCAAGGATGCCAAGGAGTCGTTCGCAAAGGGCGGCGATCTGGCTGATCACGAAACCTGCCTCGATGTTGCTCATGATGATCAGGAATTCGTCACTCGACAGGCGCGCCAGGGTCTCCTCCGCGCGTAAATGCAGGGTGAGCCGTTGCGCTTTCCGCCGCGGCAGCAGATCGGCCATATCCCAGCCATAGGTGTCATTGACCTCCCCGAGCCGGTGGATGTCCACTTCCAGCACCGCCAACCGGCTCTGTCGACGCTGGGCAATGGCCACGGCCTTGGTCAGGTAGTCCTGGGCCAGAAGGCGGTTGCGGGTCGGTCAGGCTGTCGTGAAAGGCCAGGTATTCGATGCGCTCACGGGCGGCTCTCTGCTCGGTAATGTCACGGCAGAAGCTGAACATGGCCGGCTTGCCATCATAACCGATGAGCGCCCATCGCCGTGCGGTCAATTTGCCGATAAATGCCCCAGCGCTTTCAAAGGTCAGCGCTTCTCCCCGATAGGTCGTCTCTCGGGCCCGTTTGCCGGCCGATCCGAGCGCACTTCGCCAATCAGGTTCAAGTGTAATGGTCGAATTTCCCACGGGTTCCTCCTCAATTCGACCTCTCTGAATCAAGTTCTCCATGAGTTTATCCAGGTCAGCGAACGCATATCCTGGGTTTCCGGCCGTCCAGATGGCAACGATCCTCTTTGCCGCTTTCGTTATCGAAACCGAATGGCTGGCGGTCGTCTGATGCGCGTCCCGGGTGGCCGTCGGATTTGCTAAGCTTCGGGCATTGAAAGCCTTCGAAATGTCCCTTTTCCCGATGTCCGCCCTCCTTGCCCTGATGACTCGTGTTGTCGGCCGGCTCCGGTTTGCCGGCTGGCTCCTGGCGGTATTGACGGGATGTTCCAATCCTTCTCCCGGCGACACGATCCATTTCTGGGCCATGGGCCGCGAGGGTGAGGCGGTGCAGGTTTTGATGGCAGAGTTCGAGCGTCGGCATCCCGGCATTCGGGTCAGGGTGCAGCAGATTCCCTGGAGCGCGGCGCATGAGAAACTGCTGACGGCTTTCGCGGGGGATGCGCTGCCGGACGTGATCCAGCTCGGTAATACCTGGATTGCCGAATTCGCCGCGCTGGACGCCCTGAGACCGCTGGATGATCGCGTCGAGGGGCTTGCCGACCTGTTTCCCGGCATACTCCAAGGCAGCCGGGTCGCGGGGCGCTTGCTGGCGCTGCCTTGGTATGTCGATACCCGCTTGCTGTTCTACCGCAAGGACATCCTGGCGCGGGCGGGCTACGACCGGCCGCCCTCGACCTGGGAGGACTGGCGGGAGGCGATGACGAGGGTCAAGAATCAGGCCGGCCCGGACCATTACGCCCTGTTGTCGCCGATCAACGAGTGGCAGGTCCCGGCGATCCTGGCCGTGCAGGCGGGTTCCGGTTTGCTGCGGGATCAGGCGAGCTGGGGCGACTTTCGCGGGCCGGCCTTCCGCCGGGCCTTTGGCTTTTATCTCGACATGTTCCGGCAAGGATTTGCGCCGGCGTTGGCCGGGGCGCGGATGAGCAACCTCTATCAGGATTTCGCGCAGGGCCGGTTTGCCTTCTTCATTACCGGCCCCTGGAACGTCGGGGAGTTTCAGCGCCGCCTGCCGCCCGCCCTGCAAACCGTGTGGGAAACGGCGGCACTGCCCGGGCCGGAGGGCCCGGGGCTTTCCCTGGCCGGGGGTTCCAGCCTGGCGGTAACGCGAGCCTCCCGGCGCCCCGAGGCGGCGCTTGAGCTGATCCGCTTTCTGGCGGAACCCGAGCAGCAGGCGGCTTTCTATCGCCTCACGGGTGACCTGCCGGTCCGTCGCTCGGCTTGGGACCAACCCGAACTCCGTGATGCACCGCATCTCGACGCCTTTCGCCAGCAACTCGCCGCGGTAACGCCAACGCCGGGCATCCCGGAGTGGGAGCGCATCGCCGCGCAAATCGCCTTTCATGCGGAAAAAGCCGTGCGGGGTGAACTGAGCGAGGAACAGGCGCTTGTGAATCTGGACGCGGCGGTGGACCGCATACTGGCCAAGCGCCGCTGGCTGTTGAGTCGGAAGGCGATTCCGGACGAGGCGACGCCATGACGCGCGGTGTCCCGGTGAATCCGGCGCTGGCTTTCATCGCCCCGGCCTTGATCCTGATCGGCGTGTTCTTCTTCCTGCCCGTGCTGGGCGCGCTGCTGCTCAGCTTCACCGATTTCGATATCTATGCCCTGGGCCGGCTGGACCGGCTGCGCTTCGTCGGGCTGGAGAATTACCGCCGGCTGCTGGCCGATCCCCGCTTCTGGACCGCGCTGAAAAATACCGTCCATTTCGTCGCGGTGGGCGGGCCCTTGTCGGTGCTGGTGTCGCTGGGCGCGGCGCTGCTGGTCAATCACCGGCAGGTGCGCTATCCCGGCTTGTTCCGGACCTTGCTGTTCCTCCCGGTGGTGACGACGCTGGCGGCGGTGGCGGTCGTCTGGCGCTATCTCTATCATCCCCGTCATGGGTTCCTGAATTACGCGCTGGGCCTGCTGGGCTTTGGGCCCATCGACTGGTTGGGCGATCCGGACTGGGCGATGCCGGCCATCATCCTGATGGCGGTGTGGAAAAATTTCGGCTTCAACATGGTGGTATTCATCGCCGGCCTGCAAAGCATTCCCCGCCGCCTCTACGAAGCCGCCGAGATCGATGGCGCGGACGGGTTCAGCCAGTTTCGTTACATCACCCTGCCGATGCTGGGGCCGACCTTTCTGTTTGTGACGATCATCACCCTGATCGGCTATTTCCAGTTGTTCGCCGAACCCTATCTGATGACTCAGGGCGGACCCGCCGAGAGCACCCTGAGCGTGGCCCTGCTGATGTTCCAGGAGGGTTTCCGCTGGTGGAACCTGGGCTACGCGGCGGCGGTCGCTTTCGTGTTGTTCCTGATCATCCTGGCCGGCGCCTGGCTGCAATCGCGCTGGCGCGGGCGGCGCCCATGAATTGGCGCCGCATCCTTTCGTCGCTGACGTTGCACACGGCACTGGTGGTGTTGTGCGGGTTGACGCTGTTTCCCCTGCTCTGGATGGTCTCGGTGTCACTGATGCCCGCCGACGCGGCCGCGCGCTGGCCGCCGCCGCTATGGCCGGCGCATCCCACCCTGGCGCATTACCGGCTGCTGTTCGAGCGGCTGGATGTCGTTCGTTATGCCTGGAACAGCGCCTTGATCGCGGGCTCCATTACCCTGCTGTCCTTGCTGATCAACTCAATGGCCGGGTATGCCTTCGCCAAGCTGCGCTTTGCCGGGCGGGAGCGGCTGTTCGGCTGGCTGCTCGCCGCCATGGTAATTCCGTCGCAGGCCGCCATGCTGCCGCTGTTCCTGATTCTCAAGAGCCTGGGGCTGGTCAATACGCTGGGCGGCGTCATCGTACCGGGCCTGGCCAGCATCTTCGGCATCTTTCTGATTCGTCAGCATGCGCTGACCCTTCCCGACAGCCTGCTGGACGCCGCCCGCATCGATGGCGCGGGTGAATTTCGCATATATTGGTCGCTGGTGCTGCCGCTATGCCGGCCGGTCCTGGTGACGCTGGCCATGTTCACGTTCATGGGGAGCTGGAACGACTTCATGTGGCCGCTGATCATCCTGACCAGTGACGAGCGTTATACGCTGCCGGTGGCGCTCGCCAACCTCATGGGCGAGCATGTCCAGGATGTGGAGCTGATGATGGCCGGCGCCGGCCTCACGGTGCTGCCGGTGGTGGTGCTGTTCCTGCTCCTGCAGCGGCATTACATCGAGGGACTGGTGCTGGGCAGCGTCAAGGAGTAGGGGATGACTGGAGGGATTTGCCCGGTAAAGGAATGCGTGAGCGGGCCTCGCTGAAGTGACCGCTGGTCAGCGCCGGGTTCATGGCGGTTCAGGTCATCACCGTGCGATACACTACGCGCCTTCGGCTCCACGGCACCCCGCAGGGCCTCTATGCGCGGGTAGAGGTCGATCCGAAGACCACGCATTACAGCCATTGCTCCGGCGCCTTGAAAGGAATGGCTTGTCTTGCCTTCGGTCTGTCGTTATAATTCGCGGCTTTTCACGCAACGCCATTGATCTGGAGCGCGCAGTAATGAAGACCTTCAGCGCCAAGCCGGCCGAAGTAAAACGCGACTGGTATGTCATCGACGCCGACGGCAAGACGCTGGGCCGGTTGTCCACGGAAATCGCCCGCCGTCTACGCGGCAAGCACAAGGCCGAATACACCCCACACGTCGACACCGGCGATTACATCATTGTCATTAATGCCGAAAAGGTCCGTGTGACGGGCACTAAGGAAAAAGACAAGATTTATTACAAGCATACCGGCTATATCGGCAATATGAAGTCGGTTGCCCTGGGAAAGCTGCGTCAGACGCATCCGACCCGCATCATCGAAACCGCTGTGCAGGGCATGCTGCCCAAGAATCCGTTGGGCCGCGCGATGTTTCGCAAGCTCAAGGTGTATGCCGGCGGCGAACACCAACACCAGGCACAGCAGCCCAAGCTGCTGGAAATCTAACGAGTCAAGCGGAAAATCGCCATGGCACAACAGCATTACTATGGAACGGGTCGCCGCAAGTGCGCGGTAGCCCGTGTCTTCGCCAAAAGCGGCAGTGGACAAATCCTCGTCAACAACAAGCCGGTCGAACAATACTTCGGTCGCAAGACCGACCAGATGGTCGTGCGCCAGCCCCTGGAACTTCTGTCCTTGGGTGAAAAGCTGGACGTGATGATCACCGTGACCGGCGGTGGCCCCAGCGGCCAGGCCGGCGCCATTCGGCATGGTCTGACCCGCGCGCTGATCGAGTACGACGAAAACTACCGGCAGCCGCTGCGCCGCGCCGGATACGTCACCCGCGACGCTCGTGAAGTCGAGCGCAAGAAGGTCGGTTTGCACGGCGCCCGCCGTCGTCCGCAATACTCGAAGCGCTAATCAGCCGATCGCGTTTCTTGGGGGATCGTCTAGCGGCAGGACTACGGACTCTGACTCCGTCAACCTAGGTTCGAATCCTAGTCCCCCAGCCAATCAAATCAAGCCCTTACGAGAAATCGAAGGGCT